>Ga0114925_10001831_pt1 | contig 10649 bp, 8 predicted proteins | sample SumtaG_2_FD_87287 | JGI IMG/M metagenome (GOLD analysis project Ga0114925, IMG submission 87287) | Deep subsurface microbial communities from Indian Ocean to uncover new lineages of life (NeLLi) - Sumatra_00607 metaG | ecosystem: Environmental > Aquatic > Marine > Oceanic > Sediment | place...
CTATATTGAAGCTGAAACAGTACGAATCTTTAAAATCGACTCCCGTGGAGACCTCTACAAATAGGTCTACTTCTCCCGTCGCCAGTGCAACGAGGCACGTAATGCCGATGATCTCACGCTCAAGCATTGCGCCAAACTCATCAGGTACGTGCGCTGCGGATGGCGGGCGGCAACATCGTTGCGGCCCTACAGCGCGGAGAGCAGCAGCGAGTAAGCTGCGGTGATCTCCTGGCAGCGTCGTAGTCCCCGGGGGTTGATGTCCGGGTGATAAATCTTCATCAGCCGCTTGTACTGGGATTTCAGCAGCGGCAAGGTCAGGGCCCTTCCTTCCAGATTCATCGATCGGTGGGCTCTCTGAAGGACCGAGGAGCGGTCTTGCAGGTCCGCTTCCGATTGTTCCCGGTTCCTCGGGCTAGCTCCTTGCTCCGCGGAACACCCTTCCGCCACCGCCTGCCTCAACAGCTGATCGATCAGGACAGCGAAGACGCTGCGCGCTTCCAAGACGTGTTTCTGGAAGAAAAACCGTAGCAGACGCTTCGCGTTCGCCTCGGCCAGATCGGGTATTCCGAAGGATCGATCGCCGCAGTACACGGCTGCCGCCCGTCTGATCAGGTCGGCGAGCGGGAAATATTCCTCGAGGTAGACATCCCGGGCCCGATCATAGCCTCCGAAAGCCCTCAGCATGGCCGAGAACTCTTCGACATCTACTTCGTGACGCCGAACAGCCCCGGCGGCTTCGTTGAGAAAGATCCCCAGGATCTCCAGTTGCTCCGGGTGGGTGAAGAAGATGCCGGCCTTTTCCAACCGACCTTCCGTTTCGCCGCCGCAGAACAGCTCGATCAGGGCCACGAATTCCCAGATGTTCTTCTGACTGTACTTCCCCGTCGCTGCGGACAGGGAGATGAGCGGGCGGTCCCCGGACTCCGCCGCGTAGATGCGCCTGTAGAAATCCTCACTGTTTATTCCGAGGAGCTCCCGGATCTCCGTAGCATCGAGAGACCAGGGCTCCCCGAGCCCTTCGATCTCGCCTATGCGGCGAATCACAGAGTCTGGACAGGCACGCCCCTGCTTCGGGGTTATAGATTCATCCGTATACATAGAAGGCACTCTCGGCATTGCCAATCCGACGCACTATCCTCTATCGCGGAGAAAATCCTCGAGCAGGGACCAGAGACGCAGATATTTCTGGTAGCGGTCTTCGTACAGAGACACTTCATCCGGGTTGGGCTCGAAGCAGTCTCTGATACGCACCGTTGCCGCGGTTCCCTCCTCGAGGGAGGAGAAGACACCCGTGCCGGTGCCGGCCAGGACGGCGGAACCGAGAGCGCCGGCCTCGGTTACGTCGGTCCTCTCGAAGGAGCAGTTGAGAATGTCTGCGCAGAGCTGAATCCAGGTCTCGGACCTGCTGCCACCACCCACGGCGCGGTAGCGATCGATGTGGATGCCCGCCCCCGGAAGAGTAGCGATGCTTTCCTTGAGAGAGAATATCGACGCCTCCAGGATCCCTTTCAGCACATCTCCCCGGCTGGTACTCAAGCGTAACCCCGCGATCACACCGGAGGCATCGGAGATGAACTCCGGCGGTCCCATGAAAGCGAAATGAGGCAACACCACAACACTGCTCAGATCGTTAGGGATTTCCGAAAACAAATCGTTGTACACGTCCCCCCCTCCGGCTTGAGCCTGGCGATGCTCCTCAGCAGCGAAGGTGTCCCGATACCATTTCACCACAGAGCCGCACTGATTGTAGATAAAACTGACAAATGCTTGCGGATGCGCGTGGTGCTCGGTATTCAAGCCTCGTTCGATCATGACCTCAGGAGCCGGCCGCTTGGCGAACACGGGCACGATGCATAGATAGGTGCCCATTCCGAACATGGCGCTGCCCGCTTCGGTCACGCCGCTTCCCAGCGCATTAGCGCACTGATCGTGGGCGCCGGCACAAATAGCGGCTCCTTCGGGCAGCCCCAGCTCCTCAGCGGCCTGCCGGGAAACCCGCCCGATGACAGTACCCGAGGGAACCGCTTTGGGCAGCTTCTGTCGATCCAGTCCGCTCCAGGCGACCAGACGATCAGACCAATCGGTTCTGTCGATGTCGAAGAGCAGGCTCCGGTTGGCCAGAGAATAGTCGACCGCCGGTTCGGCTCCAAGCATGAAAGCCACGAAACCGCTCCAGAACAGAAAGACATCGGTCTTTTCATACACTTCGGTCCAGTGCTGCTTGATCCACATCAGCTTGCTCAAGCTGTACGGGCTGCCCAGTGTGTTTCCGGTGATCCGGTACAGGGTTTCGTCGTCCAGCCGGCTGCCCAGGTCCTCCAGAAACTCATCCCCTCTTGGATCGAAGAGCAGCAGGGAATCGCCCAGTATTTCCCTATTGTTGGTCACCGGAACCACCGACTCACCCAAGGAGGTAACGGCCAAAGCGGTCACCGCTTCGCCGTTGTTCACCACCGCCTCGGCGATCGTCGCCTTGATCTTCTGCCATACCTTGAGGCTTTCCAGCTGACCCCAGCCCGGTTCGGGGCTCAGATATGCGTACTCCCGGTAGGCGGAGGACAGGATCTTTCCAATCTCTGAGAAAATCACCGCCTTGCAGCCGGTGGTTCCGACATCGATGCCCATGAGACTCATCTTACACTGCTCCTGGTACCGCTCAAACAAAGATAATCCTTGAGCAACCAGCAGGTCCGCTCGTATACACCCTCCTGGGCTTTTGCTGAATCACCGGCATCACGCAGCGTCGTTTCGTACACCTGCCGGATCTCTGTCCCGATATTCATCTTGGCAATCCCCTGCTTCATGGCTTCCAACACGTAGCTCTGCTGAATGCCCGAACCCCCGTGAAGAACCAGAGGGATCCCCGCAGCTTCGTTGATACGCTTGAGACGTTCGATGTTGAGCCTGGCCTCCACTTTCTTCTTGTCCCTGACCGCTTCACTGATCCGCCCGTGAATATTGCCGATGGCCACGGAGAGCCAGTCACAGTCGCTCTCCCTCACAAAACGCGATGCCTCCCGGGGATCGGTAAACCCCTGACCGGATCGAAACATCTCTTCGTAGGGAGGAAGGGGACCCTCTTCATGACCGAGCACCGCACCCAGCTCGGCCTCGCAGGGGATGCCGGCTCGATGAGCCAGTTCCGCCACCCGGCGGGTTTCCCGAATGTTTTCCTCTACATCCAGGCGGGATCCATCCACCATCACCGAATCAAAACCCAGCTCGATGGCTTCCCGAATGATGTCGAGGTGCTCGACCCGCTGCCCATCCTCATCAACGACGGGGATGTGATCCAAATGCAGTCGCACGTAATCGGGATCGGCCCATTTATGAAACTCCTCGTAGACGGCCGCCATGCTTCGACTCTCAAACTTCCGCCACTCCACCCGAGCCACTTCTACCAAGGCAAAGACATCCTGATCGACTACCGCCCGGATCACCGGTTCCAGCATGGGAAGGTACGGTATGTTAAAAGCCGGAACCAGAAGGCCGGCCTTCCAGGCATTGTTGAGGATCTGTTCTGTTGTATTCATTTTACATTCCTCCAAAATTATTTTGACGACTCAGCGAAGGCCATGCAACTGTGGTTGTCCCGCAACTGCGGGCAACCACGATTTCGGCTGTCCCGGGAAAACAACATGAACCTGCTACCGAATAAGCGACAGCAGGGCTTCATCCGTCATGCTCCCCCGGATTGCCAGATCGGCGAGGCTCCGGCGGGTTATCCCCTTGTGGATCGTGTGGGGGGAGGTGACCGAAGCTGCGGCAAGGACCACTCCCAGCCTGTGGCTGCCGGCCAGGGACAGACCGAGGGCCAACCCGGCGATCATGCCGGCCAGGTGAGCATCCCCGGCTCCTCCGGTGGTAACCACATGGACCGGAATCGCAGGCAGGTGAAGCAGCCGCCTACCGTCCCAGCTCCAACTGCCCGCTGCTCCTGCGGTCACCGACAGCAACAGATGAGGGTACCTACTGCCGAGGCGAGTGATTGTGGCTTCGACGATCCCTTGCGGATCGGCGATCTCGCTGCCGGTTTCCGCAAGGCAACGGGCTTCATCCAGATTCAAAGCCAGCAGATCCACCTTTGCCGGCAGATCCGAGCGGCAGGCCTGCTCCATCTCCCCGCTGGTGAAGCTGGCTATCCGAAATAGACCATGGCGCGTCCCAAGCTCGAGCACCTTCTCCCGCGCCTCCAGGGGCACCTCGGGCACGGCCAATGCGATCCCCCTCCTGCCTGCACCGGCAAATTCGGCCTCCGCTGTCGCCACATATTCGGAGTTCACTTCCGCACTGGCCGAGTCCTCCGTAGTCATATTCCCACCCGAACCGTCGGGATAGAGGAAGCAGAAGGAGTAGAGCGTGCGCTTCTCCCGGAGGGTAACGACATAGCGAAGGTCCAGCTCCGCCTCCCTCATCTCTTCGATAAGACGAGCTCCCGCCTCATCGTCCCCCACCCTGCCGATCGGCAGAACAGCGAACTGCCCACCGAGAAGAGATTTCACATAGTGACAGAGGATGTGCAGCTTGCAGTAGTCCCGCCGGTCGAGAAATTTCCCGCCGCGGCTCTCCTCTCGACCCAGGGTGTGATCCCCCCTAAGCAGGAAGAAACCCCCCGTGCCGATCCCCCCCGTGCCGATGAGGGTATGGAAACGAAGGGACTTGCCCTTCACTTTCAGGAGATTACCTTTTCCGGACACGACGTTGAACTCTCCCTCCGCCTGGTTGCGGAAATGGTTTAATCCTCCAGGCCCAGATCCCACTCTGGATGAACACTGATCGGGTGGGTAGCGGTCTGCACGGTGGCGGTGATCAGTGCATCCGGATGTTCCTGCAGCAGGGTCATGGGATACTCCGGTGTGGGCCCGCTGAACAGAGCCACCCGCAGGGCGGTCTGTTTCCAAGCCCCCGTGTCGGAAAACAGACGGACCCTGGCCGCCGCCAGGCACTCCTTGAGGCCCAGGGTGACAGACATGGGTGGAACGAACTGGTAGGCGGCTCCGAAGCTGCGCTGGGCCAGGGCCAGGATCGTATCCCAGTTGTTCTCCTGAATTCGAACGCTGCTGTCACGGAGCTGCTGCAGAGAGATCCGGCTGTAGGGATGGCGCCGGGCCTGGTTGTAGGCGATGTGCCCGTCCTGCCCCCAGCCACCGTAGGTGAGGTGGATCGCCGCCGAGGCGATCTCCCGCCGGATTTCCTCGACGTTGTCGGGGCGGAGCCAGCGGCGATTGCCTTCCGGAACGGCCAACTCGGCGTCTACCGGATCGTAGAACTGCCTCTCCATGGCCCCGCGAAAGCTGTAGGGATGAGCGCGGGGAAGCTCCCGTCCCTGCCAGTCCAAACACTCGTCCATGTGGAACACCGCGAACCGCCGCAGGGACACTTTCTCCCGGTTGACGAGGTCGGTAAAGGGTTGGTACCAGCAGCTCGGCCCGCAGGGGATGATCGCCCTATACCATTCACCCCGGGAGGCGGCCGCCTGGATCTCGTCGACCAGCTCCCGAGCCATCAACCGACCCATGCTTTCAGAATCTTTGACCAGCCGAAAGGGGATCTTCAGATCCGGGTGTCCCTCCAGTTCCTGATAGGGGGCTTGACACCACTCGAAGAGCTCTTTCGATGAAATGCTCATATTCAACTTCTCCTAAAAGCCCACTCCGATCCCAGTCAAAGCCGGTGAAATCCCGGGATCAGCCGCAGGGCGTTTTCATGATAGATCTTTTTCAGAACTCCGTCGGGGAGCCCCAGGCCATAGATCCGCCAGCGGCTGTGCCCCCACCGTCCGATATAATCGGGGTATTCGAAATATTCGTCCCGGGTTTCCAGAAAGCGGAAGTAGCAGCGGTAGATGTCCGGCCGCGGCGGCATGTCGATCCCGAAGAGGATACGGTCCTGGTATTTGAGCATGAACTCCCGGGCCGTGTAGGGCTGCCGGCCCAGCTCGTCGATGCGGGCGGAGAAATCGATACAGGCATTGGGGTGCTCATCGAGAAAGCGGGAAACGTAGCCCAGATCCTCGGGGAAGTTGGCTACGTGGGGGCAGAGAAAGCGGGTCCCCGGGTGCTCGGCGATCAGCCGGTCTCGTTGCTCGAGGAGCTGAGTCTTGGAGAACTCAGCATCGTGAAAGCTCCAGTCAACGAACTCCTGCAGAGACTGGTAGTGCTCGTTGTGCTCGTCGACGGGCAGGAAGAACCCCAGCGGGTCGGAGGTGTGGATCAGCACCGGGATGTCCAATTCCCCCGCCCTGCGCCAGATCGGGAACAGACGCCTGTCATCCACCGCCAACATCGATCCGTCGTTGTCTCTGAACTGAAGGCCCAACTCCTTGGTTACCTTGAGGCCCAGGGCACCCCGCTCCACGTCCTCCTCGAGGTACCGGATGCACAGCTGCACCCATCGCTCCGGTGACCCGTCGGGATTGTCCTCGCTTCGGAACAGAGTGAAGTCATCCCAGCGGGCAAAGTGGGACATGGTGAAGGCGGCAAAACGTCCCGGATAGACCCGGCAGTATTTATCGAGATACACATCCAGATCGCGGCGTTCAATGGTGTAGCCCTTCTCATCGTAGGGAAGCCTGACATTGCCCGTGACATTGAGAAAGATCGAAACTCCCGTCTCATCCAGGGCGTCGACCAGTTCGGAAGCCGGAACATCCCCAAACAGATGATTGTGGGCGTCGATCACCGGATAGCGCGCCTGCTTCGGTGTGTTGTCGGCAAGGTGAAGCAGGGATTTTGGTTTGAACTTTTTTACTAACAGATCCTTCATCTCTACTATCCCCAATCCCCTACAGAGCTATAGACCGCACCCCTGTCAATTCGCAGAAATCTTCCAGAGCGGGATACAGATCCTCCCCGTACCCCAGACAGGCGTACTCGTTTGTCCAGTTCTGAAGCAGCTGTTCGATGTCGCAGTGAACGGTGACAAAGCCGTGAGGCCAGAAAGGTATGCCGCACTCGGCCAGCCGCTGTTCGATTCTCTCCGCCGGAGGCTCAAAGATCGAGCAGCGGGTGATCACCATCTGAAACTCGCCGCAGACTCTGCCAAGCCGGGCCAGTACACCCTCTCCGACCTTGCAGACCAGTCGAACAGACAGGCCGCCGGCCTCCCCCTCGGTGGGAATTCCATGTTCGGCAAAACCAGCCGGCCCGAGTTTTCCGGCCAAAGACGGGGGAACAGCACCGTCACCGATGATCTTGATCTCCCGTGTGCTCTTGTCGATGTGCTGCAAGTCTCCGTAGTACACCGGTTCCCTGCTCAACTTCATGAGAAGAAATACGCTGAGGGCTGTGTTGAAATCTCCAAGGGTGGAGGTGGGATGGCCGTCCTCCAGCATCATGCTTTGGGCGAAGCAGGTGGCCGAATAGTCGTCGCCGAGCCCTGGAAAGGACTGGATGGTGTAAAAATCTAAACCCTCCTCTTCCACCGTGGCCTTCAGAGCCAGGTAGAGGCGGATCGATCGATCGCTGGCGGCGGTCTGCGGCGGTTTTTTCCCGAACAGTTCGACCAGCCGCGGTTCCAGAGCTTCGACTTCGGCCGGGGGAAACTCTTGAGCCCGGCGGATCAGTTGGCTGGTGTCCCGCGGATCGATGTCCACCCCGAACATCCGCATCCACTGGGACGGATCGGCAACCCCGCAGGTTTGGCCCATCCCGCGCCCGCCGAAGGTCCCGATCGTGGACATGTTGAGCAGGTTCTTGAGATGAGTCGCCCGGCAGTAGCTGTAGATCCTGTCGATCCCTTCAGCCTCCTCCGCGGCGGCGTATACGAAGCGGTGGGCAATCCCCACCTCCATCAGTGCCCCGCGCATCACCAGGCCGCCCACGGGTCGCCAGCCCTGAGAGCCCGGATGGGTCCAGAGGATGATCCCTTTGCCGGAGAAGGAGAAGTCCCGCACCGCGGCGATCAGGTGGGCCGCCCAGACCCAGGTTCCGGAGAAGAGGATGACGCAGTCCACCCGATCGTCTTTTTTCATCGCTCCTAGAGCGCTCACGGCTTCACTCTTGCCGGCTATCACGGTGTCGTGCTCGACAAGGTTCACTCCCCGCTTCCTCAGGGCCGCCTTGGAGCGATCAATGATCGACCGATCGATGAAGGGAGCACCCATCGGGTCTTCGAGACCGTCCTTATGCACCCCGAAAACGATGAATCCGGCCGTGGGTTTGATCATGTCTTCCTCCTCATATCGGATCGATGGTCTGTTCCCGAGAGATCACATCCAGGTTCCACACGTCGACGCGCCCGTATTCGGTAACGGTGCGCTGGATGAATGCCTGGGCCTGTTCCCACACCCCCAAGTCCGCCTGAACGGGAAGAGCACCTTCCGGGTCCTGGCCGAAAAGTCCTCTATCTCCGGCAGACGCTTCCTTACTGTCATCTGGGGACCAGCACCGCTTTCAGGATCGGCGCTTCTCCGCAGTCGCTGCTCAGAAACACCTCCCGGAGCTCTTCAAAAGAGAAGGTTTTATTCACCATTAAGCTTGAATCGAAGAGCCCGCTTTTCAAGATACGGATCGTATCTGGAAAATTCTGAGCCGGCTCGGCAAAGGTTGGAATCAGGGCAATCTTACCGAAGATGAGCTTGTTGACATCGATCTCAACCGTGTTTCCGCCGCCAAGGTCGATCCCGATAAAGGATACGGTTCCACCGAAGCGTACCATGTCCAAGCTCTGAGCAAGGGTCTTGGGAGAAGAGGTAACCAGCACGCTGTCCGCTCCCGCCGGGAACACTCTCTTCACTTCCTCTACCGGATCCACCTCCAGGGCTTCCACCACGACATCCGCTCCCATCTTCAACCCCGCTTCCAGTCGGGCCTGGCCCCGTTTGCGCTTGCGTGAAGAGCCGATCAGCAGGATTTTCTCCGCGCCCCGCATCTTGGCCAGGTAGACGCACATCAAGCCGATAGGTCCGGGACCCATGACTACCACGCTGCCACCGAGGGGTATCCGGGCGTTCAGCACCGTGTTGTAAGCCACGGCCATGGGCTCCACCAAACTGGCGTGGACCCAGTCGATACCCTCAAAAGGCTCGAGGAGATGGTAGTTCACCGTCATCATCTCCGCCATTCCCGGCTGGCCGTTCAGATCGTACATGTTCCGGCAGAGATACGGCTTTCCGGATTTGCAGTGCATGCAGATGCCGCATTGGGCCACATCTTCCACGATCACTCTGTCGCCGGGTTTGTACGGCACGTTTCCATCGCCTACCTCCACGACCTCAGCGGCGATCTCGTGCCCCAGCGGCTGGTGCTCCCCCTGCCAATCCCGGGCAAAGTGCAGATCCGTTCCGCATAATCCGCAGGCCCGAACCCGAACCAGGACCTCGTCTATGCCCGGTTTGCGAGCTTCGACCTCACGAATCTGGATATCGAAGGGCGAACGTGCAAAAACTGCCTTCATATCAGCCTCCTGCGGTCATCATTACTTGGCTCGAAACAGGGAGCCGCGGTAGTGAGCCACCACCTTGTCCTGCCAATGCCGGCGCACCGCATCGAGGTCGGAAAACACCTTGTGAAAGGCCTCGGCATAAATTTCGGCCACCTCCATTCCGTTGGGGGGATGGAACCCCACCACCGCGGTATAGCGCCGACAGAGGTCCTGGGCATTTGGGTAGTCCTCTCCACGATACACCATGTCTCGCCCCGCCTGGGAGAAGTTCCAAGGATAACCGCTGCCGGAAAACCCCATTTTTGTCTGGAACAGGTCCTGAGCCGGAACAGGCATGGTCTGCCACTGTCCCAACTGAACCCCCTCCATGAACAGTGCCTTTTCCATTCCAATACGAAACTGTTCGGGGCTCAGGTCCTCCACCCCAGCTTCCTCGGGGTAGAACTCCACAATGTACATCCAGTACACGCACTTGCATTCGGCAGGCACATAGGGGGTGTGCACACCGGGGATGCCCCGTAGCTGTTCGGTGAGGTAGGTGCAGTGGCGGATACGGGTCTCGTTATACTCATCGAGCCGTTCGAGTTGGGCTCGAGCCAAGGCGGCGGGCAATTCCTGGGTACGGTACATGTAGCCCAGGATCGAGGCGTTGTAGACCCGAAGCTGGGTCTCATCATCGATCTCGTCCCCAAACATCCGGAGCATACCCGCCCGCATGTAGAGGTCTTGGTCATCGGTGACCAGCAGGCCCCCTTCACCGCAAGCCAGGTTTTTCGAACTGTTGAGACTGAACGCCGCCAGATCTCCAAATTGGCCCACCTTTTTACCTCGATATTCAGCGCCGTGGGCCTGGCAGGCGTCCTCGATAATGTAGAGGTTGTGTTTCTTGGCAATCGCCGTGATTCGATCCATATCCGCGGGCAGGCCGTGCAGGTGCACCGGGATGATCGCCTTGGTCCGCTCGCTGATCTTCGCTTCGATCAGCGCCGGGTCCATTGTGTAGGTTCTGCGGTGGATATCCACGAACACCGGAATCGCGCAGGCATGCAGGATACAGGAAGCGGAGGCCAGAAAGGTATAGGCGGGAACGATCACCTCATCCCCGGGGCCGATATTGAGGGCGGCCAGAGCCATATGCAGGGCTGCGGTACCGCTGGAGGTGGCCAGGCCGTATTGCTTGCCCACAGAGCGGCCCCACGCCTGCGCGAGGGCCTTCGCTTCCGGCGCCTCGCCTCCGCAGAGGAACTCCCCGGCCAGTACTCGAA
>Ga0114925_10001833_pt1 | contig 10640 bp, 11 predicted proteins | sample SumtaG_2_FD_87287 | JGI IMG/M metagenome (GOLD analysis project Ga0114925, IMG submission 87287) | Deep subsurface microbial communities from Indian Ocean to uncover new lineages of life (NeLLi) - Sumatra_00607 metaG | ecosystem: Environmental > Aquatic > Marine > Oceanic > Sediment | place...
AAGTGAAAGAGGAGGTGCTCGGAGAGAATGAAAAAATATGAAGTAGATGTTGCTGTAATAGGTGGAGGATCTGCTGGGTTAGCTGCTGCTATAGTTGTTAAAAAAGCGGAATTAGATGTTTTAATATTAGAAAGGGATAAAGAATTAGGAGGAATAACGCTCCAATGCATTCATAATGGTTTTGGACTACATGAATTTGAAGAAGAATTAACTGGTCCTGAATATGTTCAAAGATTTATAAACCAAGCTAAAGATTTAAACATTCCCTATAAATTAGATACTATGGTAATTGAGGTTACCCCTGCTAAAACAATATATGCTGTAAATAATAAAGAAGGATTAATTAAAATTAAAGCTAAAGCCATCATCCTTGCTATGGGATGCCGAGAAAAAACGCGGGGGGCAATAAATATACCTGGTTTTCGCCCTGCTGGGATATTTACTGCTGGTCAAGCTCAAAGATTTGTTAATATTGAAGGATATTTACCTGGTAGAACTTATGTTATTTTAGGAAGTGGGGATATCGGTATGATTATGGCACGTCGTCTAACATGGGAAGGTTGTGAAGTCAAAGCCGTTGTGGAAATTCAACCGTACGTGAGTGGATTAATAAGAAATGAAGTTCAATGTTTAGAAGATTATGGAATTCCATTGATAACCAGTTATACAGTAACAAAGATACATGGAAAGGAGAGAGTTCAAGGGGTGACAATATCAAAAGTAGATAGAAATTTCGATAGAGTTATTGGATCTGATAAGTTTATCGAATGCGATACGCTTTTGTTATCGGTTGGATTAATTCCTGAAAATGAGCTTACAAGGGAAGCAGGAGCAGAAATTTCACGAATGGGGGGACCAGTTATAGATAATAATCTGGAAACTACAATAGAGGGAGTATTTGCTTGTGGTAATGTGTTGCAAGTTCATGATTTAGTTGATCTGGTTACCTCAGAGGCAAAACGAGCAGGATTAAATGCCGTTGAATATGTAAAAGAAAGATATGATAAAAAGGTCGAAAAAAAAGACCAGATAATTTGTACTTCTGGTGAAAATGTTAATTATATAAAGCCTGATTTGATTAATCGAATTGATCTCTCCAAAGATATTATTTTCACTTTTAGAGTTAAGCGACCAGATCGTAGACTTTTAATTCAATTAAAAGATGATAAAAACAAAATTGTTTACAAAAGAAAGAAAATATATGTTATTCCGAGCGAAATGATTGAATTGAAATTAAATTTAAGCGAACATCAAATAGATCCTGATTGTAAAAACTTGGAGGTTGAAGTAATCCCTCGACCAGAGGTAATGATCGAGGAAGATTAATTACAAACGGAGGTAATGAGAAATGTCAGCTAAAATTAAAGAAAATGAACTTCCCGAAGGATTTAAGGATATAAGATGCATTATTTGTCCAACTGGTTGCATTGTTCATGTTGAAAACGTTAATGGAGAATTAATTATTGAGGGTCATTCCTGTAAAAGAGGGGAAGAATATGCAAGAGAGGAATTCGTTGCCCCAAAAAGAATTCTTACTACAACAATGCTAGTAGAAAATGGATTCTTGCCTTTGATACCTGTTAGATCAGATAAACCAATTCCAAAAGAAAAATTAAGAGATGCTTTAAAAGAAATCGCTCAAACTGTTGCTAACGTACCTATCAAAATGGGGGATATTTTAATCAAGAATGTGTTAGGGCTGGAAATTCATATTATTGCTAGTAGAGATTTAATTGAAATTTAAAATTATTTCTACTCTTTAAGAATTAAAAATTTAATAGTTTAACATTTGAAGGTTTACCTAAATTTATTATAAATCGTTCTTATTGATATTTTCATTTTACTAAAATATATAAAATCAGACTTAGATTAGATTGTTAAAAATAATTTCAATAAATTTTTAAAATAACATAATTTTGGAGAGATTTTTTTGTCAGAATTCGAACAAAAGGTATTGAAACTACTTGAAGATATAAATGGTAAACTAAATAAATTATTAAAATCTGAACCTGTTCCGGTAAGTTCTGCTCCAACGACATCAGCTGCACCTTCTCCCGTAGCTACTACAGTTAAACCTTCAGCAATTGTTGATAAACAAGAGGAAGAAGCACGAATGGAAGAAAAACCTCCTGTTGAAGGTAGAAGAGTCTGCCCTGAGTGTGGAGGGACTGCTTTTGCCACACATGAAGACAAAAATCAAGTATTACATCAGATGGGCGGCGTAAAGATATATGCTAAAAGATATGTCTGCAAAAAGTGTGGTTGGGAAGCGTAAAACATTTTTTTTAACTTTTTTTTATATTTTCTTAAAAATAGGACATTTTTATCTGAACCCTATTTATAATTCTTCTCAGTTAGATTTTTAATTTCATTATACTTTAAATTCTTAATTAGAAACTTCATAAGGTATTTGTGGTGTAGAATTAAATTCCCCAAAGGAGAATTAAAAAATATATCCAATATATTAGGAACTTCATTTTAAACAATTTTACAGCCCAAAAGATTCCATATTCCGCCCAGATAGAATTAACATTACGTTGTAATGGTAAGTGTTCATTCTGCTCAATTCATTCTTTGCCCGAATCTATTTTAGGTACGGATATGACTACAGAACAAATAAAATATCTTATTGACGAGATTGCAAACTTAGGAGTACTTGTCCTTTCTTTTACAGGGGGTGAACCAACTTTAAGAAAAGATCTTCCAGAATTAATTTATTACACGGGTATTGAACATGGTTTTATGAATGGAATGGCTACTAATGGATATTTATTACCAAAATTATTTAAAGAACATAAAATTGAAGGATTAGACTATGTTCTAATCTCACTGGATTACCCCACCGCGGAACTTCATGATAAAATGCGAGGACTTAAGACATTTGATAGAATTATTGAATCTATCCACTTAGCAAATAAACACGATATCAAAGTCATTATCAGTACAGTAGTTATGAAAGATAATATTCATCTTATGGATGAGATTTGCCAATTGGCTGAAAAACTAGGTTGTTCACTTGAGATATATCCATGCGAAGATATCATCAGAGATTATCCTAACAAAAGTTATCATATCCAAGATATTCAAGATATAATACCTGATATATCTATTTGGGCTAATCAAATTCGAATATTAAGAAAAAAATATCGTAATATTTTAACAGATCCAGTCAGTATTGAAGTAGTAGAGAAAGGTTTCGGAGGGTATCCGCAATATAGTCAAAAAACATTGCGTTGTCATGTAGCTGAAGCTTATTTATTCATAAGTCATGATGGGTTTATTAGTTATCCTTGTAAAATTCACCCTATAAAAAGATTTAATGCTTTAAAATATCCTATATCAACAATTTATAATTCTCATGAAGTAAAAGATATAATGAAAATGCATGATAATTATCGTTTTTGTGATAATTGTCGCTTAGGATGTGCTATAGCATCATCAATACCGACTCGTTGGAAAACACTTTATGCTAAATATATTAAAGGATTTATAAATGGGGGCTTAAGATAAAAAAGAGTAATTACTCAATTTTATTTTTTCATCAATAAATTAGCCTTGATTTAAAAGAAAAATCAATTCATAAAATTTAATTTTAAATACAGTTTTCCTAATATTGTGATAGTATAATGTCAAATGTAGCAATTATTATTCAAATTCTGTTTATAACTATTGGTATGATTGTCTTGGGGATGATCCTTAATTATGTTTTAGGATTAAGAAAAGAAGCTCAAAGAGAAATGAGAAAAAAGGCATTGAATCTAAAAGAACGTATAAAAAATGCTCAACTTTTAGGTGATTATCAATTAATGGTTCAAACACAAAAAGAATCAATTCAGTTTATGAAACAGATGATGAAAAAACAAATTATTCCATTATGTATAAGATGTGTAATTTTTATTGGTATTTTTGCAATACTTGGATTTGTTTTTTCAGATTATTCCTCTGGACTATTACCTTTCCCACTTCTAATTTTCGGTAGTGGTTGGGTTGCTATTTATATTATCTTCTCAATAAGTATTTCTTTAATAATATTTGGGGTAAAAAGATTATATAAGAAAATTACTGGGAAAGGAACGAAATCACAGAGTTATTTAAAAGAAATCATGGGATTAATTTCACCCACTCAACAAAATGCAGAACTTCCATTTCAAATTTCCTCCAGCCCACAATATCAAATGAATGATTATGGTGATGTCACTGTTGAACAAAGGAATGAGGACTTATCACCCAGAAAAGATTCTTGGAAAGAACGTATAGAAGAATAATATAATTCAATTATTTAATTTGTTAATCGCTTTTTATCTTAAAATAACAATGAAGCGAAACCTATTATTGAACATAATTTTTATAGCATTATTTATAAGATGAAGTAAGTTATGGTTGAAGAAAATGATATAAAAAGACAAATGACTCTATACTTTGTCTTTGCTGCTGCTATGATTGGGCTCAATTATTTAATACAAAAATTAAACCAATTAGTGATTGCTCCCATCATCTGTCAAAATTATGGTACAATCGAATTTTTCCATTTATTTTATTGTTCAATTGAACCATTTAATATGCCAGAGCTTATTGGCTCTATCTTCGCAGTGGGAATTACTTATATCATAAAATTCTTTTTAGATAAATATATAGTCTTTCAGAAAACTGGAACTGAATTAAAAGAAACTTCAATAGAATTTATGAAATATTTTGGGTTTGCCATACTTACGACCATAGAAAATATTGGAATTCAATTTTTATTAACAAATTTTTTCAGTACGCCACTCGAAATAAGCTTTATTATCGCATTATCTATTGGATATCTAACAAAATTTTTCTTGGATAAACGATATGTATTTAATATTGAAAAAGAAAAAATTGAAAAATAAAAAAATTTAATAGATCAAATGGTGATTTTAAACATATGTCAGAGAAAGATCGTGAGGAAGATAACGATCAATCAATTGTAGATGCATTGCAAACTTTGGGCTGGGTAGAAGAAAAGGAAGAAGAAGAGGAGACTTTACAAACCGAAGATAATCTCAAAGAACAACTTAAGTTCTTTAAGGAGGAGAATAAACGATTAATAGGAGAGATGCATGAAAAAAGTGAAAAAATTCAAAACTTAGAAGAACAAGTCCAAAAATTTTCTCAAAAAGTAGAAGATAAAGAAGTTCAGAACCAAGCAGCGCAAAAATTATATGAAACCATTGAGAATAAAAATGATGAGATTGAAAATTTAAATTCCCGTCTAAATGAGGAGACTACAAGATTAAACAAAATAATACATGATCAAGTTGAGAAGATCAAAAGTATAACAACACAAATTGAAAGTATCCAATCTGATCAAACTGAAAATCAAGAAATAGTTTCTAAACTAAATGAAAAAGAGGTAACGATTAAAGAATTAAAAGAACAATTACAATACCTTGAAAAAGATTCAATCCAAAAATCTAAGTTTGATAAAGCTGAAGTTCTTTTAGAAAAAAAAGACGAGATTATTACAGAAAAAGAGAAAATCATTTTTAACATTGAGAATGATTTAAAAACTGCTAATCAAAAAATTCATGATCTTCAGCAACAATTTGAAACATTCAATTTAGTAAAAAAAGATCTAGAGAAAAAAATTGATCGAAATAAAGCTTTAGTCGTAGAAATTGAAGAATTGAAGCAAAAAAATATCACCAACCAAGAATTAATAGAACGCATCGAAGAAAAATTAGAAATAGCACACAAAAAATCTGGAAACCTTACTGGTAAATTCGAATTAGAATTAGCTAATATGCGAAGCATGCTTGATGGTAGAGGAGAGGAGATTAAGAGCCTAAAAGAAAAGGTGATAGAATTACAGAGTTCAAAAGATGAATCAAAACAAATAGAAGAAAAGGTTTTAAGCGATATGCAACAGATTAAAGAAGAAAAGATAAAGCTTGAATCAGATCTCGAAGAAAGAAGTAGCGAAATAATTGAATTGAAAAAGAAAATTAAATTAATGCGTCGGGATCTTCAAAAATCGCAATAAAATTAATGAAAAATCTCAATTTCTATATTTAATTATTAAAAAAAGATAAAAAATAAAATTTAAAAAACTTATTTCTCTCGCCACTCCACGCCACATTGTCCACATCTATACTTTTTTCCGTACATACGTGGATAGTCGAGTATTATATTTCCTTTATCTACACTCTCATGAATCATAAGAGGGTTTTCGTTATCGCATTCAGGACACTTTCTACGTCCTTCAATTTTTTCAATGGTTAGAATTGATGCATCAGTTCTTCCAGGTATTCCGGGAGCGGCTCCTGAAGCTTTCACTTCAGAAATATCTTCTTTTACTTCTGCTGGTGTAACCTCTTTAACCTCTGATTTAAATTCTGGCTGGATTGCTTGTGCAATTCTATCATCTTCATCTTCCCCTTCTAATATAGATTCAGCTTTTAATTGGACAGCATCTGATTCTTTATAATTTTCGCCTCTTCCTATAGCGGCCATAAACTCTACATCATCACCTTCTTCAAAGATAGTTTCCTGTTGTAATCCAGCTCTATCAGCATCTATAGCTCGTGCCCATTGACCTGCTTTAACACGTTCTTTAACTGAACTGGTTTTTCCTTGCCAAATATAGACTTTAGTTCCTAAATCCGCAACAAAACAATCTTCTGACTCTAGTGATTCTTTTTTAAATGGAACTTGAATCATTTTCATAGCATTAATATCTTCGAATTCTTCTGAAGAAACACGATACATCACATTCTTCCACTCTGTAAAACCTGCAAAATCGCCTGTTGTTACATCTTTAAGTAAAGTTTTTGCATAATTCTTTTCTACTATTTTCATTGCGCCCATTGGATTGATTGCTTTCATAAATTCTCTCGATTCTTGCCCTTGATCAACTGTAATGATCTTGGCAGCTCCTCCTCGTTGTTGGTCAAGAGTTCTTGCTTGAGCAGCACCAGCTGTCTTTTCATCTACAGAACATTTGCTTCCAATCCACACGTAGATAGTTTTTTCATCATCTAAGAGGTAAACATCTCCACTAGAAAAGATTAGTTTATTGATTTCCTTTAAATTTCCTTGATCAATTAAATATAGTTTCATTTTTACCAACTATTTTTTTTAAAAAAATTCTTTTTTACATACATTATAAAAATAAGTTTATAAAAATTTTGATAATATTGCTATATATATTTATTTTTAGAGAGGATGAAATACCTACTCTAAAAATCTTTTAGAGCTAAATCAATTCTTTTTACTAGTTCTGGTATTTTACTAAGATCTATAGAGCAATAAGCAATGCGTATACCGTTAATATTCTCATCTGAATTTTCAATTGGTATTATACCAACTTTATATTCTTCTAATAGGTGATCTGCGAATTTTTTTGCCTTAATTTTGTTAGGGTTTAAATTTACAAATACAAAAAAACCACCCGAATTAGGATCAATTGAAATATTCGGATTATTTATTTTTTTTAGCTCCGAATTAATAGTTTCATACCTTAATTTAAGTAATTTACTTACCTTCTCTCTTGATTTGATGATTTTTTCAAATCCATTCTCTTCAAACAATTTGTGGAGGAGTACTTGGTAAAAACTATTACAATTTGATATTGTAGCGCGAATGAACCCTTCTAATTTATTGTGTATTTCTTCCTTTAAGTTTTGTAATTCTGCATCATCAACTATCCATGATGGTTTTAATCCTATAGTGATAAATCCTACTCGCCCCCCATACATTAAGAGTTCTTTAGTTATTCCATCTAATTTAATTGGAATTACGTTTTCATCTAATTGGTGTAGATCATAAAATATAGACCTGTCTAAAACATCATCCTTATAAACATACGGCTCATATGCGTCATCTACCAACACGATAATGGGTTTTTTGTAAGCCTTTTGACATTCTTTTAACATCTCAACTAGGTTTGAAGCCTCTTCTTTTTTAGGAACATATCCTGTTGGATTATTTGGAAAATTCAATAGAAGTACAATTTTTTCCTGAATTTTAGCAATTCTATCTATAGCAGACCTTAGTCCTTTAATGTTCATCTCATTTTCTTTAAAAAATTCAAATGATTGAGTTTTTGCGCCAATAAACTTGTAAATTATATTATCATAATTCCCCCATCTCTTATTTGGCATTATAATATAATCGTTTGGATTTAAAAACATTGAACAGGCTTGAAAAATTCCATTTGTAACTCCCCCCGTTATTATTGGAGTTGTTATATACTTTTCTAATCTAGATAATAATGAATCCTCCTTTTCGCTATATAATGATTTTTTAATAATCCATTCTTTCCATATCTTTCTTGTTTCGAGTAGGCCACCAATGGATGTATATGGAATTATTTGTTTCACGGAAAGTTTAGAATAATCAGTAATTTCTCTGAGATAACAAGGGAGCCAATCAGAACTACCTCCTTCAATAAAATCCTTTTCAAATCCATAAGCAGCTCCAAGAGTTCCAATTAATTCCGCCTCGTTTTTTGCTCTTCCAGACCAATAGAATATCCCATCTGGTAGAAAAATTCTTTTCCCAATCTCTGAAAGAGTAGTATATAACGGTGTTTTTTGAATATAATTAAATTTCATGATTTAATAGAGTTTATTTTTAATATTTACTAAAATCTATTTATCAATAAGTAATTAAATATAGAAAATGAAATTTACTTACTGAATTTAAATATTAAGATGGATTAAGAAAAAAATATGAGTGAAGAAAATAATTTTAAAGATTCTGAAAAAGAAAAACAAGATCAAAATCTTATTGTAAAAGGCTGGAAAAATTTCATTGATGGAACTAAGGACGGATTTGATAAATTTAAGGCTTCTTTAGAAAAACAAACAAAGAAAGGTGAAGAAGTATGGGAAGAAAATAAAGAAAAAGTCGATGGTTTCTTCAATAAAATAAAACAAGATTGGGATGGCAAAATTAAACAATGGAATACAGAAATGGAACAAATGAACTTAGAAACAAAAGAACAATGGGAGAATCGTAAATCAAAAATTCAACAAGATATAAAAAGTTGGCAGGATAATACTAAAAAAGAATGGAATGATGGGGTAAAAGCTATCAGAAAAGGCTTCTTTAGAGCATATTTATGGGCTCTAATAATAATTCTTCCGATGGTTATTATAATCATTGTAATATTGGCACTTGTGAGTGGGCTTTTTAGATGATTTTGTAACCTTTAATTTTCATTATTTTATTATACAAATTTTATTTAGATATGATTGAAATTCTTACAATTTCTTTCCTAGTTGCTCTTACTGGTGCTTTATCTCCTGGACCTGTTTTAACATTCACTATTTATAAATCTCTTAAAAGTAAATCGGGATATTTAGCTGGTTTTTTGATAACATTAGGTCACGCTCTTTTAGAATTTACTTTAATTATCATTTTATTACTGGGGGTTTCTCTACTATTTCAAAATTTAATCTTCCTAATTATTTTAGGAATTATCGGAGGGAGTTGTTTAATAACGTTTGGCTCCCTCACAATAAGGAATGTTTATAGAAAACAATATATGGTTAATTTTGACTTAGATAATCAAAATATGAAGAGTTTTAAAGGTAATAGTTTTATAGGGGGTATTTTTTATTCGATAACAAACCCTTACTGGATTTTTTGGTGGATTACTGTGGGTTTAACAATTATGGTTGATTTAAATATTTCTTTTCAACAACCATTGGGGCTCTTACTCTTTTTTATTGGACATGAATTAGGCGACTTAGCATGGTATGTACCGATTTCTTTTTTTGTATATTTTGGTGGCAAATCCCTTAACCCAAAAATTTACAAATATGTATTGATTGGTTGTGGAACATTTATGATCCTATTTGGAGCTTATCTAACTTTAAACATACTCATATTTCCTCCAACGTTTTGATCATAATAATAGTGATTCTTTAGAATTGAGCATTCAAAATCGGTCTAGTTCTTGATCTTCTTCACTCTCAAATAATCCTGAATGAGGTTCAAGAAAATGATTTTGACACATCGGACATGAATTATATTTTGAAAGCCAAAATGCAACACATAAATAATGATATGTACTCCCACAGAAAGGACAAGTGATAATTTTATCTTTGGCAAAATTAATATAATTATGACAAACTGTACATTGAACATCAGATTGAGAGATTCCCTTTCTTATTTTCACCCTATTCGTTAATATTTTTTCTAATTTTGAAACTTCTACTTGATATAAACCTAGCGAATTACTTAATTGATTTATCTTAGCTTTTATCTCAGAAATTCTTTCTTTTAATTCTTCCTCACTCAATCTTTCAGCCAAAAAGGAAGATAATGCAAAATTAAGAGGTAGCCCCTCAAAATTTTCTGTTTGTTCAGTAATTTCAGTAATAGTCGCAAATAAGATTCCTTCTTTATCTATTAATTCTTTGAAGCTTTTAAACAACTTATTGAGGAGAAGTGATATCAGAAATGTTAACTGTTGTTTTTTACGATTTAAACTATCTTCCCAATACTTAATAGCATGATAAGCATCGATATCATTCGATTTCATAGAATCTAATTTTTTATAGACTTCATCTTTAATATTCTGGATTTTTTGATAATAGTCACTTAAAATTTCTCTAATCCTTTTTAATTGTGGGAATTCTTCTTTAATAATTAAGGAAGCTTCGTCTTCA
>Ga0114925_10001834_pt1 | contig 10639 bp, 11 predicted proteins | sample SumtaG_2_FD_87287 | JGI IMG/M metagenome (GOLD analysis project Ga0114925, IMG submission 87287) | Deep subsurface microbial communities from Indian Ocean to uncover new lineages of life (NeLLi) - Sumatra_00607 metaG | ecosystem: Environmental > Aquatic > Marine > Oceanic > Sediment | place...
CAGGTCTGAGGACAGGCGCAAAGCTCAGGCCCCCGCCGCCCACCTTGGTTTGCACCTCTTGCAAAATTTTTCCGCCATCGGCTGACCGTCTGAAAAGAGAGCCCCATGGCCACGGCAAGGCGCGTCAAGCTCCTTCTTTGTTCAATGGCCAAAATTAGAATTGCTGAAAAATATCCTTAGGAGATTAAAAAAGAATTGACAATAATATTTTCTTATGATTAAATTAATATAATATTTTTTTAGTTTGTTCAGGTTTAAAATGAGAATAAACGGCACTTATCAAAATATTGCAATAATTATCAGGGCAACGGGGATAATTCTGTTCCCGTTGCTTAGCCTTCTTATTATTAGAAGCAAAGTACCTGGCCTGATAATGTAATAGAGTTATAAAATAAATTCATAAAATCCGTTATCAGGCTTACCTGGTAACGGATTTTTTTTGCTGAGAAATCTGTGTGAGGCAGTTCGCAATTATGGACACTTTTCTTTCGGAAAAAAATCGTACGGTACGGCGCTCGGTGCGCACCTTTTGCCAGAGAGAGATCCAGCCTATCGCCAAGGAGATTGACCAGGAGGCATCCTTCCCTTGGGAGGTGGTTGAGAAGATGGGTAAGCTGGGTTATTTTGGAATCCAGGCCCCTAAGGCCCTGGGTGGTGCGGGTTTAGATACGGTGGAGTATATCATTGTGATCGAGGAGATCTCAAGGGCGAGTGCGGGTCTTGGCCTATGCGTGACCGTTCACAATAGTGTGGCCGTGTATCCACTTTTGGCATTTGGCTCAGAGGAACAAAAGCAGAAGTGGGTGCCGCCCCTTGCTAAGGGTGAAAAAATCGGGGCATTTTGTCTCACCGAACCCAATGCCGGATCTGATGCAGCCGGAATCGAGGCGTCAGCCATTCGTACAAATAACCATTATTTAGTTAACGCAAACAAGGTTTTCGTAACCAATGGGGGAGTTGCTGATATCTGCTTGATTTTTGCACGCACTGACCCCCATGCGGGTCGTAAGGGAATCAGCGTTATCGTCGTTGAGCGAGGCACCCCCGGATTCGTGGTTGGTGATCTCGAAGACCTTTGTGGCGTTCGAGCCAACCCGGTGAGCTCTATCAGGCTTTATGACTGCCAGGTGCCCTTAGACAACCTGTTGGGCAAGGAGGGCATGGGTTTGCGCATTGGGCTTGCGGCGCTGGACACCGGTAGGATCGGCATCGCGGCGCAGGCTGTGGGGATTGCCCAGGCCGCGCTTGGGGAGGCGGTTCGGTACTCAAAGCAGCGCTATCAGTTCGGCGTTCCTATTTCAAAACACCAGGCCATTAGTATGATGATTGCGGACATGGCTACAAAGGTAGACGCGGCCCGGCTCATGGTTTACCGATCCGCTGTGCTGCGGGACCAGGGCAAATCTTTCTCTCAGGCCTCGGCCATGGCCAAGCTTTTCGCTTCGGAGATTTCCAGTGAGGTTACCGACTTGGCCGTCCAGATCCATGGTGGATACGGCTACTCCAAATCCTATCCTGTTGAGCGATATTACCGGGATGCAAGGGTGACAAGGATCTACGAAGGAACCTCGGAGATCCACCGTATGGTCATTGCAAGGGGGGTATTGGGAGATTAGGAAATCAGTTTAAAAATAAAAGAAACGTAACAGCTCAGCTACTTTTTTGACAGGATCAACAGGATGGACTGGATTATTTTAGTCCTGTAAATCAAAACAAATATCCTGTTTTTAAAATAAATTTATTATTATTTGAATATTATACCACTACAAGGTGAAAGCAGGTGAATTTCAATTACGACTGAAAGCTATTTATCCGGAGGCGGATTCGATATTCAAAACAGCCTAAAGCTATTCGCCTTAAAGTCAAAAGTTTTAAACCTAGTGAATAGAAAGATAAAAACTGTAATGATTTGCCCAATTATGGCCAGGAATGTCCGGGTGAATGAATACTGTTGGTTGTTGTAAAACAGGATTATGATTAAGGATGCACAGGACACAAACAATTTTGTTTATCCTGTAATCCTGTCTAAAGGTCTTTTTAACAGGCGAACTATTACAAGGAAACCAAATGGGAATTCAAATATCGTATGCATAAAATCCATAATCGCGAATGGACCGAATGAACGGGTCGCTCGGTCATCTGATTCGTGCGAGCTTAACCCTTATGATCGACCGGCTTTGGAAGTAGCGTTGCGCATTAGGGAAGAGCTTAGCGGAACAATAACAGCTCTTTCCATGGGACCTGAGCCGTGTGCTTTTACCCTGAATGAGTCCATGGCCATGGGCGTTGACCGTGGCGTTTTGCTTTGCGATCCTGCCCTTGCCGGGGCGGACACACTGGCAACCTCCAATGCTCTTGCCGCTGCAATCAAAAAGCTAGCTCCATTCGACCTGGTTCTTTTTGGTACCAGGGCCGCTGATAGCGACACCGGCCAGGTGGGCCCGCAGACTGCGGTTCTTCTTGATTTGCCGCTGGTCACAGGGGCACATTCCGTTGAGCCGAAGAACGACGGTCTTATTGTTGAGCGCAGTGCTGACGGTTTTCTGGAGTGTTTCGAGGTTTTTTTCCCAGCAGGCCTTACCATACATTCGGGTGCAACCCAGCCGAGAGATGTAGGGCTTTTAGGTATCAAATTGGCTTTTGAGGAAAGAGAGGTGAAAAACTGGAACCTGGCGGACCTTGATTTATCTGCGGATCGTGTCGGAGAGGCGGGATCTGCCACAAACGTACTCGCTTTGTCGCGAGTGGAAAGTGTTAGAAAATGTGAGTTCTTATCTGGCTCGGCCGTGGAGCAGGTCGACGCATTGATAAACCGGCTGTCAACATCAGGCATGATTTAATAAAGAATATTAAGAGGTTATGTAAGCTCTAAGCCAAGACAGCTGCTTAGTGTCTGAACGAAAACTAGGAATTTTTTCCAAGATCAAGTCGAAGATCCCGGACTTTGAGCGGGGGAAGGCGAAAATTATAACCACCCCGCTTAAATACAGCGGGACAGGCATCCATACATTGAGTATTTCGAGGATTTATCCGCCTCAGGCGGATTATAATTTGAGCCTGACGTCCCGCTATTAGCGGGAGGAAAAATAACAGTTTTCGGTCGGGCACTACTTAGAGGATTGGGATGACACTTATGGTAAATAATGCAGGAGCAGAGATCTGGGTCTTTGGCGATTTAAGGAGTAAAAGGCTTTTTGGGTTTTGCCTCAATGTGTTGGCCAAGGCTCGGCAGCTGGCCGGGTCAATGTCAGGAAAGGCAGCCGTTGTGCTCATGGGTTCTTCAGCCGATGTTCGGCGAGATAACGCCTGTGGGTTACGGGCATATCTTTCGGTTTCCTCCGCTGCCGAAGAGTGCATCGCACACGGTGCAGATTATGTTTACATTCTTGACAATGAAAATTTGGTGATACCGAGGGCTGATACTTATGCGGCGGTTTTGGCCAATGCTGTTCTCAGGCGTGGTCCAACACTTGTATTATTTCCGCTTACGGATTTTGGCCGTGAGTTGGCAGCCCGGTCTGCCAGAATCAGCAACGCTGGTCTAATCGCCCAGTGCATGGATCTCAAAGTCGAGGGAGACAGGGTAGTGGCCAAATGCCACTCGTGGGATGGTGAGATCATGGCCGATATCACGTTCTCCGATAGATCTAAGACTGGATTTGCGACCGTACAGCCCAACGCATTTCAAGCGGTTGACTTTCAGGGCGAGCCTGGTGTCATAAAGTGGATCCGGGTAGATCACCTTGACATGCCCGAAAGGATCAATCTCCTATCGAGTTTGGCAGAGCCTGATAAACAACAACAGCTTGAAAATGCCGATGTAGTGGTGGTGGGAGGGGCTGGTCTTCACAGCCATGACAATTTCAGTCTGGTGCGCGAGCTTGCCGCGGCTTTGGGAGGTGAGGTAGGCGCGACCCGACCACCGGTGTTTCAGCACTGGGTGGAGGAGGAACGACTGATCGGACAGACAGGAAAGACGGTCCAACCCAGTCTGCTCTTTTCTATCGGTACTTCGGGAGCAGTCCAGTACACGGCTGGGATTATGGAGGCTAAGACCATTGTTGCAATTAACCGGGATAAGAATTCCCCCATCTTTCAAGTTGCCGATCTCGGAATTGTGGGGGATGCGAAGACTTTTCTGCCGCGGCTCATATCTAAGATCAAGCAGGAAGCATTGAGCAAGATGGCGGATGTTATACAGGGAGACGTTAAAGCTGACAAAGGAAATGGGTTTGGCAAGAGCGTTCGCAAGCTGCGTGCATTCCAGAATTATTCCCAGGCGGCCTTGGCCCAGGCCACTGGCGAAACCCAAGAGTTCATAGAGAAAGTAGAAAACGATGAAATTACTCCCCCGGTGAGCTTTTTATTAAGATTGGCCAGAGCCCTAAAGGTTGATGCGGGTATATTTTTGCGCAAGGAAGAAAAAACGATGGTTCGAAATCTACGTTCCCAGGCCTTCGTCAAGCGCACCCAAAATTACTCCTATCAGACCCTCAGCCCTGGTGCTGAGAGCGATCACATACGCGCCTTCATGGTTACTATCGAGCCAAAGCAGGCCCACAAACCAGTAGCTTACAAGCACGAGGGTGAGGAGTTCATATTCGTCATGGAGGGGGATCTCCGGCTTACACTTGGCAGTAAAACTCACAACCTTAAATCAGGCGAGTCCATCCATTTTAACTCCGACAGTCCCCATAAGCTGAAAAGCATCTCCAATGAGCCGACCCGCTGCCTTGTAGTGCTTTATACGCCCTGAAAACGCGAAGGCATGCAACAATATGGTATCACAGCGACAGGAGTGTAGGGAGGAGTCATCGTAGTATTCAACCAAACAATTTTAAAATAGCCTCAAGCTTGAAATGTAGACCTTCATCCGGTCCCTGTTCATCGTTTAGGGGCAGCATCCGCGGTATTTGGTGTGGGTGTCTCAACTGTTTTTTTCCTGCGATGCTGTGACCATGCCTTCAGGACGGCCTGAACAAGGGTGGCTAAGGGAATGGCGAAAAACACACCCCAGAATCCCCACAGACCGCCGAAAACAAGCACTGCCACCACGATTGCGATGGGATGGAGATTGACTACTTCAGAGAACAATAGTGCGACCAGCAAGTTTCCATCCAAGATTTGAATTACAATATAGGCGATCACCACATAGGCAAAAGGTGAACTCCACCCCCACTGAAAGTAGGCAATCCAAGCTACCGGCAGGACCATTACAGTAGCGCCTATGTATGGCACAAGGACCGAAAGTCCCACGAACAGGCTTACCAGCATGGCATATTTCAAGCCCAAAATTGCGAAGGTCAGATAGCTGGCGGCCCATACGATTAAAATTTCCCAGAACTTACCTCGGATATAGTTGCCAATTTGCTGGTCAACTTCGCGCCACACCTCGGTTGACAGCTTTATATTGTCGGGCAAAAAGCGTTTCACCCACTGCAATAAGCGGTCTTTGTCCTTAAGGAAAAAGAAAACCAATAGAGGTATGAGAAAGATATATATCAGCGTCCAGATAACACCGCGCACAGAGGCCACGGAAAGAGATAATACCTGTTGTCCTAAGAGTGTGAGTTCAGAGCGCAAAACACTGATAATGTCTATCACCTGTTGTTCGGATACAAAATCCGGATACCGTTCGGGTAAACGTAAAAGTTCTCGTTGCACCCAGGAAATCTTTGATGGCAGTTCCTGAAATAACTCCACAACCTGCTGCCATAAAAGGGGGAACAGCCCCAGTAGCAAAAAAAGTAAAAAAAGCACAAAGCAGAGAAAAACCACCAACACTGCGATTAGACGGGGGACCCGCCGTCGCTCCAGTATATTTACCAGCCCTTCCAGCAGGTATGCAATCACAACACCCGCAAGGACCGGAGCAAGCATGTTCCCCAGTAGTAGAAGTACGACAGCTCCTGTGATAAGCAGAACTGTCAGGATGACGACCTGAGGGTCAGAGAAGTGACGTCTGAACCAGTCACCGATAACTTGCATTAGCCTGTACCTTCAATATTATGTAAACAAACGCCATTTGTACTTAGCGTTTTCTCTAAGACTTTTTCTTAGCCTTCAAACCAAGGATCTTTTTTTCCAGTTCATCTATTCTTCTTTCCAATGCCTCAATTTTTAATTGCCTTTCTGTCTTGCCCATCTTTTCAGTTTCAGCATTTTGTAAATTTTGAGGGCCTTCTTCTTTAACTATTCTATCGACGCTTGAAGAACCTATCCCAAATTCCTTGGCTATTTTTCTCATGGAAAGACCCCTCGCATGTGCTTCTTTAACCTTTTGCCTTGTTGCCTCATCAATCTTTTTTCCGGCCATTTTAACTCCCCTTAAGATTTATGTCTTTTGAAGCTTTAGCCAATTCCACCCCCACCTTAGACCTCCCCTATAAAGGGGAGTGAGGTATAGGCTGAATTATCAATATGTTAGTTCTTTCTCCCCTAGCGGGAGAGGGTTAGGGTGAGGGGGCAATATGCATGATTCATTGCACAGTACGCCCAAAATGGCCAAAGTCGTATGTTAGTAAATTGCTAAAATACTTTCATATGGGTATCACAATTACTAAACTAACACATTCTTCTATTTTTTCGCTACTCATTTTTTTGACGATAACGATAAGGGTGCGAGTTCATGAAAAGTAAAAATATTCTCTTTACGGGTCCACCCGGGTGCGGAAAGTCCACGCTCATTGAAAAGATTGTAAATGAGATCGAGAGACCGAGCACTGGCTTTTTTACCCGCGAGATGAGGGAAAAAGGCCACCGTGTGGGATTTTCCATAAACACCCTGGATGGGAAACAGGGTGTGCTGGCCCACCAAAGCATCAGGAGCAAATACAGGGTAGGAAAGTACGGGGTAAACCTTGAAGATATTGATTATATCGCCGTGCCTTCTATGATTCCTGCAAACGAAGAGATGATGGTGATTATTGATGAAATCGGTAAAATGGAGTGTTTTTCGCCACTTTTTAGAGAAACCGTGATACGAATCCTTGACTCAAAGCATTCGGTGATTGGTTCTATTCCTTTACGAGGTGGCTTGTTTATAGAGCGTATTAAGAAGCGTAAGGATATCATGCTAATTCAGGTGTCAGAAAAGAACAGGGATACGCTCGTAAAAGAACTTCTTGAAAGGATAATCCCATTGTCAGGAGAGAGATAGAAGTATACCCAAACCGGGAATGCTTCCTTTTTACTTTTGTTAGAAGCTGGACCGAGTATGTGCTTAAAAAATTCGCGCCGCAATTGAAAAAGGCTTGGGATATGGTGAATGGGTGTAGGATAAACAATTTAGGCTGACCTGGCTTTGAGCTGCTGAATGAAGAGGCCCATTACTATGAACACCAGGCCGATAAAGGTCGAGGGTAGGATGTCCTCACCTACCAGGAAATGAATGAATACCAATGAAAGAAATGGGGATAAGAAAATCAAGTTGCCGACTTTAGCCGTGTTTTCGGATAGTTTTAATGCAGAAATCCAGAGCACGAAAGTGATACCCATCTCGAAAACCCCCACATATGCCGCTCCTACTAAACCAAAGGGATTGGACACCCGGACGTTCGAGAAAAGCAGACAACAGGCTAAAACCCAGGGCAGGCCGAACATGAAATTGAGGAGCAGGCCGGCCACTGGATCGCGGTCGTCCTTGGTGTTGTAAATCCAGTATAGGGCCCAGATCACGGTGCTGCCCAAGGCTAAGGCTACACCAAGGGGATTGGAAAAGCGAAAGCTGAAGATGTCGCCGTGGGTCGAGATCACCACAACTCCGGAATAGCTCACAAAGACGGAAAAGATATCCTTAATGCCGATTCTTTGTTTTAAGAGCGGTATGGACAAAAGCGCCAGTGTGATGGCCCAGGTATAATTAAGTGGTTGGGCCTCCTGTGCGGGCAGGAGGTCGTATGCCTTAAACAGCACCATGTAATAGAGGAAAGGATTTAAAAAACCCAGGACCAGTGATTGCAAATACTGCTTCCCAGAATAAGAAAACAGGAGCCGGGTTTTTCTCCTAAGTGCCAGTATGCAACTCAGCACGAGAATGGAGACAATGGTAGAATAAAGAAGAAGCTGAATATAATCTAAGTATCTGAGCGAGAGCTTGAACGCCGTGGCTACAGTGGACCACAATAATACTGTTGACAGTCCGTATATGTAGGCTTTTTTTTGATTGTCCATGGGAAGCTTTGTAGATTCAATGTGACATGGGGGTTATTTTTTCACAAAGGGATAATAGGGAAAAGGCAGGTCTATAGCAATTAGAAAACACATCCATGATGTGGATAAGAGGGTTTTGGCGGCCGAAATGCTTTGGGTTTCGTTTACGCTCAGCTCAACCTGCGACTGGTCAGGGCCATTATTCCAATTGCAGAGCGGCGCAGCTCATCTGTTATTCGCTGAAGACTTTCAGGTTGCAATGAGGACCGAATGTATCCCAGGCCCTATGGCGTTGGGCCTGAGCGTTCCATGTTGCGGCGTATCTTCTGGCGACGCGAAATCTCGTAAACAGTCTTTAGTTTCTGAAAGCGTTCAAAGCCCAAGATTTTTCTTACCTGTATCAAAAAGAGGAACCTTTCGGTAGCGAGATTGACCCTTTCCTTCTCTACCCTCTTGAATTGATCCATAACCGCAGCCTCGTTCAGCGTCTCGTTTTCAAGAAGATTCTCCAGTTCGAATCGTTCTCTCTCCACCCTGCTTTTGAGTCCGATGAGCTTGCGGCGTGTTTCAAGGAACTGCTCATTCAGGCCGCGTATTTCTTTACCGCTTAGATTCAGCTTTTCAGCCATACGTGGATAGCGCCACCATTTGCCTGTGGGCATATCCTGGGCCAGGGAAATTGCAGGTGAAATTGCAAGTATCAAAAAAAGCATGCAGGTAAAAACTGTTTTTAACATATTCTGGCCCACTTTTCCCCTTCTTCATAAGTCAGGGGTTCATTGTCAACTGATGGCACGATAAATCGTATAAATTCCTTATCCAAGCTTGAATCATATTCTCCAGAGATATCCTGATATACTGAAGGCAGGGCATTTTCCGCCAGAATGCGGATTTCCGTCAAAATAGGATCCGGTTCAAAAAATTCCCAAGCTATTATATCTGCGTTGTCGCCGGGTGTGGTCCTGAACGGACCAGCCAGCCAGACAACGAATATTACTAATACGGCAGCAGTTACAGCTGCCCCTAAAGAGGCCTGCCAGTTCCAGGACCAAGGAGAAAAAGTCCGTACCTTTTCCACAGGCAATGATACTTGTTTCTTAGGTAAAGGGGTAAAACGCTTCGCCAGATTGCCCAATCGCTCCAGATCCTGCTTAATAATTTCTTTATTCGCACGGCACTGCGGGCACGCGGAAAGATGCTCACGCAGTGTGGGAAGCAGGTCGGCTTCATCCACCACAGCGTGGAGGATTTGATCTTCGTCAAGGTGTATGCCATTGTGGGAGTTCACGCACTTTCCTCCTGTAGGAATTGAATTAACGAAGCATCTTTTTTAAACTTTTTAAGCGCTCTATACAGATGGGTTTTTATTGTGCTTTCGCTTTTTGCCATAACCTGAGAGATCTCCCTTATACTGAGATGATCCATAAATCTCAACAAGAACACCTCTCTTTCCAGGCGTGACAACTTGTCTAAGAGTAATCTAACCTGTTTCCAAAAATCTTGCCTCATAAGGCCGGTAAGGGCCTCTGGGTGATCGTTGATTTCAGTATCTGATTGAATGACTTCATCACTGTCTGAAAAAGTTCCGAATAAGGCCCGAAATCGTTTTTTTCGATTAAAATCGCGGACCCGGTTTATCGCTATACTGTAAAGCCAGCTTCGGAAACGGTCAAAGGCCTTGAGTCCGGACAGGTTTTTAAATGCCTTTATAAAAATCTCCTGGGTCAGGTCCTCTGCGTCCATGTGGGAACGGGTACGGTAGTAAACCGTGCGGAAGATATCTTCCTGGAATAGATCCACAAGCTGTTCGAAGGCAATTCTGCTCCCGGCTCTGGCTTTCTCTACCAGGGCCGGTACGTGAGGCGTACTGCCCGTAGGTGTGTCTTGGGATTTTTGCTGAGCCGTCTGGGGCATAGGTTATGTGTATTACCCGGTCTTAAGGCGCCTGTCCATATTTTCTTATTTCGTGATGTCGTTGTGTTGAGCCTGGTAAATGTGTCTGCCCGCCAGGGCCACATCCGTGCATACAGAAATAGCACAAAGCAGCGTGATTGCCAGAATAATACCAGGCTTTTTCATTGTTAATCTCCTTTCCGGTCTTTTATTCTATATAGACGAATGACCGGCAGGATTTGTCTACAATATGGGAAAGAAAAGGGAAAACCCGGTAAATATTCCTTGCTGGGCGCAACTGCACGGCAATTCTAATTTTGGTCATTGAACAAATAATGAGCTTGACGCGTCTTGCCGTGGCCATGGGGCTCTCTTTTCAGACGGTCAGCCGATGGCGGAAAGATTTTGCAAGAGGTGCAAACCGAGGCGGGCGGCGGGGGCCGGAGCTTTGCGCCTGCCCTCAGACCGGCCCAATTCATCTGACCTCTCCGCCCGCCAGAACACGAGGGTTCTCCACGATCGTGCAACCACTTTTTGACCGTCTGAAAAGAGAGCCCCATGGCCACCCAAACAGGATTCATGTTCTATAAAAGTA
>Ga0114925_10001835_pt1 | contig 10639 bp, 13 predicted proteins | sample SumtaG_2_FD_87287 | JGI IMG/M metagenome (GOLD analysis project Ga0114925, IMG submission 87287) | Deep subsurface microbial communities from Indian Ocean to uncover new lineages of life (NeLLi) - Sumatra_00607 metaG | ecosystem: Environmental > Aquatic > Marine > Oceanic > Sediment | place...
CAAAGCACCTGTGCAAAAGTAAAAAGTAAATAGCTCAACTTTATCTAGATCAAGGAACTCTTTTATGAAAAAACTACTTGTAATTGCAGCACTATGCTTTGCAACACTTTCTGTGGGAATGGAAAAAAAACATAAAATAGATGAGTTAATAAAAAAAACACAAACTCTAACTCTAGATAAATATCATCCAATAAAAAAAACCGAAAAAAAACTAAAAAAACTGATAGAAGAAGCTAAAAACATCATCAATCAAGACCAAGAATCTATCAATAGAATTTCTAAAATAAAAAACAACACAAAAAAGATAAAATACGACCCTTCAGACGATAGAGTTATTGAAATAAAAAGGGAACTAAAAAAACAAAGCCTTGTTTTAAAAAAAGTACACGAAAATGCAACCAAAAACTATCATTCTATATGCGGTTTTGTAATGGACAAAAAAAACGAATTCGATACAAACGAATTAAATTATTATATTACCTGTTTACTCTCAACAAAAAAGTATTGTAATTATCATTCAAAACAATGTGAAGATATTATAAACGGTCGATCCGGATGGTTCTCTGAAATAGAACATGACAACAATCTGAAAAATTTAAAAACAGAAATTAAAAAATCTGAAGAAAACTACAAAAAAAACAAGGATATAGTTGTTAAAACTATGTATAAAATAAAAAATATTGAATATAATCCTTCAAACGAAAAAGTAATTGCAATACAAAAAAACATGAAACGCCTAGAAACGTTCGTATTTGAAAACATTAAAAAAAATCTAACCCAAAAAGACAAATGCATACAAAAAGAATTGGAATCTACACAAAAAGAACTCGGTGAACTAGAAAAACAATCTGATAATTTTGATCTCTCATTATACAACTACAAGAAAAGAATGTTAGACGAAAAATCCTCTCTATTACAGTGCCTGAGCGATCTCTCATACCGTATATCAAGAGATTGCAATTATTCTCAGAAAAAATGTGAAAACATCATAAAAAACAAGATAAAAAACAATTTAGGATGGCATAAATTACCTTTTGGACTTAATATATTTTTTTCACCGAATCTTTCCGATGAAAAAAAAGTAAAGTTATTGAGAGAAACCCGTCGCAATTGTTCATACCCTCACCAAATAGACCTATTAAACAAACTTGAGGCAACATGCTGTGACCGATTAAAAAAACCTGCTAAAAGCCAAAAAAAGACCTAAAATAATATAGGAACTCTTTTATGAAAAAACTACTTGTAATTGCAGCACTTTTTGTAACAACAGCAATACATTGTTCAGAGAAAAAAATAGAATCATTAAAAACCGAAAAAAATAAAAAATATACACGACAAAATGTGCCTAAACTCGTCATGGCATTTAAAAAATATGTATCATCAAAAAAAAATGCTCCTAAAGAAGAAAAAAAAAAACTTGTCGAAAAATGTTCCGACTTTCAAAGAACAATTTATATTTCAGAAAATGATTTAAGCAAAATGATAGATATTCTTAACAAAAACCAAAAAAAAAATAATAGAATCTAAAATTATGGGAAATATTATGAAAAAAACACTTTCAATTACTCTACTTTTTGTAATCGCAAGCTCTTGTAAAGGTGCTGAATTAAACCAAAATTGCAATTTTACCGATATCTTAAATAAAATGACAACTATATTTCAAAAAAAAATAAAACTCTTTAAACCATACGAAGACCTAAACAGTTTATTTATAAAAGTAAAAGAACTAAAACAGACTTCTAATACAATCTCTATCAATAAAAATCTTATAAAACTTATAATGGATGATTCAGAAAAATTGCTTTCTCAATTTAAAAACTTACTAAAAAAGGCACAAAAAATTATTAAGAATGAAGGCAAAAAAATAATTGCGCTAGAAAAAAAAGAAAATGAAATAAATGAAATAATCTATTCAATAAAAGATTTAAAAAACTCTGGAAAAATCTCTAAAAAGTGTTACAAACAAAATAAAAAAGATCAAAAACAAAAGAAAAAAAAAATAAAGGAACACAAAAAAATATCAACTAAGATCTTTGATATACTATGCGAAGAAAAGTTTGATGTTTTCGATCGTAAAACAAAAACAATTGGAACATATATTAATGATTGCATAAAAATCAAAACTGAAGCCCCAAAACTACTTGATGAAGAAATGAAGTGCATAATTTAAACCATTTCCGGTCTAGTGATAAAATTCTTCTATAGAATTTATTCCAAATTAAGTTGAAACTAAACCATTTCTTTTAAAAACTTACACTCCAGTGAGTCAGAACCGTGAACAGCTGGTTTGTAACCACTGGAGTTTTATATTAAGCACCTCTTTTTTAGAAAGTTACCAGACGGTTTTTAAGTTGCGTAAAATGTTGATTATACTATTAAAATATTGTTGTTATTGCCTCTTTTACTGCTGCTTTGGTAACAACGGACACATACCATACAAATAAATTATACATCAGCAACGCACCTATAACAGTCAAAACAACTGCTAAAGCAAGTACTGGAGCAAAAGCTTTTAGATTTTTTCTAAACCAGTACCACCAAAATAACCCTTGTATAATTATAATCGTCGCGATTGCAATCATCTGCATGGTAAATAATGGAGCACCACTGAAAAATGCAACCGGAATAAGATATGCAAACAAACCTGATAATGCTACAGAAGCAAATGCTGCAAGAGTATGTCTCAGATTAAGATTTTTCAATTTGTACTCTAAAAAAACAACGGTGAAAAAATTTCCAACAAGGTATAAAAACACTACAAAGAGTGCATGAATATACAAAAGCTCTTCAAACAAGCCTTTCATCTAAGGTTCTCCTTACAAATTAAAGAACATTAAAACACCAGAACTTATACACCAAAAGAGCTGATACAATGTTGGCTACGAACGAAATTAAAATAAAAAAACGAAGCGGCACATCATAAAACAAATCGAGCAACAGAAAAAATAAAATATGAAACAGAAAATAAATAACTCCCAGCGATAAACAAATAATCGCGGGATGCATTATCTCTTGTGTATAACAATCGTAGGGAACAAATTTTAGACCAAGCAAGTAAACCGGCACAGCCACCACAAATAAAGAAAAGAGAGCAAAAGAAAAAACTTGCGAAAATACAGAAATAAGAACGGACGGCATGATACGAACCCGTCCAAAAAATTTAAGAAGAAACATCATAATAAACATTGTGACCGGAATATGATACCAACCCCATGTTACATTCCACAACCACTGAGACAGAAGAAAATCTGCCGTAGACTTCAACCACATCACTAGATACTCCTTTTGTTCTTCTTCATAACAAACGGCTTATATCAACTCTTTGCCTGACAGAGTAGCACATAAAAAAATAGAAATCTTGTAACAGGGAACAAGAAACGTTAGAGTATGGAAAAAGAAGCTATTATCATCATAAAATATGAGGGGTAGTATGAACAAGCAAATCAATCTCTTTTTCTTTTTCTTTCTTTTTTATCCTTCATTTTTATATCCAAAAGCTAACATTAAAACAAAAAACCTTGCGAGTGAAATATTTGTACCTGGAAGACAATCACAAGCATCATCAATTGTTGCCGCACCTGGCGTTGGAAAAGATATAAATATTCAATTAAACATTCCAATTCAAACTGATAGTTCCAACAGAAATATGCTCACAAATACTGTGGAACTGTTTGTTGAACTAAAAAATAAGCTTGTAAATTATATTCAAATAAACACCTCTTTACAGCTAAACAACCACAATCACATTTTTTTAACAGCAAAACAAAATATAGAAACAGCGGCAAAGGATATTGTAAATCGTTCTTTCGGTCTTGTTAATCAAACAAAACAGTTAGTTTTTGACCACAAATTCAAACTCATTACAATGGGATTTATCAGTTTTTATGCATATCTTCTGTTTAAAACAATGAGTATAAACAAATACTTAAAGCAGGACACCTTGTGGTCATCGTGGAAAAGTGGTTTTGCAATGAATCAGTTGCTTGCAATCCCTCAAAAACAGTTTGCTCAAGAGTTGGCAACCAGAATTCAAGCGCATTACATGGACAAGTCAGATCCAACTAATACAATGGCACCATTCATGCAATTTATGCGTGATGTTGAGTATGAAAAAGCACAATTACAGCAACACATTGCCCTGTATAAATGGATACGAACACTAAAAATCTGGAGGCTGTTTCCATTTTGTATTGAAACTCCAGAGAAGTTGAACGAGCGAATACAACGAATTGTTTATTTCAAAAACTGTTTTTCTTCATGGTTTGCTGAATATAAACTCTCCGAACTAACAAAAGCCGTTCACAAAACATTGCGACGGCTTAAAAAAAAGCAACGAAAACTATCACAAACAGAATCTAACTACAGTGATCTTGTTTTTGTTATACGAAAGTTTTTGAAAGGGAATTGTTAAAAAATAGAACAGCAAAACAGATGTTTATTTGCCTCAATATCAATGTCTGGCAAAAATTTGATTGCTTTCTTTAAATCTCTTATTGCCCCCATGTAAAGCTTCTTTGCATTCATAGAGCACTTTTGCTTATCTGAACTCAAACTCACATCCTCATTAACTGTAATTGAATTAATTTTGTTTGAAACAACAACTTTAAATGCCCTGAGTTCGGCTTTCAACCTCTCTTTTTCCGCAAGCTTTAGTTTTTTAATGGTTGCAATAGAGCGCCGCACATAGCTAGAAACAGTTCCTACAAACTCTGAAGGACAGTATTGTTTAAACTCTCTTTTTCCTGTCAATGCTTCAACGTCTTTTCTTGGTAAAACAATGCGCCTACTTTCAACATCAAGCGTACCCCCACGAGCAATATTCATAAAACCGGTTAGGTTTTTAATCGTACTGTTACTTTTACTACCAATAATATTAAATGAAATAGTTGCAACAACAACCATTATGAAATAGTTTTTTTTATGCATTTGTTATTTCCTGTTGGCAACATATAGTTTGATATTCTTTTACCGGTTATACTCTACTTAGTAATTCCTGAAATTCCTGACCCAAGACTTGAGAACAAGTATTTAACATCATCATCTCCGAATCTAATACCTGCACCAACGAACGCACTTGCATTACTCTTACTGACAAAGTCATCCGCACCAAACATGACATATATATTTCTCATGAAGAACATTTTGTTCATCCACTTCAAATGTGGTCTTCTAGGATCTCTGTCCTTACGGTTCCAACCAGCAACATCAAAAACCTCAAAACTTGTCACCCAACGGAAGTTTTCTGTACTGAATGGAATATCAAAGTCTACCCCTAGACCACCTGATCCTTCAAATAAACCAAATCGAATTGCGATATTGTTAAATATTTTTCCGAACTGCAATCCTATCTTTATCGTATTTCTTTTGAACAACTCTTCCTTCACGTTGTAGGTATGTTCAAGTTTACGTGCAAGTGTAATATCATCGGTATTGACCTGGCACCCGTCATCGTCAAAATATTTTCTATGACGTTCAAATCTGTTAACAAAACCTTTTTCTGAGGCAACTAACTGTAATAAATAAAAGTGATCATCATTTGGATGAACCCTCACATCAAAATATCCTTTTGAATCCTCAAATATATAATTTTCTGCTGGTCTATACATCCCCTCAAAGTGAGAATCAAATACAATTTGCAGTCGATCAACTTGTGAGAAGTAATTTTTTAGTCCAGATACTGCAACTTTTAAATCCTGATATGTTTCATCTTCGTTGATAAGTTTTCCAAGAAGCCCTTTTCCTTCATCAATTTTTTCTGCAATCGAACTAACATTGCGAAGTCCTTCACGAGCTTGTAGCGAAGCTTCATCAATAGATTCTGCTGTTGCTTCAAGCTTTGTTGCTACTCGATTAAAATCTCGATCAAATACATCCGAAATTTTTGTCATGCTGTCCTGAAACGCCGGCAAAACAGAATCTTCAAGTTTTTGTGAAAGCCGTTTAATATCCGTGCCTACACCAAGCAAGGTATCAATATTTTCCTGGTTTTTAGAAAAACTATTATCAACAATCTCTGAAAATGATGCAATTTTTTCTGCAGCTCGGTCTAAATTAGAAAAGATGGCCTGCAACTGTTCTTTTCCTTGCGTACCACCAACCGCTTCTTTAAATGATTTGGTCACATCCTCAACATGGCCAGCAATCGTTTTAAACTGTCGCATCAGTTCATCAACAGAAACTGGATCCTCACTCGGTTCTTTCAGCGTTGAACCTGAAGGAAGTGATCCTAAAATTGGATCTCCTGGAATAATCTCCAAAAACTTTGGACCTAAAAACCCATCCTGCCTGACAAGCGCATATGCGTTGTTATACAGTTTATAGTCCCTGTGAATCATTATGCCGGCACGCGCCCGCATTACACCATCCGCAATAAGGTCAAGTTTTTCAACCCAACCTACATCAACACCTGCAACTTTTACTTTTGCCTTTCTTGCAAGACCCGAAATATCTTTAAAATACATTGAATATTGAATGTATCTGTCTCTATCAAATCTAAATGATCCAATCTTGAAGCCCATGTATAGAAAAACACCAAGCGCTCCTAAGACAAATATTCCAACTAGAGTTTCCGTTTTACCCCGCACCGGCATTCCCTTTAATCAAAGCCAATAAAACTTCTTAGCACGAAATTCGAAGGAGGTGCCACCGGATGAATTTGATTGCGCTACTCGCTCAATAATAACAAGTAGCTTTTGAGTCACATTTCCAACAGTTCCATATGATAACACAGAGAAGACTCTTGGTTCAAACTTTGTACTCATTAGCATTCCGACCTCCTTTGGCAAACTGCCAAATTCCTTCCCATAGAGCGGCAACAGTAACTGCTTCCAACTATTCGGCCATGTAAGTTCTGACTTAAATTGTTTTAACAATTCCTGCAATTTTTTATCTTCAAGCTTACTGTCACCAGCTTTTAAAACTTTTAAACCAAACAAAACTTTCAAAGAATTTGAAAAAAACCATGGATTGAGTTCTCTTGTGAAAGACCATAGAGTAAAAAGATCATTCAAGTAAATAGTCTGTTTCACTTTGTTACTATCAGAAGCAAAAAAACCATCTGGATCAAAAAAAACAGATGAAGCAAATCCATTAAAATCTTCAATATCAAGAAGTTCTGTTGGGTCGTATAGCTTATTTTGCCTTTCTTTTAGAAATTTTTCAAATGGTCCCATAAGGTTCTTGTCCCCAACAAATTTTTTTGCCTTTTCAAAAACCTGATGTATAACCTTTTTACAATCAATTTTATCACTAAAAAATTTCTTATTTGTAAAATCAAACATTTTGTTCAAATTTATTTTTCCATCTTCGCAGCCGATACAAATTTTTAATGTCCCGGCAACACCATCATTTTTTTTTGTGAGTCGAAACATCTGCCACTGATTCGCTTTTGGCAAAAAATTTCTAATAAACTGCTTCGATTTCTCATCCTGGCTCATTTTCTCTTGCTTCTTCGCTTGCTTAGAGTTTTGTTCCATGTTGGCAAGCTGACTTTTTGCAATCTCAATTCCAGAATATGCAAGGGCCTTTGCCTTTTCACGATCGATTACCGTTTTGAGGTAACGAGTATGAATTCTACTTTTATCCGCAACATTAGTTACCAAAAAAATAATTAATGCGATGATCATCATCGCAAGCAACATAGTGTACCCTTTTTGGGAAAATTGTTTCATTACCTTCCCCTTATTCCTGCTGGACGAGAACCACCGGAAGATTCTAGTCGCACTTCAACACCAACTGCTGTTTTGCTTTTATTTTGTGAATTTTTTTTGCTTTGATCTTCTGTTTTCGATTTGTCTTCATCAAATTCTTCAAAAACACTACTAACCACAATATCAGATCTAAAAACAAATCTCTGTGAACGTTTTTTCTGCTTATCCCAAAAGGAAATTGTCATAGTCACAAAATCAGGAGTTTGTTTTTTACTTTTCTTTATCTGCTCCTTGCCCCACGTTTTAAATATCTCAAGTTTTGGAGATTTTTTTTCTCCGTCTGTTGTTTTCTTTTTATTCTCTTCGATTAATCTTACACCAACATCAACCGTCAACGACTGAATCCCAGCTGCAAGCTCTTGCCCTTTCACCAAACCTTCCCTCGGTTCTACGAATGGCAAGCTTTGCGTTTCTTGACGAATCAGTTGATATGTTTTTTTATCTGATGATTTTTCAGGAACAAGAGAGTAGGTCACTCGTGCAACACGAGGTTTTTTGTTTCCGTATATTTGTAGTGGATTACTGGTGACACAGGTTATGAATTGAAGATTACCATCTTTGTTTTTTGAAATAAATGAATTTTCTAGAGCCCTATCTTCTTTTTTGGTCTCTTTTTTTTCCGAAGCTTTCTTCTCAGATTGTTTGGCAAAAGAAGATTTTTTTTCCGATATTGCCTTCTCTTTTTTTATCAAAATCATCGGCACAAATGCGCCAGAGAGATCACGTTCAAATTGATGCTGTACCACTGCAGCCCTCATATCAAAATCAATCCATCGGTCAGCCATTTTATATGCAGTATTTACCTGAAAAAAAGTCATCCAAAGTGCACTTAGAATAAGCGCCCCAAGAGCAAGAGCGATAATAATTTCTAGTAAAACAAATCCTTGCCTCATGGTTTTTCCTGCTTTTCAGGTTTATAAAAAAAACTAACTATCGATTCTCGATAGCCACGAGTAGACCGAATATTTACCTGTGCAACATTAATATCCTTTATCTGCTTCAATGCACTTACCTTTCCAACTTTTTTTGTTTCGAAGGTGATTCCTGAAGGCGCTTTTTTTTCTCCCTCAGATACAGAGTTTTTCTCTTTTAACGTATCTACTTTGTCTTTCAAAAAAATTGAACCCCGAAACATAAGTTGTAACTGTGTTGAAAATCGTTTTAATGAGCGCAATGAATTTATCTGCCAAACAAAAATAGGTGCAAGCGCAATACCAACGATTGCGATGGTAAATAACACCTCCATCAACATAAAACCGGAACTATTTTTGTGGCACTTGAAACGAATCATATACTTTAAACTGTACGGCAAAAGGATATAACACCAAACCGACAGACCTTTTACTTTTTGTATCAAAAAAATTAACAATAACTGATTGAGATAATCCTTCAGGTGTTATAAAAAACCATGTTGTTACTTGTCGACCTGACTGATATTTTGTTACCTCATCAAACCCTTCAATATAAAAATTTTTAACCGAAACCTGTGATGGAATTGCAAGAGTCGTTTCTCTATACTTATGTTCAATCGGTTTAAAAAGCAGATTGCCTTCCTCATCTTTTTTGCCTGTGTTTTCTAAAATCGTTATTTTTCTATTTTCTTTGGAAAAATCAAACTCAAGCTTAGACACATTTTGCGATGTAACAGCATGTTGCCACGCACGTTTTACCAAGTTGTTCAGTGAAATAATAAACTGTTCACGCTCTTGCTTTGGTGTTTTGAAATTTATATTTGGAATGACAATGGCTGCCACAGCCGCAATAAGTGCTATGGCAACCAATAATTCTAACAATGAAAAACCTGAACGTGTCATTTACCACCACGAAGCCATTCAGATTTAGGAGCACCCTTTCCACTTGGACCGTACGAATACAGCTCGTAACGCTGTGCAGCATCTGGGGTTAGGCGATATCTAAATTTATTGTTCCATGGGTCACGTGGTATTTTTCCACCTCGAATGTAACCACCCTCCATCCAGTTGCTCACCATTTCTGGGGTGTAGTAATCACTCGCGACTGGTCGTTTAACAAGATCATTAAGGCGCTGTGGAACTATTCCAACATCCAACTCAAATGAATCAACTGCGTTTCGCATCATCTTAATTGAAGTATTTGCAGTCTTTTTTTGTGCAGATCGATATCTATTCATCAATGCTGGTCCAACTGCAGCCATAATTAAACCAAGAACAGCCAGTGCTATCATCAACTCCATTAAACTAAATCCTGCCTGCGTTGTTCGTTTTGATAACATCATAATGTTTATCCTTTCACTTTTATATTAAAATCCAGCAGTCCCTTCTATCATTGGTCCGACAACCGACATGATAATAAATCCAACAATCAAAGCCATGAGAACCAACATAACAGGACCCAATGCAGAAGATAAACCATCTGATTTTTCAGATAACTCTTCTTCATAGTTTTTTGCTACTGTTAACAACATTGAGCCAAGTTGTCCGCTTTCCTCACCTGTTTTTATTAAATAAATTGCAATTGGTGGAAAAATATTTGTCTGTTTAAGGTATTGTGCTATTTTACCTTGTTTTACAATTTTATCACGTGCCTCACGCAACGTATCAGATAAAACTCGATTATTAATAATGTTTACCACAATATCAAGTGATTCTGCCAAATTAACACCACTTTCTTCTAACATGCCAAGGGTTCTGCTAAATTCAACGACAGCCCCCATGCGAGAAAAAAACTTTACAACCGGAAGTCGCAATTTAATTTGATCAAACGTACGCGCACCCGTTGGCGTTGATAACCAGTACCGCATACCAATAACAACAAAGACAAAACCAATAAGCAAAAATACAATATAACTTTTGATAAATGTAGAAAGATCCAACAAAAACTGTGTTGTACCAGGCAACTCTTTACCAAGCCCCTGCAACACATCTGCCATTTGTGGAATTACAAATGTAATC
>Ga0114925_10001836_pt1 | contig 10638 bp, 11 predicted proteins | sample SumtaG_2_FD_87287 | JGI IMG/M metagenome (GOLD analysis project Ga0114925, IMG submission 87287) | Deep subsurface microbial communities from Indian Ocean to uncover new lineages of life (NeLLi) - Sumatra_00607 metaG | ecosystem: Environmental > Aquatic > Marine > Oceanic > Sediment | place...
ACGAGGACTACGTGAGGACAGCCAGGGCAAAAGGGCTGACAGAGCGGAAAGTGATTTACAAACATTTGTTGAGAAACGCGCTGCTTACAATTACCGCCCTTATGGGTATCTATTCGATTGTGCTTATCGGTGGTTCTGTCATGGTGGAGATCGTCTTCTCCCGGCCCGGTTTAGGGAAGATGATGATTGGGGCGTTGAAACAGCGCGATTACACGACTTTGCAAGCTGTGATGATAACGTTCGCCAGCTTTGTAGTTCTTATAAATCTTATAACCGACTTAACATACGGGCTGATAGATCCAAGAGTGCGATATAAATAAATTCTTAATAATTTTAATGCTCTCGTAAAAAGTCAATTTTGGAACAGTTGCAATGAAACAACAAAGCGCGCGCGGAAAGATACTGAGGACATTTTTGAGTAATAGAACATCCCTAATTGGTGCGTGCATCTCGGCAGCAATACTCTTCGTAGTCATCCTATCTCCCTGGATTTCTCCGTATGACCCCATAAGGCAGAACGTTTATTATCGCCTTACCCCCCCGGAACGAAGTCATCTTTTCGGTACAGACGAGTATGGAAGGGATGTTCTTTCGCGGGTCCTTACTGGAGCACGGATCTCGTTTTTGGTTGGAATGATCTCGGTAATCTTGGGAATGGTCATCGGTACAGGAATGGGTATGCTTGCGGGCTATGCCGGGGGCAAGGTGGAAACAGCGATCATGCGTATTCTGGATATATTGATGTCCTTTCCTGACGAGGTGTTTGGAGTTATGGTTATGATAGTCCTGGGCTCTGGAATGCAAAACGTGATCATTGTGATCACGGTCTTGATGATTCCCAGGTTTGCCCGGTTAGGGCATGCTCCCACTCTGGCGCTAAAAGAGATGGACTATATCTCAGCAGCTAGATCAGTTGGGGCGAGCAACTTTCGTATCATCATGCGCCACATCCTACCCAACATTTTTGGCGAGGTCCTTGTAATGGGCACCCTCTGGCTTGGAACGGCTATTAGGCTTGAGGCCAGCCTGAGCTTTTTGGGTGTAGGAGTGCCGCCGCCGACACCGACTTTGGGTAGCATGGTACGGGCCGGTGTGGACTTCTTGGCAATCGCCCCCTGGGTGTCTGTATTTGCCGGGCTTGCGATCCTGATCTCGGTCTTCGCTTTCAACTTGTTGGGCGACGGTTTGAGAGACATCAGTGATCCAAAGCTATATGCGCTCTGAGGAAAGCAAACATCTATCCTTAATTAATCGTTACTAATTTTCTTATGGTTGAGGGAGCGGGGAAAATGACTAAGAGGCACACGGAATGTTTGCCGAAAGGAAAAATTATGACGAAACCGAGAGCCTTGCTCCTTGAGGCCAAAGACGACGAACGCTTTGACTTTTTTAGACAATTAAACGAAGTGGCTGAGCTGTCCTTTGAGAACAAAAGAGGGAGATACACAGAAGACGATCTGTCTGAAATGATCGGGCCATATGATGCGGTAATGATTACCTCCCAGCATGCAATAACCTCACGCGTGATAGAGGCTGCCCCAAAACTAAGAATCATTGTTAAGCGTGGTGCAAAGCCCGAAAACGTCGATTATGAGGCCGCCACAAGAAAAGGAATCGTAGTGGCCTGGACTCCTGGAGTGAATTATGTGGCGGTGGCGGAGCATGCAGCCATGCTGATGCTGTGTCTCGCGAAAAAGACAATCCCACAAATGGAGAAGCTGAGAAGTGGCGTCTGGAGAGAGTCGGATGCCGGTTTGCAAGAATTGTATAGAAAGACGGTCGGCATCGTTGGGTTAGGCGGAATTGGCAGAGTGTTGTGCCGAATGCTTGGTGGTTTCGGGGTCAAATTCCTTGTCTATGATCCGTACATTTCACCGACGCAGGCGAAAGATGTCAATGCCAATTTGGTAGGCCTTGAAGACTTGTTAAAGCAATCGGATTATGTCACTCTTCACGCCGCCCTAACAGAGGAGACGCGGCATCTAATCGGGGGGAAAGAGCTTTCAATCATGAAAAAAACTGCGTATCTTATTAATACGGCCCGAGGAGGTTTGATCGATGAATCATCTCTTGTAAAGGCATTAAGAGAGGGAGAAATCGCCGGGGCCGGGCTGGACGTCTTTGAACCGGAACCTCCCGAACATGAAAACCCGCTTCTGCATTTACCAAATGTCGTAGTCACACCGCATATGGCTGGCTGGTCAGATGAGGCTGTTTACCGGGAACAAAAAGAAGCTGCGTTGGAAATAAAGCTTGTTTTGCAAGGTGAGAGTCCGCGTTATCCGATAAACCCTGAAGCATTGAAAAAGAGGAAGCAATCGTGAATTTTGCAGGGTATAAATGTGGTGTCTGTGATCAGGAATTTTTACCGGAGGAGGCCCTATATCGATGTGAATTATGTAATGGTCCGCTTTTGGTTACATATGACTATGCAAGCTTGACAAAGAAGGTCACCGCGGAAAGCCTCGCAGCAAGGCGACCAGGGGTTTGGAAATATCGGGAGCTTCTGCCGGTAAGCCCTTCCACTAAGCCTGTAAGTTTAGGAGAAGGGGCTACGCCGATGCATAAGGCAAAAACTCTTGCAAGTTCTATCGGCCTTTCCAGCCTTTTTCTCAAGGATGACACGAGGAATCCGACGGGATCATTCAAAGACCGGGGCGCTACCGTAGGGATAACCGTGGCTGTTGAACGTGGAGTGGATGCTATAGGGACTGTCTCGCATGGAAACATGGGCACCTCCGTGGCAGCGTATGCGGCCAAGGCAGGCTTAGCGTGTTATATCCTCGCGCCCGAAAACATCATTAGTTCAAGATTATTATATCTAAGTGTTTACGGTTCAAAGGTCATACAGGTAGTAGGCAGATATGATTCGATGTATGACGAATCTTTAAAGGCAGGTAAAAAACACGGTGTGCTATTTATAAATTGCGACAACCCGTTTAGAACGGAAGGACACAAGACGATGGCCTTCGAAATTGTCGAAGATCTGGGCTGGGATGTCCCTGAATGGATTGTGGCACCTGCGAGTAGCGGAGGTATGGTCTCAGCTTTATACAAAGGCTTCATTGAGTTCAAAAAACTTGGAATTGTTTCAGATATCCCAAGAATAGCGGTCGCACAGCCTGAAAACGCACAACCAATAGTAAGCGCCTTTGAAAAGGGCGCGGAAACAATTGAGCGGGTAAATCAAGAGTTTACTTCTATTGTTCGCTCTTTGGGGAATCCTTATCCGCCGAGTGGGAATCGTATTTTGAGGCTTTTGCGAAAATTTGATGGAACGGCGATCTCGGTGCCTGACGAAGAGGTTACGGCTGCTCAACGGGATCTCGCAAGTATGGAGGGGGTCTTTGCCGAACCTGCCGGTGCGATTGCATTGGCAGCACTTCGGAAGCTTATAAGCTTCAGGAAGATAAACAAGGACGAAAAGGTTGTGCTGATTGTTTCCGGATTCGGTTTTAGGGATCCAGGTGATGGCGATAAGCTCATCGACAAGCCGGTAACTGTTGATATTGCGGATTTAGAAAGGGTATTTTCGGTTATAGTGCCGTAGAGCGGCATAACATAGCTTTTTACAAAGCCATCAAAGCTTAAGGAGAACTAACAATGGTGCCGTTAATCGAAGTTAAAGGTCTTAAAACATACTTTTACACCAGCGAAGGCATAGCGCAAGCAGTGGATGGTGTCGACTTTGCGGTTAGACCGGAAAAAACACTTGGTGTGGTTGGTGAGAGCGGATGCGGCAAGTCGGTGACCGCTCTGACGATTATGGGGCTTATCCCGAGACCGCCCGGCAAGATTGAAGCAGGTGAAATTCTCTATAATCGGAACGGAAACACCTTGGATTTAACAAAGCTCAACCCCAAGGGGAGCGAAATGCGTTCGATCCGGGGAAACGAAATTGCAATGATTTTTCAGGAGCCTATGACTTCATTAAACCCGGTTTACACCATCGGAAACCAGATCATGGAAGCGATTATCCTCCACCAGGGTCTAAACAAAAAGAATGCTCGGGACAAGGCCATAGAGATGCTGACCGCCGTTGGGATACCGTCTCCCAAGCAGCGTATCAGAGAATATCCACATCAGCTTTCAGGCGGAATGCGCCAGCGTGCCATGATCGCCATGGCCCTTTCCTGCAACCCCTCTCTTTTAATTGCTGATGAACCAACAACAGCCCTTGATGTAACAATCCAGGCGCAGGTGTTGGATTTAATGAACGATCTTCGTACGGAATTTAAGACGGCCATTTTATTTATAACACACGACCTCGGGGTCATCGCCAACATGGCAGATGAAGTAATTGTCATGTATCTTGGAAAGATTGTCGAAAGCGCTTCTGTTAGAGATATTTTTCACGATCCAAAACATCCGTACACCCGGGGGTTGATGCATTCAATTCCGTCGCTTACAACTACCGAAAAGGAGCGGCTTGTACCCATTGAAGGAGTTGTACCCAACCTGTTTCAACTTCCTTTGGGCTGTGGGTTTGAGCCTAGATGTCCGAAGACAATGGAGATTTGCAGAACCCAGATTCCGCCGCTTAAGGAAGTAAGCCAGGACCATACGGTTGCCTGCTGGTTTAATTCAAATAATTAAGAGGTGATAAATGTCTTCCAACAACATTCTACTCCAAGTAAAGAACTTAAAGAAACACTTTCCCATCCATAAAGGAATCCTGAAACGCACGGTCGGCTATGTCAAAGCTGTAGATGGTGTCGACATGTACATCAAAGAAGGGGAGACTCTCGGGCTTGTGGGCGAGAGCGGTTGCGGAAAAACTACAACCGGCCGGGCGATCCTTCGCCTTACCGAACCAACTGAAGGGGAGATCCTCTTTTGCAGCAAAAAACTGGCAGAGCCCGGCGAACCGTATAAAATAGCAAATATCGGCTCTGCCTCGCACAAAATGCTTAAACTTCTTCGCCGTGACATGCAAATCATTTTCCAGGACCCCTATTCATCTTTGAACCCCAGAATGACCGTAGGAGCAATAGTTGGAGAGCCGCTGACTGTTCACGAAGTAGCCAAGGGAAGCGAGCGGGAAAACCGTGTTCTGGAGCTTCTCAACGTTGTAGGCCTGCAACCGGATCACATGAAACGTTATCCTCATGAATTCTCCGGCGGCCAGCGCCAACGGATCGGTATAGCACGCGCTCTTGCTTTGGATCCAAAACTTATTGTAGCAGATGAGCCTGTATCCGCTCTCGATGTTTCAATCCAGGCTCAGGTGATAAATCTGCTTGAAGACCTGCAGAAAAAGCTCGGCCTGACGTATTTATTCATTGCCCATGACCTATCTGTTGTAAAATACATAAGCAGCCGCGTAGCGGTAATGTATCTTGGCAAGATCGTAGAGCTTGTAAAAACCGAGGAGCTTTTTGCAAATCCAAAGCATCCTTACACCGAGGCGTTGATGTCGGCTGTTCCGATTCCAGACCCAGACTATAAAGTAGAACGAATTATACTTGAAGGAGACGTTCCCAACCCGGCTAATCCGCCCTCGGGCTGCTACTTTCATCCGCGCTGCCGCTATGTAAAGAAAATCTGCAAGAACGAGGATCCTGCTTACCGAGACCTGGGAGGAGAACACTTTGTCACCTGCCATTTTGCAGACTCGCTTAACCTGCGGTCGATTAAAGGGTAACCGAGGGGGGTCACATCTTAACGGCCTATTTTTATTACGTGCACCTTTTTTAAATTACAGCTTTTAATGTTCGGTATTTTGGTTGAAACTTTTACAAGTTGATAAGGTCGAATAAATGTAAAAAAGGATAATGCCATGTCAGAAATTATGAATTCAGTTGTGGATAGAGATCCTGGAGAGGATGAATTTCATCAAAATTCTAAGAATTCCCTTTTTGAAATCTGAATGGGATAAAATTTCAAATTGCGTACGGCAACCGAATAGATCACAACATATGGTGTCATCGAGTATACAGTAACAATTATCATCCGGATTTTAACGATTGAAATTTAAATAACGGATACGAGTAAAGTTGTCAACCTCCTATTTTTATTCAGATTTTAAATTTTTAACGATTTTGGACGCAGAAAACCTATTTGTCTAGTCTGAATTCTTATTGGAGATACGCTTCCAAGGGGTAATTAGGGTTGGCCGCGTAGTAAACCGCTGACGGGATTTTAGAATCAAAGTAATCTATAAGACATTAGCAGGAAGTAAATTAGCTTTAAACGCTGTATATTGTGGTTGACCTATTAAGTCACTGATGCTTGCTTTCTTGCCTGTATGAATACCGTTAAATTCTATGAGATTATAGCAGATTTCTTTTGTAAATCAAGCATTTTTCGGACTGTAAATTTGCTACATCGAAAGGTACCAGTAATATGGCATTTTAGGTTAAAAGAGCAGAACACAAAATATGGAATTTTCCGGTTTTAATTCAGAAATTATGATGAGGGTATGATCAACAGAGATACGCATTACGTATCAAAGGCATTAAGGGTTTTACAGCGCCTTATATACATTGCTGATGTACGGTCTGGATAACCTGCGCATCACTTGCCTCCAAAAGCTGAGTCCACACTCAACCCTCTCTTGATTCGCATCAGAGATTAGGAGAAACTACAACAACCAGTCACCGAAGAGAGATCAATAATCGAGCTTTTCCCGAATCTCGTAATGTTGAGAACTCTCATCGAATCGAGACAAAACTTCACGTGCTTTCGGGGGAACATATGCACGCTCATAATCCTCACCGGCAAATTGCTTTACAGCTTCCCAGGACTCAAACCACATAATTGTGATGAACTCTACCTCACCGTCTGATGGGCGTCGAAATAACTGAATCCCCCGATAGCCTTGAACCTTCTTAGAGGCGATGCTGGGAAATATCTCCGTTTTCAGTAAATTTTCGTAAACATCTGCATTCTCAGGTTTGGTCCAACCATGCCATATTCTTCCAATCATCTCTGTCTCCATTTGTGTTACGCAGAATTCATCCGCCTTGCCAATACCAAAACCTCTGCTGGTTTTGTGATATCTGCAAAAAATTTAGGTTTGAAATTAATGTCATTTATAGCAGTCAACACACAACTATTTCGCCTTATCAGTAGACCCTACATTTTGTGGTAGCCCGAAAAATGAAAGTTATTGTTTGATATCAACACCCCATGCCTTAGCAACATCAGGATTCCGCTCAAAAAACAATCTGCGAACTTCATCTTGAACCGTATTCATAGGACAGGAGAAATTTATACACTGTGAACAAAGGAATGTTTTTAAGGTCATGAAAAATGCAGCGACAGTAAGCGCATAAACAATAAGCAGAAACCATTGATGACCTGGAATCAAAAAAAACAGCGGGTACCCCCATACAACTACAAAGCCTCCCAAAAAGACAATTTTTTCTATAAGTGTCATTGGCCCTGGGCGGTATTTCCATATTTTGGGGGAACCATAATTTGCCCAGCATTTCAATGAACTTCCCGGCTCAGCGTAATGTGGGCAATGGGAGCACATTACTCGAATTTCAATAAATCCAAAATATCCAACAACCATAATGAGCCATAGGATTAGCATCCATCCATTCCTGTGGTAGATCCCTGCCCCTCCTACCAGAAAAGAGGGTAAGGCAATTAAAAGGAAGTGTATCAAATCTCTTAGCGAAAAATGACAATGAAGTGTTTCGCCAACAGGGCATCCATTACAGGTTTCAGAAACACAAGTAACAATTGGCTTGCTGGGATCAAGGAACAACATTTTTACACCTTAAAAGAAAAAATATATATTTAATTTAGGATAATGTATCAGCCGCGACCTTTAGGATATCGCCTCAAAGGCTTTGTTATGTGTTTTTTTCAATCCACTTTATGACAACATCAAGTGCAAGCCCAATATTTCCATACTGACAATGATTTTGTGCATGATCCTCTGATTAATCTCCTTGTTAGCCCTCACAATCCTCCACTCTTATTTCCATTACAATGCGCCCCCAGCCGCCACACTCCAACCCCACATCAAAGCAAGCAGCCCGCTTGAACCTCATTTCATTGGCATCAACACCAGCATAAAGAAGCTCGTTTGCAGTGAAAACTTGAGGCGTTATAGCATGCAAAGCATAGACACATATTCTTTTCGGACATAGTTTAGTTAAAAGGTTTCCCGCTCCATCAAAATAAAACTTATCGCCAACCCCGTGTTGACTATTACAACCATGCACATCAACTATCTCCACAATGATTTTCTTTTTGAGTAACTCCGGAGCCTTAGATAGGACATCCTCATTTCTTGGGTTTTCCCTGAATTTTTTCATTTCCTCATCGGTATAACCTAATCGTTTTTTCATGAACTTCCATTTGATAGTGTTCCATGCTACATCTCGTATGCTCATTTCCTTTTTCTCCATTTTTTTAGAAGCCTTACGCCAACGGTAACCGGCGCACACCCCGTAGGGGTTAGCATCCGCGTTCACTTTTTTATTAGGCATTCGACTTCGGTCTTGGTCTTCGCCAGGGAATGAACATCGGAGTTTTCCTTCGGTATTCGATGTACTCATCGCCCAGGCGCTTTATGAGTTCGGGCTCCTCGATGTGCTTCAATTCCCAAACGTTCATCAACACGTACAGCGGCGTGAAAAACAACACGAGTGAAACAGAGTTGATCCCAAAACCTATGCCGAACAAGATCAGGAAGACACCTGTGAGCATCGGATTCCTGGCATACCGGTACGGTCCGGTGTTGACCACCTTCGGAGGTGGATTAAAGGGTACTGGCGTTCCCTTCACTTTCAAAAAGTGAAATGCTGACCAAGCTGTAACGAAGACTCCAACTGCTATGACTGGAATCGATATTGAAAGCCTCGCACTCTCAGGAAGCAATTGCGGCAGATCCAACACTCTGTCAACTAAAACCGCGGCTAGAACGAATAGTCCCGTGAACACGCCGAAGATCAGAAATCCGATTGGAGTGAGGAGTGTCCGAGTTTTCCTTGTTCCGGTTGCTACCTTCCGCAGGAGGTTTATCCAGCGCTCACGAATCTCCATGACTGTTGTTCCTTCTCGTGGTACCTCGCGGTATGGGGTTGTCTAATGCCACCATCACCAGTGGGTAGGGTAAACGGTCTTTGTAAATAGCAAGTAACACACAAGCTAGTAAAAGCTCAAAATACGAAGACCCTGTCCATCTGGTGCATGGTGTTGTTCGGCTGTTCAGGGTTATGTTCCAAAGTTATGACTACATTTCCCTTTTTGTGTCCTTTTTCGACATACCTGTGAGCCTCGGCAATTTGTTCCAATGGATAGCGTCTATCTATGACCGGTTTTATCTTTCCCGCCTCGACTAGCTCTTTGAGGAAAACTAAATCTTCTTTATGTTCAGCTGCTACTCCTCCTATAACTTTCTTGCTGCTTGTAATTGTTGTCCATAACCCTTTAACAATCGGAGACAGCGACATGTGAACAGCTCTAAGATAGAATCCTTTTTTCTTTAGCGATCTTACGCTACCTGAAAACGGACTCTTGCCGACCGTGTCAAAAATAATATCATAGGTCTCACCTCTTTTTGTAAAATCCTCTTTAGTGTAATCAATTGCCGAATCTGCTCCCAGAGATTTCACTAAGTCTAAATTCGAGGTACTGCATACACCAGTAACAACTGCTCCAAAGTACTTGGCAAGTTGTACCCCATAAGTTCCTAACGCTCCAGAAGCGCCATAGATAAGAACTTTTTGCCCACTCTGAATATTTCCTTTTCTAAGAAAATGTAATGCTGTATGTCCTCCAAAAAAAACAGCAGCGGCTTCCTCATAGGTCAAATTAGCTGGTTTTGTTGCCAGAACCCCGTCTTCAGGCAGACGTTTGTACTCAGCGTAAGCACCACAATCGGGATAGGAAGATCCAAAAACCTGGTCCCCTTTCTTAAATAATTTTACATCTTTGCCTACTGTCTCAATTTCCCCGGCTATGTCCACCCCTAATATTGTATTTTTGGGTTTTATGAGACCAGTGATAAATCTTGCAATAAATGGGTCAGCCTTCCGAAGGCGTACATCCCCGGACGTTACTGTTGTCGCAAATGTTTTGATGAGTACTTCATTGTACTTAGGGATAGGTTTTTCTACCTCTTTTAGTTTAAGAACCTCAGGAGGTCCGTATTTTTCATATACAATTGCTTTCATACTTTTCTTCTTTATTTTATGTATACTCATTATATCTTGTTTATATCTGTTTTGGCAGACTCGGAAGCATGGACATCCTGAGGTTGGATCTTTATACCTTTAGACAAAAGCCATATACCAATTATTATTTCAAAAAGACCGCTCGGGGCATAAAAAATTATTTGATTTATAAGCATCGCTGCGTATTTGGGTGCAATAATATACATTAAAGCGTGAATGAAAATAAGCGCAAATGAAAGGAATCCAAAGCCGGCTAATATCTTTGGTATATACTTCGATTTGAAAAACAAATAAGAAAATACTATCATATCCAGTCCAAGAAATACCATAGGAATAGAATATAGAACAGTATGCTTATTAAGAAGAAATCCGACGGGAGCCTGCAACTGTTCTGGTGTAAATCCTGTCAAATATGCATCCCCATTTAAAATCTGCAAAGCAATAAAAGAGACAAGCACAATAACGGCCACTATAGTCGCCTCTACTATCTTCAAAAAAAGCG
>Ga0114925_10001838_pt1 | contig 10631 bp, 9 predicted proteins | sample SumtaG_2_FD_87287 | JGI IMG/M metagenome (GOLD analysis project Ga0114925, IMG submission 87287) | Deep subsurface microbial communities from Indian Ocean to uncover new lineages of life (NeLLi) - Sumatra_00607 metaG | ecosystem: Environmental > Aquatic > Marine > Oceanic > Sediment | place...
AACCCATCTCTGGTAAAACTTGATGACAAACCCCTTTATCAAGTTGGTATCCAAAATTGTGAATAAATTTATATTTTTTAGCAAATGCCCTGGCGTCTTGATGCATTTGGGCTGCAGAAATCGTAGGTGCAGGAACCCAATGATCTAAGATGAAAAATATTTTATTAGGATCCCAAACATAATTTAAACCAAGCTTTTTATACTCTTTATGAATTCTACCCCCCAATTGCTCGTGTACCATAATTAAATCAATTTTACACTGAATAAATTGACCAGGTGTAATATCTTTAAGATTAGAATGTTCTCGTAAAATTATTTCTGCAATCGTATAGCTCATTTATCATCACATACGATATCTTGATTTGTACATAAAGTTTCATAATCATTATCTAACATAAATATTGTTCTTTGGGCAATTAAACATGCTTCTAATAATATTTTTGGATCTACTTTGTCAGGTGTATCATCCCTATTGTGTGTCCATTTTGCTCCGCCGCGTGTACTTATATCAACAGCATCATAACCTCTTAAATGGAATGGTACCGAATCTAAATGAGCCCCTGTAGTTAAATGAAAACCCTTAATCCTTACTTTCTCCTGCATAGCAGCCTTATCTAAATATTTGCTGAGAATGGGCGCTATTTTTTTTCGAGGTAATACTCCATATGATTTTAAATATTCTACTCTATTTCTTCTTGGCGAATGAGTAGCCGAGGATACCATATCGAAGTTAATTTGGAAAATTCGGCCTTTTATGAATTGATCTTCATGATTATTAACAAAAATTCTTGAACCCATAGTTCCTAATTCTTCAGCAGAAAATTGACAAAACCACATATTAAAGTTGTCTAAAGGGTGATCTTTAAAGTAAGAGCTTAATTCAAATACAATAGCCATTCCCGAGGCATTATCTAATGCACCAGGAGATTTATTATGAGTCCCTAATAGTATTAACATAAAATTAGAAAAACTATATAAAGAAATTAAAACTATAAATGCTAATTCATTTAACCTGAGCTTAGTTCCATCATCAAATTCTGCTAAAATGATGTTAAACTTAATATTTCCCAAAATATCTATTAAAACTGAAAAATATAGGGCACTAATAAAAATTCCGCTAAAAAGCCACATACGATATAAAACGATCCTCCAGCTAGTCTTTAGAGACTGTGATTTGGAATCTAAATGCGCTGAAATTACAATATTTGCGGCTTTTTCTTCAGGAAGTGTTTTAGCAGGAATTTTTACTATAACATTGGTTGCAGCAAGCGTATCTCCAAAATATTCACCCCAAAATCCAGGTTTTTCAGGGTGTTTTAATCCTTTTATTATCAATAGAACAACGATAGTCATAATTAAAATCATAATAATAGTAAAGAATACGTAAATATAAACAAAAAATATAAGCATTATGACAAATAATAAGCTCATTGACATTATTAATGCAATGAGAGTAGTAGAATAAAAATCGGAAAATTTAAAGGGTTCTGTTTCAATCTGATTTTCTTTAAAACCAATTATTTTAAAAGTGTCTACAGTAAGCTCTACTGCTTTTTCTTCGCCTTCTGTTCCAGCTAATCGAGGAAAACTAAATTGCTTTACATAATCAAACAGTCTTTCTTTATTAAAAATTTGCTCTTGAGGTGGCGTTTTATTACTCATTAAAATCTATTCTTGAATTTATTTTTTATTATTTTAATTTATCGATTACGATTTTCTGAATTGCATCTTGTACATTTTCAATAATATCGTCTGAACTTATTACGACATATCCTTCTTGCTCAGCACGGGCAAGATAAAGATTTCTGACTTTGTCTAAAAAAGAGTAATTTTCAAATTTTTCTAAATCTTCATCTGTTTTTCTTGCTAAAGAGATTTTTGGATCAATATCTAAAACTATTGTCAAATCAGGTAATCCTACAAATTTATTGATTTGTTCTATCCATACTGGTAAGATTTTATCAGATTGAGATGACTGATAAGCTATAGATGATTCTAAGTATCGATCAGATATGACAATATATCCAGCATCAAGTTTTTCTTTAATTTCTTTATGATAATGAATAGATCTATCAGCAGCAAATAATAATGCATCAACAGAAGGAGGAATATTTTTATCTTTCAGAAATTTTCTTAAAAGAAGCCCAATTTCACTTTTAGAGGGTTCTTGAGTTAAGTGAACATTATAACCCTTACCTTCTAAAAATGCAGCAAGGATTCTTGAATGAGTGCTAGAACCACATCCATCTAATCCTTCAATTGCGATGAAAAAAGGTTTATGCGTCATCCTACTAAGATTTAATAATAATCTATTTTAATAAAATTTAATGAAAAAATATTGGAAAAAGATAATAATTTTAACTTTATTCTTTCTTAGCTATTATTTTATTTTTAATTATTTTAAAGCCAAGCAAATTTATGGTTGGGGTTATGAAGTTAATTATAATAGAATGCTAACTCTAATTTTCATTAATTTTATTTTTATAAGTCTAATGTTTATAATGGATTTTAAAATTTACAAACAAATCTTTAAAATAATCATAATTTTTACGATTATATTATGGATTTTTGTTTATTCTTTACAATATAGCGAATTACAAATACATTCGATATTTTTTTGGCTCTTTTGGGATCTTATGGTATTAATTACTTGGTCAATTATAGGTCCTGGTTTAATATTATATACACTTCATTATATTGAAGAAAAGAGCGAAAAATTTGCGAATGCGAAGTTATTTGGTAAATATCACGTTCATGAAGGTTTTGTTGGAATATTATTTATATTATGTGCGATAGTGTTATTTTTATTACGTTCTTTTTTAAACTTACAACCGATCTTTCATAAAGAACTTGTCTTTATCTTAGCATCAGTTCAAATCTTTCTATTTTTTTTTCTCTACTTCGGAACTTTTCTAATTTCAAGAGATTGGAAAGATGTGTGTCATTTTAAGCTTATAGAGGTTAAATCCGTTTCAGAGAGAGGGAATATTAATCATAACTCAACATCCGTTTTTACTAAAATTACCGATGAAGATCTTCATTTTTTCGAGTTTTCACCATTGAAAGTATATCCATTGGGAATATTATTAACGGGTTTTTCTATAAGTGCAATTGTATTTGGCGCAAACTTTTTACCAATTGAGATTTTTAAACTTGAATATCAAATTGTTATTTATGTTGGATATATTTTAAGTATCATAGCTGGCGGAATGATTGGAAACGATTGGATGAGACTAATACAACGATTCTATCCTGAAATTTATGTAGAAATTGAGCAGACTCTAAATAAGTTAAAAAATGAAAATAAATAAGTTAAAAAGTTAACATTTTCTTATTTAAAATGAGGAATTAGAGAAATAATATTTAGCATTCAAAAATGTCAGTAAATAGACCTATTGATTATTGCCCTCATTGTAAACAAAATGTACCTTTAATAAGACCCGAATTTGATTATTGTTTAGCATTAATTTTGGGTATTTTTACGGTTGGAATTGGATTATTAATTTACATTTGCATTTATTTGAATAAAGAACCAGACCGCTGTTCCTATTGTTTTACTATTTTACGTCCTAGTCTACAATATCAGCAAAGTCCTCAATTAGCAAATCAAAATTCTTCTCAAGTTTATCAAGATCCATTTTATGCCCAACCATCCCAGAGAGCGCAACCAATTCAGGCAGTAAGGGCTGCTAGAACTTTATATTGTCCTTTATGTGGTTTTAAAATAGAAAATAGAAATGTAGAATATTGTCCAAATTGCGGAAGTAAAGTGGATTAATTATCTTTCCTTAGGTTTTCTTTTATTATTTTTAGAATCGTTGATTCAACTGGAGTACATCCTTTAATAAAGATTCCATTTTCATGCTGCTCATATGTGCAATTTCCAATTAAAAATGTGTCATCATAGAGATCTGATTCCTTTATTCCTTTGCCGATAGCCAGATTTAAAGGCTTTTCGGCAGTGAAGTTTTTATCGATAAATTCTTTATTGCTTTTCAATAAATTGAATATTGTTGATAAACACACAGAACATGAATCAATATCTATAAGATTTACATTTTTATATTTTATACTTATTGAGGTTGGAGGAGGCTCTAATGGTTTAATAAATTCTTGAATACTTTCTGGTATTGTAATAATATCCTCATGACTTTTAGGTGCATTTGGTAATAAATCAGAGATAAGCTTCAGATGAGGTACATCTTCTAAAGTCCATTCGGGTTGGGTTAATACGAGGGCAATAATATCAGCTGCAAGATAATTTGTTGATGCTATAATCGTGTCCAATTTTACAGGATTTCCCGAAGACGGTCCCATTCCTTCTTGTGCATATGAGGCATCTATGATTGCTAAATCTGGATGTATTACATGGGCAAGATCTGCAATGGCAACATCTAATTCTTTTATCTCTTTCTTAGGATTTTTCATTTGCTCAATTATTTCGGGAGCTTGTAAATGATGTAAAGTAATCTTATTTTTCTTATAGATTAATCCTTTAAGGTTTTTAAAACTTAAAGAAGCACCTGTGTGCATATGCATTTTTAAAACAGGAATTGAAATAACATAATCAATCTCATCCCAATAACCCGTAACCTTTATTTTTTTTAAGATTTTTCCTTTTTTTATTTCCAATTCAATAGGAGGGCGATCATCTAAATCTATAAAATGAAGCCCTTCATTATTTATTAACTCAGAATAACCAGATTGCTCAAAGGCCTTCTTTGTGTCTGTATTAATTATTGGGGAATCGCCTATAAAGTAATTTGCTTTAAAATGGTCTTTTAAATAATTAAAAACTGCCCTGACTACCTCCGGATTTGTGTTAATTGCCTGATTAGGCTCGACTTCTCTACCCACATTAGGTTTTAATAATATATTTTTTCCTGTTAAATCAGGTATTCTAAGTTGATCAAGACACGATTTAACAGCTAAAGTAATGTTCTTACTACGAGCAACTGAAACAACGGGCCTATTCTTTAATTTCATTTTATACCGAGAAAGTCGATTATTTTATTTTTCATTAGTTCATTATTAGGAGTTTTGCCCGTCCACCACTCAAATGCCAACACACCCTGATTAACTAACATGTCTAATCCACCAAGAGTTCGACATCCTATTTCAGCCGCCTCTTTTATTATCTGAGTTTTTAGAGGATTATATATTACATCAAAAACAAATAGGCCGTTGTGCAGTAAGTCTTTACTAATTGGAGAGGCATCTACTTTAGGATACATACCTATAGGTGTCGCATTGATTAAAATATCTGTATTCTTGATTTCTGCTTTTAGTATCTCATTAGATACCTTTTTACCTTCAATATTTGTATTCATTTTTTTTTTTATTTCCGAAGCTAGTTTTACTGCCCTTTCTTTAATTAAGTCTGTTAATATGATTTTATTTGCTTCCTCCGAGAGGATATAACATAATGCTCTTGCAACTCCACCTGAACCTAACACCAGAATATTTTTTCCTGAAATTTCACAACCCGCATCAATTAAAGATTTTTTTGCTCCACCAGCATCAGTATTTCTAGCTTTTAAGTATCCATTTTCATTTTTTATTGTATTAATTGCCCCCATTTTCTCTGCTATAGGGTCAATTTCATCAAGATATTTTATTATAGTTTCTTTATGTGGAATTGTTACATTAATTCCTTTAATATCTAATGATCTGAATCCATTTACCGCCTTTTCTAGATTATCTGGATGAACATCATAAGCAACATATACGTAATCCAAACCCAATTCTTTAAAAGCTGCGTTATGCATTATCGGTGAAAACGAATGTTCAACTGGATGACCTATCAAACAGTATGTTTTTGTCTTTCCTGTTAAAATAAAATCATTACTCATAATAAATCAAACATTAATTATTGAAAATAAGTTTTCTTTAATAAAAGATAATTAGTTAATACTTGTATTAATTTTTTGTAATCTCTTAATATCTTTTATAATAGCATTGGTCTGTTCTGAAGTGAGTCGTTTATCCTTTTTCGAAATGGGAATAAATCTTTCTATGCCTTTAGACCAAGAAAAATCGTTATCCATAAGTCTCTCTTTTGTTTTTTCAATATCTAAGAAATTACATCCTTTAAGTTTATTTAAAATGGTAGGATTTAAATTTAAAACTGATTTCTTTATGATTGAAATATTATATATCAATCTCTCTTTTATATCTTCTAACTTTTGTTTTATGTGGATTTTATTTAAATCAGAAATATTATCTTTAACTAGTTGAGATTCTAAATTACTAATATAGTTATGAGTTAGATAAATATGATCATTTCCAATATCGTTAGGGTTAACGATTGGAATATGGATTAAGTCTTCTTCTTTTTTGTCTTTAGGATCATAAGGAATATGATGAAAATTTGACCATATCCTATACCGATTCCTCCATTGTGTCTTATTCCCCCATAGATCATATCCATCATAAGGACTAAATCCTAACATCAACAGAAAATTCTTAACTCTTATTTTAGAGGAGTGGTAGAATTCACCATATTGGCCTAATTTTTCTCTTGCTTTTAAATTTCTTATTCTTTGAGCTTCAGATCTTTGAGTTTGTTTTTCATAAATATAATCTTCTAACATAGATCTTAGCTTTTCCTTATTTGTAAGATTAATAATATAATTTTCAATAAAATATTTTATTCTCATCACAACCTCTTCAAAAACAGGTTCTTTAACTAAAATATTTTCATAACTAAGCATTCTTAACAGAGCTTGAGCATCTCTTTCAATCCCTAGTTTGTTTACAAATTCATTAGGATCTGAATTATAAAAATAAAATAAAGCCATAATCAATTTGACAAGTATCATATTATCCACTCTATGGAAATATTTGTGTTTTTTTAGAATTTTTTTGAGTTCTGCTAAAAATATCCCACTTTTCATAGATTTGGTAGGTAGAAGACTAATATATGGTGTGATATATGGGGAGAATTCTCTTATAATACTATTGAGAGATTTTTCATCTATTGAGATACCTCTATCTCTTAAGAAATCGGTAGTTTCTCTAATCCCTATTTTATTTAATTCCTCAATCTCTTGAAATAAAATATAAATTAATGTGACCGACAAATGCATTGGATTTGGTATAGATAATTCATCATAATTGAAACCATTATGAATTGCTTTTCTATATAAATCTTTAGCTCTATTTGTAAGATTATCGCTATCAGATATATCTAAAAGTAACAAGATTTTTTTAAAATATTGCCATAATTTTTTTTCATATTCCGCTTTGGTATATATTCTCCCTCTTTCTATGGGTGAATAATGTATTTTTTGTTTCATCTCTTCTGAAAGGAACTTGTAATAGAAAGGAACAAGTATATGAACCATTGTCTCCATTGTGGAGTTATTCGGAAATAAATCTTTTAGATAATTTTTGAGTAGATAACCTCGTTTATATTTTGGATACTGATAATATTTATGTTTAAGAGAGAGAAATATGATAGATGCTGCAAGATTTCTTGGATTTCTAGTCCCTTTTGGCAATTTTTTTGGATCAAATGGATTAGGGAAAGATTTACTATTTTCCCAGATATCTCGACTTATCCTATCAAGAGATTTAGAATCAGTTAATTTAGCACTGAGAGTTTTTAGATGTTTGAGAAGTGTAGGTTCATAACTCTCCAACAGTTTTTCAACATCTTTTCTTGATAATGTTATAAATCCTACCGGAATTTGATCTTGAATCTGTTTGGATAGAAATTGATAAAGAAATGCTGGTTCTGTCCGTCTAGGATTTAGTTCAACTATCTTTTGCGGAGATAATCTTATAGAATATTTTCCTGTTTCTTTATCTCTTATAAGCGTTGAATTTTCGAGTATCAATCTAGCGTTAATTTTCTTATTATTATGTTTCTTTTTTCCCAATAAAAGTAAGGCATAATAACCTAATGTTAATGCAGCAAATCCTGCATTACCACTCGGTCTCATATTTTGATAAGTTAATCCATTTTTTATTGCATCATTTAATAAATCTTTTGCTTTTGAGATTATTTTTCCCTTTTCAATACCAGCTATGACAGGATTTTGATCGATGATTTTATCAATGCAAAATATAACCTCCTCAATGTATTCCTTAGTAATGTGTGTTTTAATAGTAAAAGAATCATTCATTGGGAACAATAAGTCCTCATAATTTTTTGGATTATCATCATTAAGATTTTCTAAATCAGATATACTTTCTTCATTTTATTCGTTTATCTCTTGAATTTCTATCGTTTTGCACTCCTTAAGAACATTAGGAGACCCATAATTTTTTAAAAATTCAGGACATAATATGCCTAGAAAATGATTGTTTTTTTGACATAGGAAATTTTTTTTATCTATTTTAACTCAAATTGAATTAAAAATAAAATTATGCAAAAAAATAATTAGAACTTTACCTTTAGATAGTTTATGATTAAAAATTCTATTGCCCTTATTGGATTTATGGCTACTGGAAAAACAACAATTGGTCAAGTATTGGCATTTCACCTTGGCGATAAGTACAGATTTATTGAAACTGATCAATTAATAATTGAAGACGCAGGAAAGCCAATTCCAGAAATCTTTGCTCAAGATGGAGAGATTAAATTTAGAGAATACGAAATCGCCGCATGTAAAAAGGTCTCAAAAATGAGGCACAAAATCGTCTCATGTGGCGGAGGTGTTGTTTTAAATAAAATAAATATTGATTATTTGAAGCAAAACTGCCTTATTGTTTTGTTGACAGCAACTGCGGAAGAAATCTATAAAAGGGCAATGGAAGATGGCAAAGAAACTAGACCTGTAATAAATAAAGATGATCCAAAGGCAGAAATACAAAAAGTGCTCAATTTTCGAAAACCTTTCTATGAAGCGGCAGCAGAAATAACTATCGATACCACAAGCAAAAATGTAGAAGACATTACTCATGAAATAATTGATTATATGAAAAATCTTAGTAAATAATTAATTTTTAATGTTGGTATTTAGCATAATTGGTTTGAGAAGTTATCTTGAATGGTCTGAGCATTATAACTAAATTTTAAAAAAAAATAAGTAAGAAATCAATCAATCTTATGGTCTCTCATTGAATCATCTTTCGATTGAACAAAAATTCGATTTTAGATTTGTAAATACTTAAATTAAATACCAATTTTATATTTTTAAAACTAAATTGTATTTTTTTAATATTCTTTAAGGTATAAAGAATGTCAGATTATAAAAGAATTAAATGCCCTCAATGTGGGGAAGAAAATCCACGAAAATTGCATGAACAAGCTGATAAGAGCACTGTCCTTTATTATTCAATGCAAGGAACACCCGTATATAAGATGCAAATTAAATGTGGGCAGTGTGGCCTGATCTTCCCAAAGGATTAATTCGTCAATTATTCAAACAACAATTGATGAATCTCTCTTATTTTTTTAATATTTAGTTGTCCGGGTGCCGTTTTTTCATCTATAGATCCAAACGTTAAATATGAGCCAGCTTTGACACAAATTATTCTTGAGAAAATACCGATTTCTCCCATACAAAAGCAGATTATTTTTTGTCCTTTTTTTGAAAAAGTCTTGCATACATTTAGTGGCACAAAATTATCTTCAAAATTTTGCGCAGTAAATATTGCTTTATAAATACACTTCTCCAAAAATTCAGAATCGATCTTTAGATCGTTAATTAACCTATTTTCAAATGCGTTTATAGTTGTAATGCATTCATCTGAGGAAGGTGTTTTCTGAAAATCATGAAAGGAAAATATTAGACTTATTTTATTTTGACTGGCTAAATTGATTACTTCGCTTAGAATTTCAGTATCATTATTTATTTCGATATCAAGGTATTTTGGCTTAGATTTAATTAAAGTTTTTATAATTTCAACCCTCTCTTTTTCACTTATATTTATTTGCCCGCCTTCTGATGGATCTCTAAAGGTAAAAATAGCAGAGACTTCTGGCTGAATAGCACTTATCAAAGCATTTACAAAATCTTCTGAAATCAAGTTTATATCATTAATGTAGTCAAATCGTAGTTCAATAAATTCCGGCTTTTCATATTTTGCTCTTTTAATAATTATTTCATTTTCTTCAATACTTCCAGACTTAATTTGAATTGCTATACAAATATTAAATTTCATAAGATATCAATAAAAAAAGATGGGTAATATATAAGAATTTAACTTCAATAATTTTCTTTATTTCTTCTTCTGTTAATTCTAAAGTGTTTTCAGAATTAACCTTTTTAAGAACTCCTTGTTTTTCATAATATTCAATTAGAGGTTTAGCATTTTCTTCGTACACATCCAATCGCTTTTCCAAAGCTTCTTCTGTATCATCACTTCTTTGTTTGAATACTATTTCGGCACCACATTTGTCGCAAATCCACTTATCTTCTCCTTTTTCGACCTTGGGAGGTAAAGTGTATTTATTGTATATCTCACCGCATTCAGGACATCCGAATCTTCCAAGAATTCTCTTTTTTATTACATCTCTTGAAACATCCAATAGTAATAACATATCTATTTTGGTGATTTTTGATAATGATTGAGCTTGATTTAAAGTACGGGGAAATCCGTCTAATAAACAGCCATAATTTTTTACGTCGTCTTTATTTAATCGATCTTGAACCATTTCGATAACGACACCATCTGGAACT
>Ga0114925_10001839_pt1 | contig 10628 bp, 13 predicted proteins | sample SumtaG_2_FD_87287 | JGI IMG/M metagenome (GOLD analysis project Ga0114925, IMG submission 87287) | Deep subsurface microbial communities from Indian Ocean to uncover new lineages of life (NeLLi) - Sumatra_00607 metaG | ecosystem: Environmental > Aquatic > Marine > Oceanic > Sediment | place...
CCGCTTATCGGGAAACTTGCTGCTACGCTTGGTGACGCAAGAACACCAAGAAGGGGTGAAGCTGATGCAGCACTTCAAACGATATTACAGATAACCGGTAGAGATTCTATCACGGTGAATCCTAAGTACATACAACAATTTGATGCTTATATGACTTGTCGATTCACTATCGCCATGAACGATCTCCCTGGTTTCTCAGATCCAGCTAAAGCACTCGTAGCCAGATCTATCATTCTTAATTTCCCCAATTCGTATATCGGCAGAGAAGATTTCACACTGAAAGATCGACTACGCAAAGAAGCTCGTGAAGGTAAGCTAATCAATTTTGCATTACAAGGTTTGAAAGATCTTAGAGAACAAGGTAGATTCACCATGCCTGAATCTTCTAAGTTACTTTTACAACAACTGACAGAGATAACCGCACCTGTAACAGCGTTTGTGAAAGAATGTTGTACTAAAAACGCGGATACTTATGTAACCAAAAGTCAATTATATGAAGCATGGGAAATATGGTGCGGTAAAACGGGGCATAAGGCTGGTAACAATGTTTATTTTGGTCGTTGGTTGAAGCAGGCTTGTCCTACTGTTGTGGATTTTCGTGCTGATATTGACGGGCGGAGACAGTATACGTATCGTGGTCTGGAATTACAGGACTGGATTTATGAACAGTATTTAGGTAGGCCTAAGAGTTAGGAGAATTGAAATGGGATATTGTCTTGCAAGTGAAAAAGGAAACGTAACAGGTGAATCCAGGAGTCAGTCCTTCATAATAAGAGATGATATAGACGGAGAGGTGGAATTTGATTGGGGAGAATGGGATGATTTAATGGAAATCATCGAGCAACTAAAACAACATAAACCGGAGAACCAAAATGAAAAACACTGACATCGCCAAAATCCGCCAACTCCTCAAAAGTATCGTGAAATATTATACAAAAAAAGATGGGCAATCTAATGCTCCTTTTTCTGTACAACAGAAACTCAAACAAGCCCTCGCCCTTCTTCCCTGCGAGACCTGTGACGGCTCCGGTAAAAAACAGGAATATACTAAAGTATGTCCTGAATGCGGTTGTCCTGATTCTGTGAATATAAATTCAGTTGGGGATGGGTATCGACAGTGTAGCCATTGCCATCAAGATTGGTGGACTGATGTTAAATATGCTGTTGAAGATGCCCCCTGCCCCGACTGCCGACCTTAACCCTTTTAAGGAGAACAGAAATGAAAATTAAAATACCGAGACAACCTACTTACTGGTATTGCCTTACTTGTGGCAAATGGGATTCTCCGAGAGTTTCTAAACCTATGGCATTACCCGAACATCAACCCTATCGGGGTATAGATGTTGGAACTTGTCAAGGAATTATGATTCGTCTATATTCTGAAAAAGATATACAAGAAGCTAATAATTAGGTCGTCCTAAAAGTTAGGAGATATGAGATGAGGATATTTAGACGGTTAAAAAATCGGTTGTTCCCGCCAAAACCTATAACACCTATGCAGTTGGCAGATCTACTTGACACAACCATAAGATGTATTATTACTGAAGATTTTCATCTCGCATTTGGCGAAAAGAAAGAATACATAAACGTATGGATTAGTAATAACTATTGTCCGATAAATTTTGAAATTATTGAGCTTTACAAACACAAAAATAGTGCAGCGATGTTCGTAAACTATATTAAACTTCAATTAAGAAAGGAACCAAAATGAAAAACAAACTAAACTGGTTATTAGGAACAGCGTGTGTCATCTGCCTGGCCCTCATCAGCTGCAGATCTATGATGGACCGGGTGACACCATGCACAGTGACAGAGCAATCCTATGAATATGTTAGGGGATCGCTCGATGGTTTTAAGGAGATTGATTCACTGCATAATGTGAAAAAGCTCCACAATGAGATCGTGATCAAACACCGAACAGAACAAATTGGTTATCTACGAGCAGCAGAAGATGATGACAATGCTCACGGTGATGCTATTGGTTTCATAATAGCCAACATCAAAGAAGCTGAATATCTACAGGGTGTTATTGTGGGAAGTGAAGATCAACCATTCAGTCTGTTAGGGATACTCGCCGGCTTCACCGGTGGTGCCGCTATTGGTCGTGCTCTGAAGCGTAAGGGTGACTATTCACCGACAGAAGTGGAAGAGGTTGTGGCTAAGGCTAAAAGGAGAGTGGATTGATGAGTAAATGCAAAAATTGTGGAAGAACTTTTTTGACTGGTGACTATATAATTTATAATGCACTTGGGTGTTACTGTGCAGATCAAAGAAATTGTTTTAACAGGAGAAAAAACCACATGCCAAACATTAAAATCACAGCAGAAGTAGACGGCAAGATAGTACCGCTACAAACCATCAGTACAGAATCATTTGAGGCGATCAAGGCAGCTGCCAGAACTGAAGAGATTCCGGTGGCGAGGTTGGCTGTTTGCAGCCATGTACCGCGTCTGTTATTTAAGCCAACATATAATATGGAACTTAAAGTTGGAATGGTTTATGCTCTGGACCTTAGAAAAGGTACTCTCGCTTGTAGTTGGACACCAAGTCAGGATGAAAATATTGTGAATTCGCAATATAAAGAAATTAACCCACTATGAAACAAATCCACTTCCAATCTCGATTGCATATAGTATCGTGGCTTGAAAAAACATGCCCCCGCAAGGCTATTGTCCGGGCACTAAGCGAAGGCATCGTTGAGTTCTATGGGGGGTTCAATCCTGTTCCCCCCACGACTGACCCCGGATGGGTTATCAGAGTGACATCAGTATATGGTAAGACATGGTATGTTGCTATAATCGCGTATCGAGATCATTATGGGATCAGGATTCTCAGGGATGTACCTTGGGGGAATTGGTGTGGATCTATGGCTAAGAACCGTACAGCATTAATGAATGGCGATAACCCCACCGAATATTGGGAACTAAGAGAGGCGTTTAATGAATACAAAACATTTTGCAATTAGTAAAGAATCTACTGATCGAATCACATTTGGTATGCACTGGTTAAATGAAAACGGGCTTATGTCACCTATACTTTGGTGTAAAGAAGGCGAGTTCCGATTGATACCTAAAGAAGTAATAGCTAATTTATTAGATCTCGCTGATATATTTGCTAAATCATCCAGTGTATGTGTTCACCCTGAACTTCAGATTATGTGGTCTCAAGGCATCCCGATCAGTAATCTGGCTGGGCGTGCCCTAATAGGAGAATGAAATGGATAAATTTATAATAAGATTAGATGATTTATTTAGAGTGATCACTAAATATATTAATATTACTGTGGGGTATAGTTATACAACAAAAACCGGCACTAAGATAGGAAAAATATATGAGAATGGTAAAGTCGTCACTATGAAAAAATAATCATTTAGCAATCAAACTAATAATAGCACCAATTAAAGCTGCCCACACCATAAATTTATATTTATTTTGGTCTTTAATCCAGTCTTTAATCCATTTAATATCTTGTCGTACTTCGACCAATAGTTCATCACGTTCTTCATCTGTCATCTCGGCCCCCTTCTTCTCGGCGGTCCTCTCCGTGCTGGACCACGCCTCTCTGTTGGTTCTTTTTCTTCTTCGGGTAAAATACGTTTAATTTCGGGAACTGGGACACCAGATAACGTCCCGACACCTTCGGCAAATCTGTCAATACCACGCATGAAAGCTTTTTCAGCTTCCTCGTTTTCGCCATTGATGAGATGGGCCATCGCTTGTGCCATATCAGTCGGACTTTTCAGCACCATATTAACTACTCTAACTGGATATGATTCAACTACTTCACCGATGTAACTTGGTTTTGCTCCTGCCAAAGTGTCTACGAATCTGTTGACCGCTATTTTAAGGCCCTTACCAAAGATCGGAAACATGGCTGTCCACGAAGTTAAGAAATCTTCAAAATACTTGACAGGTTCTTTGAGTTCTCTGGTTATAGCTGCCATGATAGCGAGACGCAGGAACATATTGACAGTGTAACCAGTAAAGACAGCCCCGGCTTTCTGGATAAGTGCTGTCTTATCATCAAATGTTTTTGCACTGTTCATATAATCCATTTTGGCTTCATTGAATATCGTAAGCGATTTCTCGTGAAAAGAACGGAAAAGTAAAAACAATCGCCGTATACCCTTCTGAGATGTTAGTGTTGATCTGTTCCATCTGTCCCACGATGGTTGTGTTCTTTGCCAGAGGTATTCAGCACGATCTGTAACTATTCGTCTCCACTGCTCAACTGCTTGTCTCTCCTCTGGATCTGCATTCTCACCTTCCTCTTGTACTTTTCTCCATAGATCAGCATTTGCTTCTGGTAAATTGTCTTTATCAAGCCACCATTCAGCAGAGAATCCGGTCAATTTGCCCGTTCGTGCTGCATCATATTCTTTTTTAGCCATTTCCATTCCAGCTGTTAGGGCACCCAAGTCAGCTATTTTCATAGCCCAACCAGCCTTATTTACATCAGAACTTTTACCACCAGTCCACATTCGCAACGCTGCATCAGATTGAGTTGCTTCACCCAATTCAAGACTACTGTGCCCCATGTGGAATCGGTCCCAGGCGATGTCTGATAGTTTTAATGTCTCCTGAGAGTTTTCAATACTTAAACCATCTTTAATACTGGTTAGAAATTCTGGTGATACATAAGCACCATAATTGAAAGCTGATGTATATTGACTGGCCACAACTCTTGGATTGAAGAACAGAACAGCACGATATAAATGTGGCAAACGCTTTGCAAACCACGCAGAGAAATTACCTTCAAATGCTGGTAAACTCTGAGCCTGTTCGTGGATCTTGAGAATCCGTTTACGTACTTCGTTGTATCCTTTTTGGTCGAGTGCTGTAGCTATACTGGGATCATTGAGTAGAGTTCTCGATGTCCTCGAAGCTTCAGCCATACCAACATATTCAGCCGTAGCACTCTCGAATACACTGAATCGCCTAAGAGCATCACGTAACACTACTGGTGCTGTACTCCTGGTTCTGTCATGGAACATACCTTTATCTTCAATAAAATTGACACCGAACTGACCTAACTTGCCCATCCTGGTTTTACCAGCTAATCTTTTTGGCATGTAGACTTCAAGACCCCACCAGTCAGGTTCAGTGGCTAAGTCTTTACCATCCATTCGCTGCGAGACTTGGTTAATTGAAGGCTTCCAAATCAGTTCCCCAATCTCCAATATCGTATCAGCAATCTTTCTGGCTTTAGGGTTTTCATCTACCCGTTCTCGTAGATTAATTATTTGCTCTTCTGATAATGCACCTGTTTCAACCCCTTCTATTACGAGACCACCCTTAGTCAAATGTCGAATACCGGCTTCCTGATTGCTGATCAGATAGATGTCAATCAAGTTGGCCATAGTCATTTCAAAATTTTGACCGTTTATCTCTATAACAGAAATATCTGTAGCCGCACCTTTACTAATCATCTGATGAGTTTGCAATCTCGGATTCACGGCTTTACTCATCTTAGCCAGATCAGCATCAGTTATGTCAGCATCTTGCAATTCAGTTAGAAGAGCATTCATCACAGCCCTTATATGTGCGGCTGTGTTCTTTCGACCATATTCAATACCTTTATCAAGCACTTCTGAAAAAATGCCTTCCGTACCACCATCGAGTATCCGTGCAAGGTGATAAGGCGGCGTATTGTCAATACCGAAGAAGAAATTTTTGAATCCCTGAATAATACCAACTTTACCGAAACCTATTTTAATTGTAGCCGGAACTTTCTTTTTATCTATAAGAGCGGCTGTAGTCTTCGCAGCTTCATTACGAACCTCACGCATTGAAGTTGCTCTACCGGCAACAGTAATAGGCATATCATAGTCTTCTGGTAATAATTCCTTCGGCGTACCATAAGACTCTTCAAGAGCAGAGACAAACTCGTTTCGTTCTGCCTTAGACATGTCCTTCATAGAACGCTTACCAGTTACTATCTCAGCAAGATCACGATACTCTTCATCAGTGAGTTCAGCTTCACGTGCTATCTTATGGCCCAATGCTAAGAGATTTTTTTGCGTTCTGCGGATCTTAGGCGGGGCTATTGGTTGCGTTTCTCGTTCTACGAGAGCTTCAATATCATTACGATTATCTTTTAAGAAGGATAATTCTTCCAATTCTTGTATGGTTTTAGGTGTATCTTTTAATTGTATCTCTCGATACCTGAGTTCTGCCTGGTCTAATCTACCATCCACCTGTTCATTTGTTAGGCCATACTGATGTCCTATAGCATGATCCGCTGTCTGGGGTTCGATCTCTTCAATCGGTTTCTTGGTGAGTTCTTCTACAGTAGGGGGAGTCGCGATTAAACCAGATCGTGAAACTTCCTGATCAAGTAATACTTCTTCACCAGTTTCTTTGCTAATTAATCTGGTTCCTGTTTCTGTTTGTTCCATACGCAGAGAAGCATCATCTGGATATAATCTGCCAGATTCAGTTCCCCTGTAAACATTTATTGTCGTTGGTTGTGTAGGTTCAGCACGACCAATAGCAATGTGTGTTAGTCCACCGGCACCAATACCACCTACCAAGGCATCGATCCAACCGTCCATCATATGATCAGTAGCCGCCTTAACTGCAACTGGAATATCTTCTGGTTTACGATAATCATATCCAAAATATTCCAAAAGATTATGGCCCATTGTTTCAACTACTTCTTGCGCCCCTTCCCATCCACCTTTCTTAAGGGCGGCCATGATGGTACGTTTACCCGGTTTTAATAATTTATCAAAACCTATTTTCTCAGTGACATAAGTCCACGCACCAGCCATCTGTGCAAGTTTAGAAGCCATACCAACCGAAACATCTTCATCTCTAAGGCGGCCATACATACCACCTGTCTCAGAAGCGGCCAGTATAGCAAGTCCTGCTTGTGGACTTTTCGTTAAGAAAGTAGTTCCGACTACCATTCCTATAGATGTTAATCCGGAACTCACAGCACTCACAGTTTTACTTACAGGTCTGTCTCTCCACCGTGCATTAACTATACTCGGATTAGGAGCTTCCCAACCTTTATTTGCTTGTTCATCCCAGAAGTCTTGAATCTTTTTACCAGCACCGGCAAGTTTTTTTACTTTTCTATCATAGAACGATTGTGCTTTTTCGGGTCCATACTTACGCACAAGATGTTCAGCGATAATACTAATGGCTGGTACTTTAAGATGTGTTCCAGTTATAGCATTAAGTCTGGATTCTGCTTTACGCATTTTCTCGAATGTGCGTTCTGGCGTGACGGCTTCAGCCCCCATGCGTATCAGTCCACCTATACCGCCTGCTGCCATTGATTCAATAGTTCTAACAGGAGCAGCAACAGCTTCTCTAACAGCTTCGCCGGCTTTTTCAATCGGGGTAAGTTCTTTTGGTCCGATTGTTTTTAACCATGAAGCCTTATATTGTGGTGTAGGAATAGTTTCCCACTCATTCTCTTCTGAAATAGTTATCCAATCATCTGCCATGTTTTCCCACCATCATATGAAATTCTTTCTTTTCCGGTACGTGTGTTACGTTGTCTAATTATTTTCGGTTTCGCCACTGTCGGTGTTTGTTGTGGCTCTATAGATCCAGTCACCCCGGCATCGAACCCGCTCCTTACACCCGGTTGTGCTCTTCTGCGACTAATATCAGGTCGTCCAAGGAGTTCTTGTTTACGTTGGGTTATAGATTTTTCTTCTTGTACAAGTGCTGCGTATTGAACAATTTCTTCTGGTCCGGCCCCTCTCCACTTACCCATCACATCCTCACCAGTTTTCGGATCTTTTGTAGGTATAGTAGGATCCCATATTTGTAATTTTCCTTTTCTTTTCTTAGTTGGTGGACCACGAAGTAGAGAAACTGCTGTTGCTAACGGGCTAATACCTTTGAGTCTTGATAAAAATTTAGATGGAGTTTCACCGATCACTTGGAAATTTTCAAGTTCTTGAGAAATCCTATGGCTATATACATCAAGTTCGCCAAACTGTTGCGGTATTGTCCGTTCTTTTTCTGGTGTTGGATACATAGATTTTGCTACATCAGTCCCGAATGCCACACGTGCTTTAATTTCATCTGGATTTGTTATTGCCCCCTGTTGTGCGAGCCTATCTATATTTTGTAGTTGTGTAAGTTGCTGTTGTGCTTGTTGATTGAACTGAAGCATTTCTTGTTTTGCTCTGGTGTGTAATTCCTGCCTCATATTCAATGCTTTTTGTCGTCCGATGAACCGCGAACTTCTGTTTATCTCATCCCACGCAAGTTTGAATTTGCTCTGGATTTGCTGTCTACCAGTCTGTATTTCTTGCTCCAACATTGATTCAGGTGTTAAATCACGCCGAGTAGCAGCAGGGAGTTGTTCAAATGGTAGACCCCATCCTGGTCTTGCACCACCTGGTACTGTGCCTGGTGTATGCCTGATTGTTAAACTACCTGTACTTGGTCCGTTCATTTTATACTCCTATGATTCGTCATCGTATATGCGAATCCATTTTGTTACACCATTTATTTCTACTCGTATTGCTCCAAATTTTGCACTATTTTCTGTAATATCCGAAGATATACTCCTTGAGCCATCTGCTGCTGATGTGCCTATAAAATCAATAAATGAGTCGTCTATATCTCCTTGGTCTAACCGCACAACAGGTATTGCTCCATCAGCCGCAGACTGGTCAACATGAAATTTTGCTGTTGGAATAGTTCCAATACCCATACTACCCTCGATATAAGAGGGTTGGTCTGTAGGTGCATAAATTACATAATCTGCTTCATTACCTTCCCCAGCACCGCCGTCACCCCATAAATACAAACAATGACCTGTTATGTCAGTATATGCCCCTCTATTAAAAGAAGGAGTTACACGGATTCCTTGCAAAGTATCATTATTAGCAGAGGCAGTAAGAGTATTATCCGTCTGCCAAATTATACCCCAACCACCTGTAGCAGTTATTATACCCCCACGATAATCTCCCCAACCATCACCAGGAGAACTTGCACCGAAAGCATGACCGTATGCCTGTGCTATGGTAATATTACCCGCAAAATACGCATTTCCTGCTGCTATATAAAGACCCCAGTTCGTAGTAGCTGCCGCGGCATAACCATAAAGGCCATAATTAGTAGTATGTGCACCTGTAGCATAACCCCACAACCCATAATTATAAGTAGCTCCCTGTGCAGTAAATCTTCCACCGTAATTTGTTACCGCACTTTCGGATACAGAGATGTCAGCTCCCCACTTTATCGTATTGCCGGTTGTACCTAAATTACCGGTAACATCAGCTTTGAAGCCTACTACACACGCCGCATAAGTCGCACCAGTCAAAGCTGCTGCTGCCCAATCGACTACGGCGTGATAACCATATAAGTAAGCCGTAGGGTTATTGATCCCTGTTATTGTTGTAGTGCCTGCTTCCAAAGATTGTCTATGACCTATAGCCGTAAAAGTACCATTAACAGTAAGATCATCATTGACTGACATCACACTATTGGTGCCATAGATAAAAGTGTTTGCTGTAGAATCATCTTCAGCATGTGTGAAAAGTTCATCGTTGTAACAAAATGTGTCACCACTACCAGTAGATACGAAAGAACCTTTAATCAACACATCCGCATCAGGGGTTACATTAATACCGACAGTATCAAGAGCAATATTATTTCCTAACTGTGTATCACCCGTAGCGAGTAAATCTGTTATAGAGAACGTATTAGTAACAGTGAGATTTGAAAATGTAGGACTGTCACCTGTTCCCAATCCCATTGATGTTGCAGCAGTAGCAGGATTTTCGTGAGCGTAACTCCTGCACCATTACCAACAATAAATTCATTATCAGCTACGGCAGCAAGAGCAGCGAGGTCAGTTAAAACAATATCAAGTGGTTGATATGCGGCAGCGTGAGAGTGTAAAGCTCCCGCGTCACTACCATCAGTGAGAGTGTTTAATTCCGCTCCGGTTCCTGTAGTATCATTATGTGATGCTATTGAATGGGCAGCAGGAGCATCTCCCGCCAACATAACGGTAGTACCCTCAACAGCTATAACTCCGGCTGATACTCTGGTTATTGTGGTGTCAACATTTCCTATACTGACAGCTGTAAATAAAGGACTATCACCAGTACCTAATCCTAATGATGTTCGTACAGTAGCCCCAGATTCAGCAACCCAATTAGTCCCATCACCCACAATAAAATTACCATCGGTAACAGCCAAAGCTGCAATGTCGTCTAACTGAGTATCCCACGCCTGAACATCAGTACCTATTGCGAGTCCCATAGATGTTCTTAATGTAGCACCTGATTCCCAAGCCAGCGTACCGGCACCAGTACCAACCAAGAACTCATTATCAGCAATATCCCCAAGAGCGTTTATAGCATCGAGCATATCACCCTGTGTTTGCCATATACTACTTGGAAGCAGGTTGGTTAAATGACAGTTGTGTGTACCTTCCATGTGAATCGTAACTTCTGAAACCCCACCGGCTGCTCCAACATTGGCATAAAGTTTAAGAACCAATCTATCAGTAGCACCGATGGCTGTGTCAGAAGCCAATATCGCATGTGTACGAAAAGTAATTGTTGAATCAGGAATCTCTGTTGATTCCTCACACATTGCCTTAGTTATTAAAACTGTTTCATCATCTTCTGTAGTACGTTTACTCA
>Ga0114925_10001840_pt1 | contig 10627 bp, 6 predicted proteins | sample SumtaG_2_FD_87287 | JGI IMG/M metagenome (GOLD analysis project Ga0114925, IMG submission 87287) | Deep subsurface microbial communities from Indian Ocean to uncover new lineages of life (NeLLi) - Sumatra_00607 metaG | ecosystem: Environmental > Aquatic > Marine > Oceanic > Sediment | place...
AAAATAGAACCGGGATGTTTAATATTATATTCAAGTCCACCAACTTTTGCTGCAAGATTAAAAACGACACTCTGTTTAGATGTTGCTTCCAAACAGTTATTATATTCCTTTAAATCTCCATAATAAATTTTAATTTTATCAATAACATGATTTATGAAATCATGATTACTGTCCTTATTTCTTATTGTTATTGACACTTGCGCTTCTAGTTCAAGAAGGATTTCAGCTAAATGGCTACCTATAAATCCCCCTCCGCCTGATATTAACACATTTTTATTTTTCCAGAAACTTCTCTCTCCCATTTCTTCTCACTTTAAGGAACTCAGAACGAGTTTAAATTTTTTATAAATATATTCTAAATCCTCATCTTCTAAATATTGATGACAACCAATATAAAAACCATTTTTACTGATGCTTTCGGCTTTGGGTAATTTTCCCTCATATTCTGATTTTAAATATGAATAAGCTAATTGATTAGGTATAAAAGAGAAAATAGATCTTGTTTCAATTCCCTGATTTTCAAGATTCTGCTTTAATTCATTAAGATGAATATTTTTATCCTTTATTATAAGAGGATATGCTAAATAACTCACATCTTCTGAATATTTCGGTAATTTTAATATATCTGAAAATTCATTAAGATATTCATTTAAAATTTTTACATTATCTTGACGCTTCTTAATAATATCATCAACTTTTTCTAATTGTGCTAATGCTATAGCTGCTTGAAACTCCATTGGCCTGAAATTATAACCAAATAAATTATGTGTAAAGCGAGGATCAAAATTCGATTTACTATAAGGACATTTACCTATAGATCGTGTACAAACTTCACACACGCACATTCTTCCATTGGATTTTATTTGCCTAATTAAATTAGCGATGTCTTTATCGTCTGTTACTACAGATCCAAGTTGTCCTGCTTGAATGTTATGAGCGATATAAAATGAGAAAGTAGATAATAAAGAAAATACACCCACTTTTTGACCATTATAAATAGTTCCATGTGCTTGTGCTGAGTCTTCAACTATTAAAAGTTCATATTTATCAGCAATTTTAATAATTTTATCCATCTCAACAGGATATCCAAATAAATGAACAGGTAAAATGATTGAATAATTTTGAGGATCATCAACCTTCTCTAAATGTTCTTCAATGGATTTCGGGGATATGTTAAAATTATGGGAATCAACATCAACAAAAACTGGTGTAAATCCCGTTATAACGATGGCGTTAGTAGTTGCTATGTATGTTAAGGGAGTTGTAATAATTTTTGAATTTTTTTTCTGTGGATATTTGTTTTTTATTGCTTCCAATCCTGCAATTAACGCAGAAGTTCCAGAATTCAAAGCTACTGAATATTTTGTCCCAATATATTTTGCCCATTCCTTTTCAAATTCATTTACATAATAACCTTCAGAAATTCGTTCACTATTTAAAATGTTTAAAATGCTTTCTCGAATTTCCTCAGTAGTTCTAAATTCTCCTACATGAATTATCTTATTGTTTTGTAAAACCATCTACTTTTCTCCTAATATAAGCTATATTTAAGTGTATTGTTAAATAGCTTTCTATTTTGATTCAATTGTTTCGATTCTTTTTATTTTTTTATTATGTTAGTTATTTCTTGTAAATCCTCGTAATATCAATTTGTTTTCTAGAATTAAATATGATTATAAATTTTAAAAAGTACTAAAAGATAGAATTAAAGTTATAAAATATATTTTATTGTAATTAACGCTAAAGTCTTTTATAAAATTGGAATATATCAAAAAAAATGTAATTGGTGTGATGAAAACTATGAAATTATTTGAAAAAATAATTACTATATATAAATTTTTTATAACAAAAATTCGAAAATCTTCATTATTTAGTAGTCTCATCTCTAATAGTGAGAAAAATGAATACTTAATTACTTGGCGTAAAATCCAAGGAGATAAAACTCTGCGTTTGCAGTATGACTTGGATGAAAATTCTTTAGTGTTTGATGTAGGGGGTTATGAAGGTCAGTGGGCAAGTGACATTTTTTCTAAGTACTGCTGTTTAATTTATATTTTCGAGCCTGTAACTGAATTTTCAGACAGAATTGAAAAAAGATTTTCAAAAAATAAAAAAATCTTTGTTTTAAAATTTGGATTAAGTGATAAACCTGAACTAGTAAAAATAGCAATTTCTAAAGATGGTTCTTCTGTTTTTAAACAGGGAGAGAAAGTAGAAAATGCAAAATTTGTAAGGATTGTTGATTTTATGAAAGAAAATAGTATTAATAAAATTGATTTATTAAAAATAAACATTGAAGGTGGTGAATATAGTTTACTTGAAGATCTAATCAATTCCGAATTTATAGAAAAGATAAAAAATATTCAAGTTCAGTTTCATGATTTCATTCCTAATGCCAAAGAGAGATATAAAAAAATTTATCATAATTTGAAAAAAACACATATCTTAACATACCAATACTACTTTGTATGGGAAAATTGGCGAATTAAAGGAGATATAATATAAAATTGGAATTTATCTTTAACCATACAATTTCTGATTTATATTGACACCTCAATCCAATATAAAAATGAAGAATTTTTAGTAAAGATTCATTAGCTTTCTAAATATAATTTTCTTAATTTTCATTTTTTTGCCATTAGATATTATTTTTGTACGATTAAAAGATAGAAAACCAGGATAATAATAATTTAAAGTCTTTAGTATTCTTAGCACTACATAAGAAATGAAATTAGATTGATATTTCATTATTTTTTTATTTGGGATTTCTCTTAGCCATTTGTTATTTTTAAAATCTTTAATAATCCAATCATATCCATTAGTCAATATGCCGAATCGAGGTACAGTATAATCCAAATTCTCAGTTAAATATAACTTCTTTTTTAAATCATCCCAATCTTTTGAAGTTATGTTTGAATTTGATGGTATTTTTTTTGTTAAAGCTATAATTTTCCCATAAAAACTAATGAAATAAAAGTCTGTTAAATTTGGTTTATAGTATACAACACTTTCTTTATCTCTTAATTTAAGTAAAAATTTTTTCTTATGATTTTTCTTTTTGAATCCATACTGTCTAAATGTTAATTCTACAATATCTGTGTCTGTATTTATCAGATTATCAATATTCAATTGTTCCTGTTTTTTTAGAATATTCTCAGTTTTAATATAATATCTGCTTAAATTAGTATCATTTTTCTGTTTCAAGATTGAGTTAATTTTTTCAAATCTTACAGACCATGTATGCTCCTTAATTGCTCTTTTAATCCCATTTTTAGCAATTTCTGCTCTTTCATCTTCGTTTTCCAAATAATATAAAATTTTTTCAAATAAATCATTCTCATTATTCCAACAAACAACTTCTTTATCAACTTTAAAATATTCTTCAACACAAGAAGTAAATTGCAATAATTGGAAGTTTCCAGACATACATATTTCAAATGTTCGCAAATTAACCCTTCTTCCATAAGGATAATCTTTTTGCGCAAATGCTATATTTATTTTAGATTGATTGTATAATTTATTTATATCCTCAAAAGTCCAAGGTAAATTTGCTCCATGACTTTCTGGAAAATAAAATTTTAAATCATTTTTTTTACAAAATTTTTTAATTAAATTCAGCCAATAACCTCTTTCACCATAATGTTGACCAATAAAACTGATGTCATAAACTTTTTCAGTTTCTATAGGATGAAATATATAAGGATTTGCGGCCATCCCCTCATATATTAAATTGTTTCTATGAAATTTTTCTAATAATGATTTAGCAAAGTATTCAACATACCATAATTTAGCTAACGCAGTAGATTTCCCTAGATAAAGTCTACCACTAGTATTTGTATTAAAAATCACTAATGGCATTTTTATTTTTTTAATTTCCCATTTAACCAACTCGTTTAAATTACCTTCAAAATCAAAAATAAAATCATAATCACTATTTTCTTTAACACACTTCTCAAGACTATTTAAATCAACCAATATGTCTCTATTATTTAAATTTTTGTAGTTATCTGGAAGTACAACTTCATATTTTCTTTTCAATTCATCATAAATCTGCCAATACCAGTTATTAATTGTGTGATTGAAGATTATTTTCATATTTTTCAATTTACTCTGCTCTTTGATAATTATTTTTCTTAATTGTTATTCTTTTTAAAAATTTTTCACAGAATTTTTTTATACTATGAATAAATTGGGAAAATATTTTAAAAGACAGAATTCTATTACATGTTAGAAAACTTCTAAAGAGTTATTTGGGTTAATTAAACAATTATATAAACATAATATAGAAAAAGAAATATTTCTTAAATTATCGAGTAATATTCTTTAGAATAAGGAATAAACTTATATTTTATGAGTTGAGCATTATTTTAATAATTAACAGATATCAAGAATTATAAAAAATAATTTATCTAAGTAAATATGAAAAAATACGTATCTCATTTTATTATTACTATATTAAAACTTATAAATCAACATAGAAAATTAAAGCTAATAATAAAAGAATGGTTAATAGTTAGAAATAACCTGCTTAAACATCTAAGTGCTTTTTTAATTAGATATCTTTTGAAAATAAAAATTATTTTTGATTTTGCATTTGAAAAAATTGTAAAGCAAGATTACGAGAACATCAAACTTTTTTTTAGTAAAGAACAAAGAAATTATATTAGGAGGTCAGTTTATATTAAATATTATCTGGAAAAATACAATCAATATCATGAAATTTATAATATTCCTGGAACAAAAAATATTAGCGGGTTAAATTTCTATAATGATCCAAATGTTTATCCTAATTTTCAAGGAGCTTTAGCAGACTTCAAAAAACTTTTAATTTTATTAGTGAATCAGAAGGCAAATGTGACATTTTATAAATTTGGGGATGGAGATTATTATTTTTTAAAACAAAGAGAGTTTGGGAGTGCAAGACCTGGAGCTAGAGCTTTAAGTAAACCATATAATAAGATAAATATCAAGGAATTTTGGGATGGAGTTCTAAAAAATGATTATATTATTACGGAAATAATGCCTAAAAGATATGCTATGTTTAAGGAATTATTTACTGAAAGAAAAAGAGATTTTCCATCAGAATACGGTCACGGGTTAGTAGCAAATAAATGGTTTTTTAAAACTTTTAAAGGGAAAATAGGTTTAATAGGGGCAAAAGAAAAATTAAAAATAATAAAGCTATTAATGCAACACAGAGAATATAGAGACTACTTGGGAACTGATAAATTTAATGATTATATTTATATTCCTCAAAAATTTGCAGCTGATGATGTCAATTCTCTCGAAAAAAGTATTGCAACACAATTAAAAAACTCAAAATCATATATTTTTTTACTTGGAATAGGCCATGTGAAATCTGCCTTATTATATAGATTAAAGAAATATAAGCAAGCAGTATATGTCGATGTTGGTGGAGCAATCGATGCAATAGCAGGGGTTATGAATATTCGTCGTTTACATATGGCAAAATGGGTAAATTACCAATTAAAAAATTATAATTATTCGAATATTGATTATATGCAATATCTTGGATGGGGAAAGCATGTGTATTTAAATCATCATAATTCACATAAAAACAAGAATAAGACTATTCTTTCAAAAATGAGGTCCTTATTAAAAGCCTACCTTAAAAGATTTAAGATAAATCTTCTTATTAAAAACCCTTTCCTATATAAAAGATATTTAAAATATTTCAAGGGTTTAAAATTTGCTCCAAAACCTCTAATAAAAATACCTTGGTCAAATACTACACTAAAATCTAGAAAAGATGTAGAACTAGCTCTAAAAATAATAAAAAATTCTAATTTGAATTTTCATTCAGATAGAGTGAAAAATTGGGATTCCTTAATTGCTTTAAAAACTATACTACAAAACTCCTCACCATCCTCAAGAATATTAGATGCTGGTGGAGATTTTAGTTCAATTATATTAAACTGGTTATATCAATTTAATTACAAACACTTATCTGCTTTAAATCTAATTTTTAAAAAAAGAGTAAGAAAAGGTAATATTGAATATATTCCAGGTGATTTAACAAAAAGTCGATTTCCAGATAATTATTTTGATATTATTACTTGCTTAAGTGTAATAGAACATGGTGTAGATGGAGACGAATATTTCCGAGAAATGAATAGAATATTAAAGCCAAGTGGTTTATTAATCACATCAACAGATTATTGGATTTCTAAAATTGATACTAAAGGAATAGTAGCATACAATAATCCGGTTTATATATTCGATAAGAATTCTATTGAAACATTATTAGAAAAAGCAAAGAATTATGGTTTTAGAGTTTTTGGTAATAATGTTGAATTAACCTGCCAAGAAAAAGTTGTAAATTGGAAGAAATTTAATTTAATTTATACTTTCCTAATTTTTTGCTTAAAAAAAATGAAATAACTTATTCTCTAAGTTTCTAAATTAATTAGATCCTTTTTTTTCTATTGGAACTATCCCAAAAAGAATTGGTTCAGCTCGATCAATAGAAAAATGGTCAAAAATAAAACTTATTAATTTAAATTTGAAGAATTGATATAATAAGGTATTTTATAATAGTGTTCGATATCGTGATAAAATGACTCAGATCATTTATTCTATGGTGGGATTGTTGATACATGTGGACAATTTGATCCAGTTGGAGCGTCTAAAATAAGAAATGTTACATTTTCAAATACTGTTGATTCTTATAGTGGTGGAAACCCAAATGGTTCAGCAGTCGAATATAATTATAATAATATATATATCATTAATTCCGATATAAAAAAATAGGATTTAGAGTTTTCTCAATTTTAAGGTGATTTTTTTTTTATGTTCTAATAAGGAATTTTTTTGAGAAAGATAAGCTCTTTCTAATCATTTTATGTGGTAAGGAATCCCTTATAAAGAAGGATTCTAAAACTTCAATGTCAGAAATAGTAATAACTTTAAAAGTAATATTTAAAATGATAAATGAAAATAAAAATACTCCGAGGCTTAATGGATTAAAATATTGAAAAATTAACAAGTGCAAATTTTTTAGAATAGACAAATAAATATCTTTTAACATTATTGTCTCTAAAATTAAAGTGCCAAATAATGAAATAAGAAATATAGAAAAAAGCAGTATTGGCTTTTTAACGTCCAATTTTATATTAAATTTGTGAAAGATAATTGTATAACTAATCAAAGTTATTATATTTGCTATTAGTGAGAAAACAACACTTCCAATTATTCCAAAAAAAATTAAACCAAATGCGAAAAAGGCTAATTGCAACGGCCCAAAAACTAAAGCTATAACTGATAGAATTTTTACCTTATTACTTGCTAATAAAAAACTTGCTAAGAATGAATCTTGTATATTGAAAATAATAGAAATCAATGATAGTTTGACTAGTAAGGAATAAATTAAATAAGGTTCTCCATAAATTAAATACAGAAAAAGATCTGCAATAAAAAATAAAAATCCTGTGGCTAATAGAAAAAGCAATAATGAGTAATTAAAAACTCTATTATAAAGTTTTTGAATTTGATGAAATTGTTCTTTGCTATATAACCTTGTAAGAGATATACTCAAAGGACGGCTTAGAGGTGAAATAGCTGCGCCAGAAACGCTATTATACCGTTTAGCAATATGATATCCTGTAACCATACCGGTAATCTCATAAATACCCACCATTTGGGTTTTTATTTCTATACTAAATGTACTAAGAACATCAATTATACTTAAGTATGATCCATATTTATAAACCATTTTGACGCATTCCTTAAAGGACTCTCCCTCCTCTTCAGATTTTTTTATACTAAATTGAAATTTTAAAAATATAATAAAACAATTAATAGTAAAAGGTATTACACTCGAAAATATAATAATTACCGCAATATAACTTACCTTGATTGATTCTATATAAAAAAAGAGATATAAAAGACCACCAATATAAATAACATTCTTTATAATGAGCAATAAGAGATTAATGTTAAACATATTAAGGGCGCGTGTTAAATCTGCTAAAATATGTCCTAACCCATTAATTATAATTAGAGGTACTAATAAATAAAATAAGTAAAAATTTTCTTTCAAATTAATTTTAAAGAATTCTACAAAAATTGTAAATATCAAAATACTTAGGAAAAAAATTGGAATCACAAATAGGATCCTTAAAATAATTGTGTTTCTCGCAAAAGATCTCAACTTGGTATTTTGATTTAATGCTTTAAACCGTGATACATAATAAATTAAAGATAATCCTAAACCTGGTGGTAAGAAGGCTAAAATAATTGTAAAGAACCCTATTAATGATAAAGCCAAAATTAAAAAACCCCACTCTTCTTGCGAGATGACCCTAGCGATTATCAAAGCAGTTATTAATGAGAAAAAAAAATTTCCATAATGATGCATAAATGAATAGAATGAATTTTTGACAAGAATTTTTTGCTCTCTTGTCGCTTTTTTTTTTCCTTTTGAAGAGTTTTTTATGCTCATTTAAAAAAAATTAGAATTATAAGGACTTTTATAAATTAGAATTAGAAAGGTAAATGAATAAAAATTTTTAAAGTGTTAGATAATTAAACTCTAATATTATAAAATATGGATTTATTTCTCACAGTACATTTAATTATTAGAAATCTTTTAAAATTTATCTTCTCTTTAAATTTGTTGTTACATATTTTTATAATGATAAATTTAAATCATACTTTTTTCCACATAATCCGAGATAGAAAATATATACAGATTTTAAGAAATTATAAAGATCATTCAATTGTTTTAATGGAGGATTTGAATTGAAATCCTTATTAGATATTAAAATGTTAAAGAATAAACAAAACTCTCATAATATTTATCAGAAAGCAGGAGTTATTTATGAAAATTTATATCTTTCCATATATTTTGCTTATAAATTTGGATAATTTTATCATTTATTTATGAAAAGAATTATTCTTTTATTTACTAAAAAATCTTTAAATTATATTCTAAATGGAGGATAAAAGTGATGAAAGATTCTAAAACTATACAACTTATTTCTGATCTAAAAAAAAAATTTCCATTTGTAGGAAAATCCCTATTCATTGGAACTCGCATTCTTTATGGATTTAAATTTTTATTAGATACAACAATTCTTAAATTAAAATATTGGAGGAAATATGGAAAAATAGATTTTAATAAAACTTGCTACGTCCATCCTGAAAAAATTCAATATTTCATAAAAAATCGTCGCTACTTTAATTGGAATAATTCCTTCCGAATAATGGATGGAGATTGGGATTTAAACAAAGAACCTATTGATGATTTATTAATCATTTCATCCATTAAGCAAAGATTTGTAGAAGGAAAAAAATGGGAAGAAATAGAAATCTTTAATTTAATTCCAACTAAACAATCTAAAGTAAAAAAAATATGGACTTTTAAAAATGAAGAAGTAAGGGATAAATATCTAAAAGAAATAGATTCATTTCACTTTAAAATTAAAATGAATGGCTATAAATCTCAAAAAGAACTATATTCTTTTAAAGAACGTATTATTCAATCAGAATGGAAGCCAATTTTGGATGAGATAGTTGTTGCAATTGATAGGGATGGGCAATTACTATTTATTAATGGAAAGCATAGACTTGGTATTGCCAAAGTGCTTAATATTCCTAAGATTCCAATTATTTTCCTTTTGAGGCATAAGAAATGGATGATTTTTAGAAAAAATTTAACTGGATTTTCTAAAACACTTCAAGGTAGAAAACTTTATCAGAATCCGATTCACCCAGATCTACAGGATATACCATACAAATATGGAGAGTTAAGTTATAATATAATAAAAAAAAATCTTCTATTATCTCAAGGAACATTTCTTGATATTAATGCTAATATCGGATATTTTTGTCATAAATTCGAAGATGACGGATTTGAGTGTTATGCAGCAGAAAAAAATCAAAATTGTTTATATTTCTTAAAAAAGTTGAAAAAAGCAGAAAATAAGAGATTTGAAATTATTTCTGAATCAATTTTTAATTACAAGGGAAATCAAGAATTGAATTTTAATGTAATATTAGCTTTAAACATTTTTCGTGATTTTATGACTGTCAAAGAAATGTATATAAAATTAGCTGAATTTTTAAAAAGACTTAATGTTCAAGAAATGTTTATTGGGTTGGATAAACCTAGTCGATTTCGATCAAAAAAGTATCATCTCCTAAATGAACCTGAAAAAATTTTAAAATTTATTTTGGAGAAATCAAGCTTAAATGAATTTAAATACATTGGTGAATTAGAAGATGGAAGACATATCTATAAACTTACTTCGGATAAATCCTATAACTCTTTTAATTATCATGAAATAATACAAGATATTACGATTAATTTAATGTAAAAAGAAGAATTATGAAAAAAGTAATAATGATGCCTCCAAAGGATCCTAGAGATTATCATTTAGCTCTTTTAGAAAGATCTTTAATAATTAAAGGTATTAGAATAATTTTTCCAAATAAAAAACATTCTTTTTTTTCCCTACCAATTCTTAGAGAAATCTTGAAATCAAAAGTTAAAATTCTACATATGCATTGGATTCATTCTTATGCTGGTTTCAACACAAAATACAAATCAAAGTTTCTAATTAAAGCATTATTATTTTTTATTGACATTTATTTAGCAAAATTATTT
>Ga0114925_10001841_pt1 | contig 10626 bp, 11 predicted proteins | sample SumtaG_2_FD_87287 | JGI IMG/M metagenome (GOLD analysis project Ga0114925, IMG submission 87287) | Deep subsurface microbial communities from Indian Ocean to uncover new lineages of life (NeLLi) - Sumatra_00607 metaG | ecosystem: Environmental > Aquatic > Marine > Oceanic > Sediment | place...
ACCATGTCGTTGAGCGTGGCTTCCGCCTCTTTGATCGACAAACTTGTTGACAGCACTACATCTGTAACTGTCAGTACTCCTTCATTCTCTCGAGCCAATTGCATGATTTTCCTCTGGATTGAGTGGGGTCCCGGCTGTCGTGGACTTGATTCACCCCCGGCGACACTCCTGCGGCTTCCCCCCATTGGTCCTCTTAAGTATCTGATGCCGAAAAATAGAGCTACCAGGACGGTCGGAATCAGAAAAAATACTAGAACCATCCCCAATCCTGGAAACATCGAACCCATATGCATCATCCTTCAACCTCTTTCCAGGCCCGCACCAGCGCCCGAGCTGCATCCTGAACCTGCTTTTTCGAGGTTCCCCGGCCCAGCGATAAGCGTACAGCCCCAAGGGCGGGCGCAGCCTCAAGTCCCATCGCCAGTAAGACTGCGGAGGGACTCTCGACTCCTTCGTGGCAGGCCGAGCCGGTAGAGGCGGCCACTTCGGGTGCCGCCGCCAGCACGCTGCTTCCCGACACGCCGGGAAATAACAGGCTCAACGTGTTGGGTAGCCTTTCGGATTGGTGCCCGTTGAGCCGGAGGCCGGGTACGGCAGCGCTCAGAAGCCTCCACAGCTCATCCCTCAGCGTCTGTACCCTCACCGCTTCTGTTTCCAAATCCCGAGCCGCAATTTCACAGGCTTTGCCCAGGCCGGTGATGTAGGGGACATTCTCGGTGCCGGGCCGCAGACCCCGTTCGTGCCCGGCCCCCAGCAGCACAGGTCGAATCGGCGTACCTTGGCGCACGTACAACACCCCCACTCCCTTGGGGGCGTAGAGCTTGTGTCCCGCCACGGAGAGCAGGTCTACCCCCAGATCATTTACCCGAACGGGAATCTTGCCCACGGCCTGAGCGGCGTCGGTGTGGACCAGTGCTCCCTTTGAATGTGCGATATCCGCCAGACGGCGGATCGGCATAACGGTTCCCGTCTCGTTGTTTGCCAACATCACGGTGAGCAGCGCGGTATCGCCGTGAACAAACCGACGGGCACTATCGACCACGACCATACCGGCATCGTCCACCGGCAGTCGGGTAATCTCCCATCCCTGCCGCTGCAGCCTGTCGCACGGCCGAGCGGTGGCGGGATGCTCCACCTCCGAGGTGACCGCATGTCTTCGCCGATCTTCTACGCCCTCCGCGACGCCGAGGATGGACAGGTTGTTCGCCTCCGTCCCACCCGAGGTGAAGAAAACCTCCTCTGGTTTGCATACCAGAAGCGCGGCAACCTGTTCTCTCGCCCGATCTACAGCAGCGCGAGCCCGTCGTCCGTACACGTGCGTGCTCGAAGGATTTCCGAAGTGCTCTTTCAACCAGGGCAACATTTCCTCTATGACCTCGGGATGTGTCGGAGTGGTTGCGTTATGATCGAGATAGGTCGGATCGCTCATGACCACCTCCAAAACCAATACTTCTCAAACAGAACTTTCCCGGCGTGCCACCAGCGGCTCGGGCGATGCATCCGGATAGCGGGGCGTGGATCGGCATAGAAGTTACCGGCACCATATCCCGCCTTTCCTTCGCCTACCTCCACGAAACAGGCGCCGTGGCCATCGAACCGGGCTTCCCGCCCCGTACCGGTTACTGCGCGTGCGATGTTGCGCGCCACCACTTCGGCCTGAGCATGGGCGAACACGCCCGCCTTCGGCAGAGGTTTGCCCGTCGACAGCGAGATCGACGTGACGTCACCCAGGGCATAGACTCCCGGGAACTGTGTTTCCAGGGTATGTCGATCCACCTCCACCCAACCGCTTTCGCCTATAAGGGGGGACTCGCGTACAACAGGCGGCGCTTGAATCGAGGGCATGTACACAAGTAAGTCATATTGCACCTTCTCGCCGTCATTAAACTCCGCGACCTGGGTTTTTGGATTCACCTTGGCGACCTGACGCTCGGGGTGGTATCCGATGCCTTTCGACTCCACCATCGCACGGACTGCTGCCGAAACATCAGGGCCCGCGACGCCCATGGGGCCAGGCTCTGCCGTGTATAGATCGATGCGGACCTGGCCGCCGATCCCTCTACGGCGGACTTGCGCCTCGATGAGCATGGCCGCCTCGTAGGGTGCAGCCGGGCACTTGTATAGGGGTGCTGCCGTTAGGATGACGATGTGTCCCTCTTTGAATCCGGAAAGGGCTGCCCTCAGACGGGTCGCTCCGTCCAGGGTTGCGAAGGTCAACCCTCCGTCGGTCAGCCCTTCAACCGCCTCCGGTATAAACTGCCCACCAAGAGCGATGATCAGGTGCTCAGCTGTGATCCGTCTTCCAGCGACCACAGCTTCGCGCTGTGCCGGATCGATATGCTCGACCTCGCCATAGATCACCTCAATTCCCTTCCTTTGCAGCCGATCCAGCGGGCATGAAACCTGTTCTGGGCTGCGCGCACCGCTCATGACCCACAGGTGGGATGCGGCCAAAGAAAACGATGGCTCACGATCTACAACGACAACACGGTGTTTCGGTGGCAGGCGGCGACGAAGAACATTCGCTGCCACCATTCCTCCGATTCCTCCACCAAGAATAAGTACTCTCTGAGACATGGTTTCTATCCTCCTTGAGCTCCTCTTAAAACACCAGCACCTTGTCCGCCGCCAAGGTCAGTTCGGTCAGCTCATCCAGCGAGCTTCGGCGGCAGCCATCCAGCAGTTCCTGCTCCCGCACCGCGCGGGCGTCCATGCACGTACCACAGAGGAATACCTGACCGCCTCGGGCGATCAGCACCTTGAGCATCCTCTCCAAATTGTAGTAGCCGTTCGGTGTTTGTTGGCCGGCCTTTGCAGAAGAAACGGCATCCCCCATCAGGAAGAGCATAACCTCCACGGATTCGTTTTTCTTGAACAGGTTGTTGGCCAGCCGCAGCCCATTGTAGGGCCGCTCACTGCCGTAGGGCGAATCGTTCAGGATGAACAGAATTTGCATGGAATGCCTCCGTGTAAAGTCCTTCAACTTGAGGAAGATATTGGGGCTACCTCAACCGGAAATCCCCCGTCCCGCCATTCCGGATAACCCTCTGCGAGGCGAAAGGCCCGGTACCCCCGTCCGCGCAGAATCCGAACGGCTTCTGCAGCAAGAACACAGTACGGTCCCCGACAGTACGCCACGACCTGCCGCTCCAACGGGATCTCGGAAAGGCGCCGCTCCAACAGGGGCAGGGGGATAGACTGGGCTCCTGCGATGTGCCCGGCCGCATACTCCTCTTCAGGCCGCACGTCCACAACAACAACCTCACCGCTTCGCACGCGATCCAGGAGCTCCCATCGGTCTACCGGCTCCATGCCGTCCACGCTGTTGAAATAATCGCGGACCAAACGGTCCACTTCGGCAAGCCGCTCTTCAGCCAGATGTCGCAGCGCTCGGTAGACGGCGAGAACTTCCCGGTCGGCAAGGCGGTAAAATACCTGAAGGCCCTGCTTCCGGGAAGAAACCAGACCTGAGTTCTTGAGCACGTGCAAATGGCGCGAGGTGTTGGCTACCGAAAGTCCGGTTTCGGAGGCCAATCTCTCGACATTCCGTTCACCCTGGGCCAGTACGTCGATGATCTCGATTCGCTTTGGGCTCGAGAAAGCTGCAGCCACCCGGGCAAAGTGCTCGAAAACTCCGTCCTTGAATTCCCTACCTTTCATGAATTCTCCTAGTCAACTAATCTATTTATCAATTGAATTATTATCAATTGGTCCTCCGATGTCAAGCCCGCTATGGACAAGGTTATACGAGAATTGAAGGCTCACCGGCAGGCGCCGGGGTGCCCCATAGGCAGCAATCACAATCATTATTGACGGAGTCAGGTTATCGTCCTATAATATCATGATACTAGTAGCGGATCGTACCTACGATAAATAACCAACAACAAATTATCGTTGTGTTTCAAAGGCGGTGGAATGAAAATTCACGGCGGATATTTGCCAAAAATCATCGGTAGGCCCTCGAGCAGTGTCGGCGAAGTTCCGCTTCCCCGGAGACTCTCGGTGGATCTCCGGCGGGGCGGAATCAGCTATACACCCGTTGTCAAAGTCGGCCAACAGGTGGAGTTCGGTGAAACACTTGCCGAGACTTCGGTTTCGGAGCACCGGCTCTGTTTGCCGGCGCCGGCCGCGGGAACCGTGAGGCTTCATGAGGACAACACTGTTGTGCTCGAGAACCTGCAGGGGCGGGTGAACCCGGGAACCAGGTACCAGCCTGAGCGGGTAAGCCGGGAACAGACGATCAAGGCGCTGTCCGAGGGCGGTGTCTGGCCTTTTTTCTGGAGCTCTAAAACCGACGGAATGCCTTCCGCTGGGGATGATGAACTGCCCCAGGCCATCGTGGTCAATGTGGTCATCAGTGAACCGTTCCGTGCCAGAGGCAAGGTGATTCTCCGGCGTTCTTGGAACCGAATCGTACAGGGAATAAAGTTTTTGCCCCGGCTTATGGCCGATTATGGGACGATTTATATCGTTCTGACAGAAGTCCGGGATCCGATCGCGCAGATGATGTATTCCGATCTTGCCGGCTTCGCCTGGATTCGCTTCCGCCCGGTACCGCTTCTTTATCCCGTGGAGAATCCCCGGGTGTTGCTTCAGGCTTTTAAGAAAAGTGAAGCCTCGATCAACAAGGACAGCAAGATCTGGATGATCGACGTTCAGGGATTGGAGGCGGTGGGGGCCTGCTTGGCCGATGGTCTGCCTTTGCACCAGCGAGTGGTAGTAGCCGCAGGTCCTGGGCATTCAAATCCTCGGCACTTGTCCGTGCGGGTTGGCACGCCCATCAGCACCTTTGCGCAAACCGTGGAAGACCGGCCCGTGCGGATTCTCCGCGGCGGTATTTTTGCCGGCGAGCCGGTGAATCCCGGCGACGATGCGGTGCAATACGACGACGACGGCTTTTTCTTCCTTCCCGAAGTGACCGATCGGGAAGCTTTGAGCTTTTTGCGACCCGGGTTTGACCGCACCTCCTATTTTCGAACCTTCGCATCCACTCTATTCGGGGGAAGCGACCGCAGGATCTCCACCTCCCTCCGCGGGGAAAGGCGTCCCTGCATCACCTGCGGCGCCTGCGAGAAGGTATGTCCGGTCCGAATTCTTCCCCAAGTGCTGCACAGGTACATCCACCGCGAGCTGTACGAAGAAGCGGAAAAAGCAGGCCTTCACCGCTGTGTCGAGTGCGGGCTGTGCAGCCACGTCTGTCCCTCCAAGTTGGAGCTGGTACAGCAATTCGAAGATGCAAAAGCGCTGCTCGAGGCCGAACGGGAAGAGGGGGGAGAATGAAAATATTCAAGCGTATTTTAGACAAAGTCAGGCCGCATTTCGAGGAAAAGGGCAGGTTTTCCAGGTTCCACAATGTTTTTCAGGCGATGGACAACTTCCTGTTCGCCGCTGCCCTGAAAGCCGAGCAGCGGCCGTTCGTAAGGGATCCCCTCGATGTAAAACGCTACATGTCCCTGGTCATCGTCGCCCTGGTGCCCTGCCTTATCGCTTCGGTGTACTTTTTTGGCTGGCGAGTGCTGCTGCTTCTGATCGTCTCCTATGCCATCGGCGGAGCGGTGGAGGTGCTCTTTGCGGTCATCCGGAAAGAAGAAGTCAACGAGGGATTTCTGGTGACCGGCTTCATTTTTCCGCTTGTTCTTCCCCCGGGGTTGCCCCTTTGGATCGCGGCGGTGGGGATTTTGTTCGGCGTTCTGGTGGGAAAGGAAGTGTTCGGAGGAACGGGGCGTAATCTTTTCAACCCCGCCTTGGTAGGACGGGTCTTCCTGGCGCTGGGGTATCCGGCGGCCATGACCTCCAATTGGATCGATCCCGCCTCCGGCGGATGGGGGAGGATCCTCATGCCGATTGCCGGGGCCACCGGCGATGCGGTCAGCTCGGCCACTCCTCTGGTGATGGCGAAAAGCGGCGAGTGGGCGGCTCCGCTGGATCTGTTTCTCGGCCGAGTGCTCGGCAGCGCGGGGGAAACGTCGGCTCTGGCCATTATTCTGGGGGGAATCTTCCTCCTTATCGTGGGAGTGGCCAGCTGGAGAACGGTCGTCGCAATCGTCCTTTCCTTTACGGTTTTCAATGCGATTCTTCAGGCTGCCGCGCCGGCACTCGTCGCGCCGCTGTGGTTCAATCTGCTGGCGGGGGGTTTTCTCTTCGGCACCTTTTTCATGGCCACGGATCCCGTTTCCGGACCGGTTACGCAAACGGGGAAGTGGGCGTACGGCATATTAATCGGAGGTGTGACTTTGTTGATCCGCACCTTCTCCGGATTTGTCGAGGGAGTGATGTTCGCCATTCTTCTCGGGAACATCTTTGCGCCGCTGATCGATGAAGTGGTGATACGTGCCAGGATGCGGAGGTACGAACGTGAAGGATAACACACGCACCCTGCTCTTTGCCGGGGTATTGGGACTGATCTGTGCTTTGGCGCTCGCCGGGGTGAGCCAGTTCACCGCTCCGTACAGGCAGGCCAACGAGAAGGCCGAGGAAGTTCGCAACTACCTCGCCGCCCTCGGAGTGCCTGGACGGGAGGGGATGAGCTCGCAGGAGCTGCTCGATGTATTCGAGGAAAACGTTCGAGTCGAGCAGCTCGGCGAGCAAACGGTTTACCGATATATACCTGGTTCAGGATCCCAGGCCGAAGCGGTGGCCGTGGCCGTTCCCTTTTCCGGGGTCGGCCTGTGGGGTCCGATTCGGGGTGTTTTAGCGCTGGGGCCGAACTTCACCACGATCCGAGGGATTCGTTTCTTCGATCAGCAGGAAACTCCCGGTTTGGGTGGAGAGATCGGAGCGGAATGGTTTCAGAATCAATTCGTCGGAAAGCGCATCGTTTCCGCGGGAGGGGATCCCGGATTCAAGGTCAACAAACCGGGGACCCCGGAGGATGTCAACTCGGTAGACGGGATTACCGGAGCGACCATGACCTCGAGCCGGGTGGAGGCGATCCTCGATAATCTGGCTAAAGAGCTTTTAAAGGAGAAACAGAGCGATGTCCAGTGATTCCCAAAGTCGACAATCCACGGCGCTGCCCGTTTCCCGGGTGAAATACATAGGAATTTTGCAGGATGGCGTGTATAGGACGAATCCGGTCACCTACCAGGTGCTGGGCATCTGCATCTTTCTCGCCGTTACCACCAAGGTGGAAAACGCTCTGGTTATGGGGTTTGCGCTCATCTTCGTCACCGCCATGTCCAACCTGCTCGTTTCACTGCTGCGCAATACGATTCCGCGAAGAATCCGCATGATCGCCGAAGTGGCGATCATCGCCACATTCGTTATCTTTTTTGACCAGTTCCTGAAGGCGTTCTACTGGGACATGTCCAAGCAGTTGGGACCCTACGTGGCCCTGATCATTACCAACTGCATCGTGATGGGTAGGGCGGAGGCTTTCGCCATCCAGAATCCCCCCTTGCCGTCCCTGGTGGACGGAATAGCCAATGGAATCGGCTACGCGCTGATTCTGGTGCTGATCGCACTGTTTCGAGAGCTTATCGGCTTTGGAACGATCCTTGGCTACACGGTGCTGTCTCCGGCCTGGTATGAACGCAATATCCTCTTCATTATGGCCCCCGGAGCCTTTTTTGTGGCCGGTTTCCTGATCTGGGTGCTCAACTTTATCAATCCGCCCAAACCAGCGGAGGTAGGCAAATGAACCCGACACCGATCCTGGTAATTTTCATCGGCTCCATCTTTACCAACAACATCCTGTTCGCCAGTTTTTTGGGGATGTGCTCGTTTCTAGTATGCTCGAATCGAATTCCCACGGCGATCGGACTCGGCGGCGCGGTGACTTTCGTGATGACCTTTACAACGGCTTTCAACTACCTGATCTATCACTACGTGCTCGTCCCGCTGCACCTGGAGTTCATCGCTTTCATTATATTCATCGCGGTCATTGCCGCCTTTGTCCAGTTCGTAGAGATGTTTGTGGAACGATTCAGCCCCCAACTCTACTATGCCCTCGGAATATTCCTTCCCCTGATTACCGTAAACTGCGCCATTCTCGGGGCGTCTCTGTTCATGGTATTGCGGGAGTACAATTTCATTCAATCCGTAACCTTTGGCTTCGGTGGCGGGCTGGGCTGGGCGCTGGCCATCGCGCTGATGGCGGGTTTGAGAGAAAAGATGGGGTATTCCAACGTCCCGGTCGCCCTGAGGGGAACAGGGGCGGTCATGCTTATCGCCGGAGTGATCGCCATGGTCTTCATGGGTTTCGCCGGCATGATGAGCCTACAGTAGAGGATTGGTATCGATATGATTACAGGTTTGCTGTCGCTGGCGGTTACCGCCGGAATCTTCATTTTTTTAGCAATTCTTTTACTCATCGCCGAGCGATATCTGGTGAACTATGGTTCTTGCCTGGTACGTATCAATGAGGGATCGGTGGAGTTCGAGCAGCCCGGGGGCGGGACTCTTCTGAGCGCCCTTTACGAACACAAAGTGTTTATCCCTTCAGCCTGCGGGGGAAAGGGCTCCTGCGGGTACTGCAAGGTAGTCGTGCTGGAGGGGGGAGGACCGCTTCTGCCCACCGAGACTCCTTATATCAATCGCTCCGAAGCCAAGGCAGGGGTGCGATTGGCCTGTCAGGTCAAGATAAAGCTGCCGATGGACCTCAAATTGCCCGAGGAGCTGCTGAACGTCAGGGAGTTCAAAGCCCGAGTTTCCCTGATCCGCGAGCTTACCCACGATATCAAGGAAGTGAACTTCGAGCTGAACGAGCCCACCGAAATCAAACAGCGCTCGGGCCAGTATATCCAGATTTTGGCACCCGGCCCGGATGGACCGGTGTTTCGCGCCTACTCGATCAGCTCCCCGGCCCACGAAAATCACAAAGTGCAATTGGTCGTCAGACTCGTTCCGGGGGGCATCGCCTCGACATACATCCACAATCTGAAAGAAGGGGATGAAGTCACCTTCACCGGACCGTATGGAGAGTTTCGGCTTTCGGAGGATCCAGGCAAAGCGGTCATCTGTGTGGGCGGAGGCGCCGGTATGGCCCCGATATCCAACATCATCCATACGATCTATCAGAGATGGCCGGACCGCCCCTGCTATTTGTTTTTCGGTTGCCGCACGAAAAGCGATGTGTTTTATCTCAGGCGGTTCCAGAAGCTGGCGGAGGAGCATCCGAACTTCAAAGTTGTGTACGGCCTTTCTGATCCCCTGGAGGAGGATGAGCAGTGGGACGGAGACACCGGGTTCATCCACCTATCCGTTGACAAGCGACTGCTGGTCAAACAGAATCGACAGGCTTTCCTCTGCGGACCTCCACCGATGATCGAAGCCGTTACCGAGGTATTGCAGGACAAGGGTTTTAAAAATGAGGATATCTTCTATGATAAATTCTAGAATCGATGAAGAGAACAACTCATGGAGGTGAAGCGTAATGATCGTAGATTTTGCAGACCTGCTGGATAGAGCGCAGGAGTTTGAAGACAAACTCGAGAGCTACTATGCAGCCTTGCGGGATCAATCCCAGGACAACGGCGTCAGGCTGCTCACCTACTACTTGAGCCGTCATTGCCGACATCTCCAAGAAGCGTTGAGTAATGTCAAGGCCGCCGAGCTCGCCCGTATTCGAGGTATCAAGCTGAAACACGACGTCGAGTTTCACCCCGAAAAGGATTTTCATATCATGGAGCTGCCTCCCGAACGGGTCAAGGGAAAAGACGTCCTGGAGGCTGCGGTGGAGTACGATGGAACTTTGGTGAAGCTGTACAAATCCATTTTGAACCAGCCCCTTCCCCAGGAAGCCGCGGAGCTTCTGGAGAGTATTATCCGCATCGAAGAGCGGGATATCGTGATGCTGAAAAAAATGATTGCCATGAATTATTTCTAGGTCATCAGTCGGAGTCGATGAATGAAGAGCTTTGAGCTGTCCCCGCAGCCTGCGGCACCGACCAAGGAGTATTCCGCAGAAGGACTGGACAAGCAGGTCTTGTTGAAGAATGCTTTCTGGTTCATGACCTTCCGCTGGATCGTGGTGGTTGTTTTTGTCGTGGTGGGGCTGGCCGGTAGATTTTTCTCAGACGTGCTGTGGACAAACAGGCTCGTGGTCCCGTACCGGGGACTCTGGATCCTGGCAGGTGTATTGTGCTGTACCAATCTTTTCTTCTTTCTCTTTGCCCGAAGGTTGAAATCCGAATCCACGGTCGGGCTGGTCAAGACCAACCTATGGCTCCAGATCGTCTCCGACCTGGTAGTCGTTACTTTCCTGGTTCATATGATCGGCAGCACCTATACCTTCATCCCCTTTACCTATCTGTTTCATATAACCTTGTCGTGTATTTTTTTCCCAAAGAGGGAGAGCCTGTTGATCACGGTGATCGCCGCTGCGTTCTATCTGACCAGCGTGACCATCGAGCTTACCGGGATCTGGTCTGCCCAGGGCATTCTTGCCACAGGGCGCAGGATGCCTGAAGACACGATCACCTTGAACGTAATTTTCGCCCTATCCGCCGTGTTTGTCTGGTTTGTCGAATGGTATCTGGTTTCCTCGCTGTCTGAGGCCGTACGCATCCGGGATCGCAGGTTAAGCATAGCGAATCAGCAGCTTACGGAAGCGGATGCGGAAAAAACAAGGCAGGTGTTGTTGACAACCCATGATTTAAAAGCTCCTTTCGCCGGAATAGAGAGCAA
>Ga0114925_10001842_pt1 | contig 10626 bp, 5 predicted proteins | sample SumtaG_2_FD_87287 | JGI IMG/M metagenome (GOLD analysis project Ga0114925, IMG submission 87287) | Deep subsurface microbial communities from Indian Ocean to uncover new lineages of life (NeLLi) - Sumatra_00607 metaG | ecosystem: Environmental > Aquatic > Marine > Oceanic > Sediment | place...
TCAAGGCCCGCCCTGTCGCGACGCGGTGATTACTTAAAGTATAGGCTAAGCTTCATAATGATGATAGTTTATTGACAATCTAGTAAGGTTAATCGGTCTGGGCCAGGGGTTCGAGTGAAATGCTTAAAAAAAGTTTACAGGAGCAGGCTCCAAACCACCTCAAGCTGCATTGGGAGGAACTGTTTGTATGAGGCAAAATCGGCAGTTAAATTTTATCTGTCGGCTGGATGAAAGGAGCCGTATGACGGGTTCCTCTTCAAGTAACGAATAAGTCATAATCCATAACACTTATTTGACGTTTTCGTTCAATTGGGATTTTAGATAAGCTTTTCATGAACCTATAACACATAGGCTTTGCGATGCATTCACTTCTTACACTCAACAGTTTATGGAAACGCGTAAAAGGGGAAAGAAAATGGAAAGGCCGGAGATACAATTGACGCTGACAAATTATTTCAGCCGAGAAATATTTCCGTGGGGTGTTCTTTTTTTGTGGCTTATCCTGATCCCGCGGTGGCTGGAATGACGGAGTACGGTTGTAGCGGTATAGAGAAGGGTGTTAATCACCTGCATCTTCATCTTCAGCTTCATCCTTCAGACGCATTGCTTCCATCAGTATCGCCTGGAGATCTCTTTTAATTTTATTTTCTTCGACGATGCAGGAATCCTGGATAAACATGGTGGGTTTGTTCCAGGAAAGTATCTCCATCGCAACAGGCATACCATGCCTTTCCCCGATTCTGGCATCCATTAATTCACCGTCTTTGAAAAACAATACCCCTTTTTTATCGGCTTGTTTATTCAGAACCCGAATTGTGCAAGTTCTAACGTCCATTTCGACGAGTTGAACAAACATCTCCAGTGAAATGGAATGGAGTATGCCACCATCTAATTCCTTTTCCAGGGAGCCTTTTATTGTTTCAATCAATTCGTCAACCACAAAAGGCTTTTCAAGATATTGAAGTGCCTTTTTAATTAAAACCGCCTTTTTCCAACCCGGCGCGGGATATCCGGTGAGGATGATAACCGGTATATCCGGATATATATCGGAAAGGTGGGCAATCAGCGCAAAACCATCCATATTGGGCATCTGAATGTCGGTGACAACAAGGGATATAGAATGTTCCTTCAAAACCTCAACCGCTTCCAGTCCATCACTGGCCAAAAGCAGGTCAAAATAATCTTCGTGCTTTTTGAATTGCTTTTTGATTACATTAAGCAATATACGATCATCATCCACTACGAGTACTTTTCTCAGCATAAAATCTCCTCTTTGCCAATTGGAGCGATTGGTTTTCCTGCAAAAATTAATATTATCTGATTTTCAATAAAAATCAAGACTGGTTTTTATAACTTAAAATACGGAATCAAAATACCTGTTTTGAGTGGATGGGTTAAGGACATGGGGATTCGTTTAGCAAATGCGCCCGATACAGGAAACAGACTGTATAGACAAGAATAACCACTTTATCAGCCCAGAAATACGGAAAGCACGTCTTTTCTTGCATCGGCATGTTGCATGGTAACCCGAATCAGATCCTCAGGCTTCAAGTCTATGCCGCTGGATAAGGACAGATCGCATTCCAGCATATATTCGGTCAAAAGTATCTGGTAGCTGTTTCTCCGTTTGTAGAGTACAAGAGCTTCTTCCTTCTGTCCGACCCGTTTTTCAAGATATTTTAATATCCAGTACCTGTGGCGGTTGTATTGAATCCTGGACACACCGCTCATGGGTTGCTCAAGGAGCTGAATAGTCTTCTCGATTTCCTCCGTTGTCCGGGGGGGGTCCAAACCAAGTATTCCCCGTATCTGCCTCTGGGTTGCAAGATCAAAATATTTTCGTATGGGTGACGTAGCGGTAACATATGCATCCAGGCCCAGCCCTGAATGATGTTCCGGTTCGCAACTCAATACAAATCGGCTCAAGAGTCTTCGCTGCATACAGTTCTGAAACAGGTTGCCCGCGTTCCCTTTATAGAGTCGCTCCTTTGGACCTGTCTGCGATCGATAGATTGCAGGCGCATTATGTTTCTTCAGGAACTTGGCCATTAGCCAATTGGCCATGATCATTATCTCCGAAACCAGCATCCTACCGGGACTTTCCCGGTTTATTTTGCTTACGGTGACCTCCCCGTCTTCATCGATCCACACATTAATTTCCGGCAAGGTTATTTGAACAGCACCCGCATCCATCCGGGTTTGGCGAAATTTCGTTGCAATATCATGAAGAATTTTGAATTCTTTGTCTTCACCTGCAAGCAAATTGACATCATAATAGGTGAGGCGGCGCTTTACCTGGACCAGGCTCGGGAAAATGTCATAATCGACGATATCCAAGAATTGATTCAACTTCACCAAAACGCTGATGGCAGGGCGCAATTCCCCCGCTTTCAGACTGCAGAGATCTTCGGCCAGAAAAGACGGTAACATGGGGATTTTCTGATCCGGCAAATATATGGAACTGCCACGGGCCAAGGCCTCTTGATCAATAATATCCCCTTTTTTAATATAATGTCCGACATCGACGATATGAACACCGAGGCAATAATTGCCATTTTGCTCTTCGATGCTAATGGCATCATCATAATCGAGGGTCGATTGACCGTCTATGGTCATCAAAGGGAGCCTGGTCAGATCTTTGCGCGTGTTATCTTTTAACAAATTCTGAGGTAAATCGACCAGTTTTGCAGCACTTTCCAGTACGTTTTGGGGAAAAGAGGTTGATATATCGTATCGATAAAGATCGATATTTTCACCTGTATCAAACACACCCAGTTTATCAAGAATCGAAAAAATCCCTTCAACCCCATCCCCCCCGACTCTTTTGAGTATTGCTTTGCCGAGAGTATAATGCGTGCTCTCTCTTCCAAAAACATAGACAGATTTCAGGATGTCTATAATCTCTGCCTTGTCAGGGGATAAAGATGGGCTATTGTCATCTAACACGCTCTTCAGCCATTCTCCACCTTCTTGAATGATTCGATTTTTTCTTTCGGCTTTTTTTTCCTGTGCGGTTCTGTGATCGATCTGCTCTTTCGAATTCGGGAAAAAGCGATCCGGATTAAATTTAAAGTAATGCCGATTACCAAAAAAAGCCCTAACCACAGCCGACCCGTGATCAACCGTAGGGCTGTCGGGAAAACAGAACTCGGTCATTGTGGAAAGATCTATCCATTCTTGCTCTGTATGCAACACTTCCCACAATTCCTTGATATCTATGTGGCGGCTCAATTCGATACGCCTGTTTGATATTCCTTTCAGAGCGTCAACCATTTTATCTCTGCCCATGGAGAGCTCAAGGCGCATACCGCAGCGATATGACAGCCGGCTCGAAGAAAGATTGACCTCACGATTGTTTTCGGTAAGGAGTCTGAGTCTCTGTTTCTTGACATCAAGGACAACCGCGCAAATTATCTTCTGGCTATCAATATATTCAACAACACTTCCGATTTCCATAACCTAATTAGTAACAACCGACATGGTGAAAGTCAACGGATGGTATGAACTAAATTACTTTGGATTGACGGATTGACCATTATATAATTCTGTTATACTTGATAAACTCGTAAAAAGTCATTTTGCAAACGACATTGAGCAATTTTGGCAATAAAACGCTGTCCGGTTAACGGATAAGCGATCTGTTTTCTCATTAGCCCGTATTTCTCATGAAGAATTTATTTTGCTTTTAATAATATAGAGTTTCCCTTTTGAATTCAGATTGTTATACAGGGGATAGACAATCCTTATCAAAAACACGCTGTTTGATGAATTTTAACTATTTTAAAATAAATTCTTCACCGAAGGCGAACCTGAGCGACACAGTGCCTTCGGCATGACTCCTTCGGCGTCTGCGTTATTAAACCCTTGAAGTAAAGGACTACGTCTTCGGGCTGAAATGCCTTGTTCCTGAGTCGCTCAGTCCCGTGAGAAAACCGGGTTAGTAAGGTTAAATGAAATCCGTACACCTAATAAAGCCGTATTTTATAGAAAATCGCTATCGTATTGCTCTTGGCCTTTTCTGCCTTATTGCCGTCGACTTTCTCCAGCTCTTCATCCCTCGGGTTATAAAATGGGCGATAGACGACCTTACAGCGTTTCGGGTCGACGTGACACGCCTAATGGCGTACGCGCTGTATATCGTGGGCATTGCCGTAATAATCGCACTACTCCGATATGTATGGCGACACTGTCTCATGGGATTATCAAGGCGTGTGGAAGAAGGCTTGCGCAACCAGTTTTTTACCCATATTCAGACGCTTTCCGCCTCATATTTTAATCGGATGAAGACCGGTGATCTCATGGCCCATGCGACCAATGACATCACAAATGTTCGCATGGCAACGGGCATGGGCATGGTCGCATTGACCGACGCTGTTGTGCTCGGCACTGCATCCATCGGTTTCATGGCATATATCAATGTCAGATTGACCCTTTTTGTTCTCATTCCGATGCCGTTCATTATTGTCGGCGCACGTTTTTTCAGTCGAAAGATGCACCGCCGGTATCAGAAAGTCCAGGCTTCATTCGCGAACCTGACCGAAGTGGTAAGAGAACGGTTTGCAGGGATTCGAATTATCAAGGCTTACAACAGGGAAAAACAGGAGATCGCCAAGCTTGAAACAGTATCAAAAGAGTATATCCGTCAAAATCTTAAACTGGTAAGGATTACGGGTTCTTTCTTTCCCTTAATGCTCTTTTTATCAAATTTGGGCCTCGCAATGGTTCTGTTTCTCGGTGGACGTCAAACCATTACAGCAACCATTACGCCGGGCGACTTCGTGGCCTTCATAAGCTATCTCGGGCTGCTCACATGGCCGATGATGGCCATGGGCTGGGTAATAAACCTGATTCAGCGAGGCAAAGCATCGCTGGATCGGATCAACAAGATACTGCAAACACAGCCCGAAATTGCCGATATACCGGGTGCAAAATCGGTTCGCCGGATCCAGGGAGAGGTTGTTTTTAAAAATGTCGAATTTTCATACAACTCCGGCGCTAACAAAAACGGCGAATTAACGGTTCTCAACGGAATTGATATTAAAATCGACCCGGGAAAGGTTCTGGGTATCGTGGGGCCTCCAGGGGGCGGAAAAACAACCGTTTTAAGCCTCATACCGAGGCTCTTCGACGTGTCAAAAGGTTGTATCCTGATAGATGGGGTAGATATTCGCAAGGTGCGAGTCCACGACCTAAGATCCCGGATTTCCTATGTACCCCAAGAACCGTTTTTGTTCTCCGGTACCATCCGGGATAACATCATCCTCGGAAATACAAAAACCAGCGACCTGGAACTGACGAGAGCAGTGGAAAAGGCATCCCTGTATGAAACGATCAAATCCTTTCCCAACGGCTTTGATACCATTGTCGGAGAAAAGGGGGTTATTCTTTCCGGCGGGCAGAAACAGCGCACTGCCATTGCCCGCGCCCTGCTGCAGGAAGGGTCTATCCTGATCCTGGACGACCCTATCAGCCAGGTGGATATGGAAACCGGGGCTGAAATCATAAAAACCATCAGATCCATGAACGGATCCAGAACCATCATCATTGTTTCCCACCGACTGTCCGCAATACGATTTTCCGATCACATTATCGTACTCGACAATGGCCATGTTGCAGAATCCGGAACGCATGAAAAATTGATGGAAAATAATGCATACTATGCGAAAACATTTCGTCTGCAGGAGATAGAAGAGGAACTTCATGCGCTATGATTATGGATATTTCGAGGAAAAACAGCTCGGCAAGCCATATGATGTGAGGATGCTAAGGCGCCTCTTTCCTTTTGTCAGGCCTTACAGACGCCTTCTTTTTTTCTCAATACTCCTTGTGATTTTTATCACCCTGATGGACCTTTCCCTCCCCTATATCACCAAAATTGCCATTGATCAGTACATCGTACCGGAGATGAACTCAGCCGGCACAAAAGTTCCGAATACTCATAAAGAAAAAACAAGATATTTAAGAGTTGATACGACGGACCCGGAAATTGAGGCAATCGCCCGTCAATATCCTGATCATTTTAAGAGATACGAGTCTTTTGCCCTGATATCTTTTGATAACCTGGAGCTGTTGAAAAAAAGCGATCTGGTTGTACTGCGCAGGGATGACCTTTCCGGTATCAGCTTTATCGCCGCGATTTTCCTTTTTATCACACTGGTTAACCTCGTCTTCAATTTTGTCCAGGTCATGCTAATGGAATATACAGGCCAGAAGATAATGCATGATCTCAGGATGCAGCTTTTTGAACATATTCAGAGTTTGTCCGTTGCATTTTTTACCCGCAACCCGGTCGGTCGACTCGTAACACGGGTCACCAACGATATCCAGAATATGTATGAACTGTTCACCTCTGTTATTTCATTCGTTTTCAAAGATCTTTTTTTACTGATCGGTATAACGGTTGTTCTTCTGAAAATCGACCGGGATCTCGCACTGGTCTCTTTTACAGTGCTCCCTTTTGTTCTGTTCGCCTCAATCCGTTTTTCAGGTCATGCCAGGGAAGTTTTCAGAGTTCTCAGGATCAAGTTAGCGGAAATCAATACCCGGTTTTCTGAAACCGTGGGTGGAATAAAGGTGATACAGCTTTTCTTACAGGAACGTGAAAATTACCGCAGTTTTGCAAAACTGAATCATGAAAATTACCTGGCAGGCATGAAGCTGATTCATGTCTTTGCGATATTTATGCCGGTCATAGAACTCCTGGGTGCGATTGCCATTGCCGTTGTCATCTTTTATGGCGGCGGCAGCGTAATATCAGAACGCATCAGTCTGGGCGCCCTTGTTGCTTTTCTTTCTTACATGAAGATGTTCTTCAGGCCCATCAGGGACATCGCCGAAAAATACAATATTCTTCAAAATGCCATGGCATCGGCAGAAAGAATATTTTTGATTCTAGACAGCGACGAAAGCTTGCCGCAACCGGCCCCGATTTTAACAATCGAATCGGAACAGTGTACGTATGATTTAAAAAAGATTACAGAAATTGAATTTGAAGATGTTTCTTTTGCCTACGTACCAGATGAAACCGTACTTAAAGATGTCTCTTTCAGAGTACAGGCCGGTGAAACGATCGCTGTAGTGGGACCGACAGGATCAGGGAAGACAACTTTAATCAACCTTATCACCCGGTTTTATGACCCGACATCGGGAAGCGTTCTGGTCAACGGCAAAGATATCAAAACCATAGATACACCGGCGCTAAGGTCCAGAATAGCCCTGGTCATGCAGGACCCGTTTCTGTTTTCAGAAACCATAAGGGAAAGTGTCATCGGAGGAAACCGAGATCTTACTGAAGGGGAACTGGAAAAAATTTTAAAATACTCAAATTGTAAATCTCTTGTAGATCATCTGCCGGACGGTCTTGATACCATACTCTCGGAGGGGGGAGAGTCAATTTCAAGTGGTGAACGCCAGCTTTTGTCTATCGCAAGGGCCTTTGCACGTAACCCGGATCTGATAATCCTTGATGAAGCAACCTCTTATATTGATTCGGAAACAGAGCATAAAATTCAGGAAGCCCTATTGAACCTGATGTCAAACCGAACGTCCATTGTTGTGGCCCATCGTCTTTTAACCGCCCGGAGGGCCGAAAGGATTATCGTGCTGAACAGGGGGAAAATAATCGAAACCGGTACCCACTCTGATTTGATGAAACGAAAAGGTTTCTATTTCAGGTTAAATCAGTTGCAGAACAATCCGGATTTCTTACCCTATAAAAGCGGGGCTCACGTGTAGGATGTGCATGGGTTTATTTTAGAACCTTATTCTAAAAAAAAACCAACATATGTCTTGCCAAATCAAATCGCATATGATTTAAAGCTTACCTTGGTTCTTTAACAATTGGCGTTTTCAAGCATTTTTGGAATTGTGTCTTGTCTTAGCTATTATCCTACCGATTTAACTAAACTTTTTTTCTTCATTTATGAATATATGGCTTTAAATTCCGGGAGTACCCGGTAAAAAGGAAAGGGATTTAATAACGGATATTTTTATGGGCAAGTTGAGGGAACCTTGAAATCGAACACCAAGGTTCTCTGTTTACCAACTTTAATTCTGAGGAAGGAGGATTAATTACATGGCTTACGATGCAGTAGAAATGCAAGATTGGCAGATTTCCGAAGCAGCCGAAGAGAACATGCCGACTCCCGATGAATGGGCGGAAAAACTCGGCATTCAAAAAAACGAAATTCTGCCCATGGGAAGATTGTGCAAGCTGGACTTCTTGAAGATCATGGATCGGCTCAAGGACGAGCCGGACGGCAAGTACATTGAGGTAACTGCCATTACTCCTACACCGTTGGGTGAGGGTAAAAGTACCACCACCATAGGTCTCATGGAAGGTATGGGCAAGCGGGGAAAGAATGTGGGCGGCTGTATTCGTCAACCCTCGGGTGGACCTACAATGAATATTAAGGGAAGTGCGGCCGGCGGCGGCAATGCCCTTATTATTCCTCTGACTGAATTTTCCATGGGTCTGACCGGCGACATCAACGACATCATGAACGCCCATAACCTGGCCATGGTGGCCTTGAACGCCAGAATGCAGCATGAGCGCAACTATAATGACGAGCAGTTAGCCAGGCTTACCAAGATGCGACGCCTTGACGTCAATCCCACCCGGGTGGAGATGGGCTGGATAATGGACCTTTGTGCCCAGGGCCTGAGAAACATTGTCATGGGCCTGGGTGGACGCATGGACGGCTTTACGATGCAATCCAGGTTTGGCATCGCGGTGAGCTCCGAGCTCATGGCGATTCTTTCCATTGTGCGCGATCTGGCCGATCTGCGGGAAAAATTGAACAACATCACCGTAGCCTTTGACAAGGCGGGCAATGTAGTAACCACCAAAGATCTTGAAGTGGGTAACGCCATGACCGCCTGGATGGTCAACACCATCAACCCCACCCTGTGCTCTACGGTAGAATATCAGCCACTTATGGTACATGCCGGGCCCTTTGCCAACATCGCAGTGGGCCAGTCTTCCATCATCGCCGACCGGGTCGGTCTCAAGATGTTTGACTACCACCTGACTGAGTCCGGTTTTGGTGCTGACATCGGTTTTGAGAAATTCTGGAACGTCAAATGTCGTTACAGCGGGCTGAAGCCGCATGTCTCCGTGCTCACCACCACAATCCGGGCCCTGAAAATGCACGGCGGCGGTCCCAAGGTGATTGCCGGTATAGCCCTGCCCGAAGAGTACATCAAAGAGGATCTGGGCTTGCTGGAAAACGGTATTCAAAACATGGTGCATCACATCAACACCATCCGGATGTCCGGCATCAACCCGGTGGTCTGCATCAACTGCTTCCATAATGACACCAAGGATGAAATCGCCCTGGTGCGCAAGTATGCCGAGGAAGCAGGCGCACGCTGTGCCGTCTCCACACACTGGGCTGACGGCGGCGACGGCGCCCTGGAATTCGCTGATGTTGTTACTGAGGCCTGCGAGGAAGAACCGGACTTCAAGTTCCTCTATCCCCTTGAAACCAAGCTGCGTGACCGTGTTGACCTCATCGCCAAGAACGTTTACGGCGCGGACGGCGTGGCCTGGGCTCCTGCGGCCGAAACCAAGGCCAAGATGCTCGAGGCCGATCCCCAGTACGACGATTACACCACCATGATGGTCAAAACCCATCTCTCTTTGACCCATGATCCGGCGATCAAAGGTACGCCCAAGGGATGGACGCTTCCGATTCAGGATCTGCTGATTTTCTCCGGTGCCAAGTTCCTTTGCCCGGTCTGTGGCACCATCAGCCTGATGCCGGGCACCAGTTCCAATCCGGCCTTCCGCAAGGTGGATGTGGATGTAAACACCGGAAAGGTAACAGGATTGTTCTAAACGTAATACATTATTAATCCCATACAATAACAAAGGCCCGAACATTGTTCGGGCCTTTTTTTTCGAACGACTTTGAATACCGCCACCCGGAGGAAATAATTTAGGTTCTTCTCCAGGTGAGTTGTAGAAAATCCTGCCTACAAGTCATACAAACCTGTCTAAGGCAGACAAGGATTAGGATCACTCCAACTTTTTTGGAGGTGATCCTCACTTTATGACTTGAGTCTATAATTGACACGCAACCCGCGGTTTTCTATACTCTCTACCTCTACTTTAAAATGCAGAACCGGGAAGTTTAAATTGATCGAAATAAAAAGAATAAAAGAGATCGAAGATTTTAAGCAATTATCTGAAATCCAGAAGAGCGCGTGGGGGTTCACGGATCTGGACGTAGAACCCCATCACTTGATGACAAGGATACAGAAATACGGGGGGCTCATACACGGCCTCTATGTTGATGGTGTATTGTCCGGTTATACATATGCGACAATCGGAAAATGGGAAGGGGAATATTTCATCTATTCCCACATGGCCGCGGTCAGAAATGAATATCAGAACCGTGGTTTTGGATTTCTGCTGAAAAAAGCGCAGAGAGAAGAAGTTCTGAGAATGGGATATGAACTGATGCGCTGGAATTTTGACCCTCTGGAGTCCATGAACGCATATTTTAATTTTCACAGACTGGGCGTTATCAGCAGGGAATACGAAAGAAACATATACGGCGAGGGTGAGAGCGGACTTCACAAGGGTCTTCCCACAGACAGGCTTATCGCAACCTGGAATTTAAA
>Ga0114925_10001843_pt1 | contig 10621 bp, 7 predicted proteins | sample SumtaG_2_FD_87287 | JGI IMG/M metagenome (GOLD analysis project Ga0114925, IMG submission 87287) | Deep subsurface microbial communities from Indian Ocean to uncover new lineages of life (NeLLi) - Sumatra_00607 metaG | ecosystem: Environmental > Aquatic > Marine > Oceanic > Sediment | place...
TATGGCTACTCTAATCTATACATCAGGAACAACAGGACTACCAAAAGCCACAACTTTTTTTCACAGAGGAATGTATGGACTTGGACTCATTGGAGTAATGTTATGGGCTAGCAGAATAGCACAACCTGGCTTTAAACTTTTTACATGCTTACCTTTATTTCATGGAAATGCACTTCAATTATGCGCCATGCCCGGCTATTATGGTGAAGTTCCTGTCGTGCTATCTAAACGATTTTCAGCTTCAAGACTCTGGGACATAGTGAGAAAATATGAGGTAACCACTTTTAACGTTTTAGGGTCAATGCCACAGTATCTTATGAAACAACCGGCACGTTCAAATGATAAAGACCACAAAGTCATGTTTGTTGGTTCTGCTGCTGCTCCAAAAGAATTGGTACGAGATTTTGAGGAGAGATTTGGCCTAAAATTGTTTGAAGGATACGGCGCAGGAGATGGTGGTGGTTTCAGTTTAGGGGCTGGAGGTGACCCAAATGCTCCTGTAGGCTCTATGGGGCGACCACCAGAGGGTACTATTGCAGAAATAATGGACGATGATTTGAAAATACTAGGTACAGATACTGTTGGTGAACTCGTATTCCTAGTAAAAGAAGAAGAAAAGGAAGCCAGGAAGGTTTCCTATTATAAGAATCCAGAAGCATCGGCAGCGCGAATCCAAACTGCCTCAGATGGTAGATCTTGGTTTCTCACTGGAGACTTAGCGACTAGGGACGAGAATGGATGGTACTTCTTTGTGGATCGCAAAAAAGATTCAATCCGTCGACGTGGAGAAAACATAGCAGCATGGTCTATTGAACGAGCAATTAACCTACACGATAAAGTGCTGGAATCTGCTGCCTATGGTATTAAAGGGCATCAAGTAGGTGAAGATTATGCTGAAGATGAGGTTATGGTTGCTGTGGTAAATCAACCGAATCAAACGATGGAACCTGAAGAATTATTAGATTTTCTTCAAGATAAGCTAGCTTACTTCCAAATTCCTCGCTTCATTGATTTTGTAGAAGCACTCCCTAAGAGTAAAGTTCATAGGATAATGAAACGATTCCTTAAAGATAAGGGAGTAACTGAAACAACTTATGACCGAGAAAAAGCCGGTTATGAGATAAAAAGATAATTTTATTTACTTTTCTTCTACTTTTTTTATTTTAATTTTACAATCAAATTGACTTAGCAACAATTTATTAAGTGTTATACAATTTTAACGAAATATTAATTATTGAGGTTGCAAAATGGAAGAAAATCAGATGAACGCATTAACAAATATGCTCCAAAAGCAATTAGATATCAGCCCTACAGATACATTTACTGATATCGTTAAGAAAAAGGCAGAACGGGTCGGGGATAAGGTTTATTTAACTTATGTTAGAGATTTTGATAAAGGAATAGATGAGAAATATACTTATCGAGACATGCATATCCAATCCAATCGATTAGCAAATGGACTTACAAAGTTAGGTTTAAAATCGGGTGATGGGATATCGGTATACCAAATAAATAGTCCCGAATTTCTCTTTACACTCTTCGCAGCTTGGAAGATGGGGTGCTATGTTGTACTAGTGAACACTGGTTTGAGGGGTGATGGATTACAATATATTGTTGATCATAGTGATAGTAATACTTTTTTAACTCACTGGTCATTGTTGGATAATTATTTAAAAATTAAAGATGAGTTACCGAAAATAAAGCATGTACTAGTAGATATGAATGAAGCTCCAGCGGATTTCGAGTTACCAGAAGGGATTTTATCACTACAAAGTGTAATGGAAGCTCCTGATGACGATGTAGAATTAGATATTGATCCGAAGAATATGTCTGTATTAATTTATACCTCTGGAACAACGGGACTTCCAAAAGCAACGACATTTTTCTATGGAAGAATGTTAAATGCTGGCTCTCTAACTTTTTCTGCTCTTATTGCCTATGGTTTAGGAAAAGCGGGCGACGTCTTATACACTTGTTTACCCTTGTTTCATGGTAACGCACTTCAATTATGTTCCATGCCAGGTTACATGGCAGAATTCCCTGTTATACTCTCGAAAAGATTCTCGGCATCAAGATTTTGGGATATCATTCGAAAATATGGAATTACCAATTTTAACCTTCTGGGATCAATGCCGCAATATCTCCTTAAACAACCAGTACGTCCAAATGATAAAGATAACAAAGTATGGCGAGTTAATTCAGCAGCATGTCCTAAAGAACTTGTAAGAGATTTTGAAGAAAGATTTGGTTTAAAAATTTTTGAAGGATATGGTGCTGTGGACGGAGGAGGATTCTCTTTAGGCACTGGAGGTGCTCCGGATGCTCCTGTAGGATCCATGGGAAAAACATCTGGTAATGTTGTTGCGGAAATAATGGATGATGAGGGTAATATTTTAGAACCTGAAGCTCCGGGTGAGCTTGTATTCTTGGTTAGAGATGATGAGAAAGAAGCGAGAAAAGTAAGTTATTATAAAAATGAGGAGGCATCTGAGTCTCGCATCCAAAAAGCACCGGATGGAAAGTTATGGTTTCACACTGGAGATGTTGCCACTAAAGATGAAAATGGGTGGTTCTTTTTTGTGGATCGCAAGAAAGATTCTATCAGACGGCGTGGAGAAAATATTGCTGCTTGGAGCGTAGAAAGAGTAATAAATAGGCATGATAAGGTATTAGAATCAGCTGCTTATGGTATTAAAGGACACCAAGTCGGAGAAGATTATGCCGAAGATGAGGTAATGGTTGCAGTAGTCTTAAAACCTGGTGAAACCATGAAGCCTGAAGAATTACTCGATTTTATTCAAGATAAACTTGCTCACTTCCAAGTTCCCCGATTCATAGATTTTGTAGAGGGGCTCCCAAAAAGTGAAGTTCATAGAATAATGAAGCGCTTTCTTAAAGATACGGGTGTAACTGATACAACCTATGATCGTGAAAAAGCAGGCTATGAGCTAAAAAAATAAAGATAATTAGCATATATTCTTTTTTTTCTTTTCTATTTTTAATAATTGATAATTAAAGAAGAGAGTAATCTTAAAGAATTATTGGAGTACGAGAAAGAAACAATTAAAGACTGGAGACGTTAACTTCAATAGCTCCTTGAAATTTCTTTTGAATTTCTAATTTTAATCTCTCACTTAACCCCGGTAATACTGCTGACCCATACACTACGATGTTATTACATAATCCGCGCCTAAAATTAACTTCACATTGGCTTAACACACTCACAATCGCCCCATCTAATGCTTCACTATCTTTCCCTACTAGAATTGGATTGAAAATACATTCTGATGCCATATATCTTGACGATCCATAACTTTCAAGAGAACGATTTTCTCCTTTAAGGCGGGCTGATTCCTTATCTGAATCTATTGCAACATATACCAATTTATTCCTATCTCTTATTAGGTGCCTCTTGGTATAATCACTCCCTATGTGCTTCTCTTGTTGGAGTAATCTTTTATAGTATTTCGTTATATCTTCCCCTGTAATTTCAAAATTTATTATTGCGTGATTCACGACAAATGTTTCGAATATAGGAACGATGTATGACTCTTCTTCTCCCAAATTTACCATTAAACCAGTTTTTTTACCTGTATCGGACAATTTCTTACTAGCTTCCTTCACATAATTTTGAATTGCACTCATAAAAATTTGCACCACATAATAAAGGTAAACAACTAGAAGAACTAGACATTTATAAGTTTCAAGTTTTTATTGCACTCATAATTGCAAATTAAAAAGTTAATTAATACAAATTATTAGAAAAAATACTTCGAGGGATAATAAAATATGAACAAACAGCCTAATATCATATTAATCTTTCCTGATCAACATAGAGGTGATATTATGGGGTGTATGGGAGATCCAGTAGCGATTACGCCTAATCTTGATAAACTTGCATCTGAAGGCGTATTATTTACTGAATGTTTTACCAATTCACCCTTATGTATTCCGGCTCGGGCTACGTTGATAACAGGAAAATATGTTAGCGAACATGGAGTAATTAATAATAATATGGAAGCGAAAAGCTCAAGTCAGAGTCATGTAAGGAATATTCGAGATGCGGGCTACCATACAGCGGTAATAGGAAAAACACATTTGTATGAGCATAGGGCAGATCCAGGATGGAACCATACTAATGATAAAATTGATGTAATAAATGAATGGGGCTTTGAAGACATTCATGAAATCACTGGACCAATAGCTTCTATCAGGATTGATTCTCCTTATACAGATTATTTAAAAGAAAAAGAATTATTAGAAGTACATCGAAAGTATTTAAGAGAATATTGGTTAGAATGGACACGCGGTGAGGCTAAACCATGGAAATTACCTCCTTCACCACTCCCCGTGGAGTCTCACCTAGACAGTTACACGGGCCAAAAAGCAGTAGATTGGATTCATAAATATAATGGGAAAAAACCTTTCTACCTTCAAATATGTTTTCCTGGACCTCATGATCCTTTTGATTCACCTCAAGATTACCGAGATATATACAAAGCAGAAGATATGCCCATAGGAATTTTAGAAAAACCAAAACAACCATATCCTGGTAATATTGCTTTTGTATTAAACTGGAGCGGGCTTGATGGGATGACAGAAGGGCAAAACCAGCTAATGAAAACTTTTTATTATGGGAAGATTACTTTAATTGATGAATGGATTGGCAAGATTATAAAGGCTTTAGAAGAAGAAGAGTTGATGGATAATACTTGGATTATCTATACTTCTGATCATGGTGAAATGCTTGGAGATCATATGATGAGTCATAAAATTGTGTTTTATGAAGGAGCATTAAGGATTCCACTTATTATTAAACCTCCGGGTGGTACGGGAGCGTGGCAGTGTAAAGGTTTTACTGATCAAATCGATATCGCTGCTTCTTTAATTGATATTGCTAAAGCAAATCCTTTAGAAAATTGCGACGGAAGATCCTTGATTCCTCAAGTCCTTGCTGGACCTCAGAATCAACACGCACAAAAAGGAAAAGATGTTGTTTTCAGTCAAGTTCTTCAATATACTATGGTCAGAAATGAACGCTATAAATTGGTGGTAAGAACTCATAATCTAGAACCTGTAGAATTTTATGATCTTAGAAATGACCCAAATGAGTTAGAAAATAGGTTCAATGACCCGACATTTCCAGAGATTAGACAGCAACTAATAGATCATCATATTAGTGAAATACTCAATCATCCTAAAAACGAGTAACTCGCTAAAAATGTAGGTTGAATATAAAAAACAAAGACAAATTTTTATTAATTACTTTTTTATTATTTCTTTCTTTAAGTTAGTGTATTAGATCTCAAAAAGAAGATATTAAAAAATTAAGAGGGTAGAAAATTGTCTGATTTTAAAATAACAGCAACAACCACATTTAATGATGTTGTGAAAAATAAAGCTGAAAATGTAGGCGACAAGGTTTTTTTAACATATATTAGAGATTTTGATAAGGGAATTGATGAAAAATATACATATCGTGATATGCATGTATATTCAAATCGGGTAGCAAATGGATTATCAAAACTTGGGTTGAAAGTAGGTACTGGGCTTTCATTAATGGAAATTAATTCTCCTGAATTTTTATTTACCTTATTTGCGACATGGAAGCTTGGAGGGTATGTGGTTTTAATAAATACTGCGTTGAAGGGAGTTACGTTACAGTATATTATTGATCATAGTGATTCAGAGATTTTAGTGATACATTGGAGCATGATTGATGCCTATTTGAGCATTAAAGATGAAGTACCTAAAGTTAAACATGTTATAGTAGATATCAATGAAGCACCAGGAGATTTTAAGCTTCTAGATGGCATGGTATCACTTCAAGAAATATTAGAATCGCCTGATGATGATATCGAAGCTGAAATTGATTTTGACGAAAAATGTTACCTTATGTACACTTCAGGTACAACAGGACCACCTAAGGCTACTACTTTTTATTATAAAAAAACTTATGCGGGTAACGCTTTACAAACAGCTTCTGGCTTAATAAGATTATTCTTAGGGGGGGGAGACGACGTCATGCTCACGTGTTTGCCTTTGTTTCACGGAAACGCTCTGCAAATAACAACTATGCCGGGATATTTGACAGAAACCCCTGTAGTTCTTTCTAAGAGGTTTAGCGCGAGTCGACATTGGGATATATGCCGAAAATATAATGTTACATCATTTAATCTATTGGGAGCCATGCCGCAATTTATGCTAAAACAACCAGAACGTCCTAATGATGGCGAAAACAAAGTTAAATTAATTATTTCAGCAGCATGCCCAAAGGAGCTGGTTATTCCATTTGAGAAACGTTTCAATGTAGAGATTAAAGAATTTTATGGTGCTGTCGATGGAGGTGGTTATATTCTTGGTCCATTTTTCCAAAAGAATGTTCCTGTCGGTTCAATGGGAAAACCTTTAGGAGGTACTAAAGCTGGTATTATGGATGATGAAGGAAATTTATTAGAACCCAATGAAGTAGGAGAGTTAGTCTTTTTAGTGAATCGTGGAGAAGTGGAAATGAGGAAAGTTACGTACTATAAGGATGAAGGTTCCACTAAGGATAAAATCAGAGAAGCTAACGATGGTAATTTATGGCTCCATACAGGAGATTTAGCCACGATGGATCCCGAAGGCTGGTTTTACTTTGTAGATAGGAAAAAGGATTCTATTAGGCGTAGGGGGGAGAATATTTCACCTTGGTCAGTTGAGCGTGTGATAAATCAGCATGAGAAGGTTCTTGAATCAGCTGCTTATGCAGTCCAAATAGCAGGAGTAGTCGAAGACGAGGTTATGGTTTCAGTTGTGTTAAAGCCAGGTGAATCTATGAAACATGAAGAATTACTTGATTATTGTCAAGGTAAAATGGCATATTTTATGGTACCTAGATTCATAGATTTTATTGATGCACTCCCTAAAAGTGAAGTTCACAGAACCTTAAAACAAGTTCTTAAAGATAAAGGAGTAACAGAAACCACCTACGATAGAGAAAAGACAGGATATGAAGTGAAAAAATAAATAAAATTTCTTTTTCTTTTGGTTTAATACTATTTATGTAATAAAGAAACCTAAATCAAATCATTTTGCATTTTGTTAGGCTTTGGTATTATGTTCCACAGTTATTATTACATGTCCCTTTTTTAGTCCTGTTTCAACATACCTGTGGGACTCAACTGTCTGTTCCAATGGATAATTTTACTTCAATACTATTTAACTAATAGAGAAACCCAAATCAAAAGAGTTTTATTCACTTTAATTTTCTTCTAGACCAAAATATTATTGGTAAACAATTATGGAAAATTATGAATTTATTATAGTAGATGAACCCGATAAATATATAAACCGAATTACCCTAATTAGCCCTGAAAAACGTAATGCTTTAAACAATCAACTAAGAGGAGAAGTCTTTAACGCACTTGAAAACGCAGATATGAATGAGAAAATTCGAGTATCAATAATTAGGGGTGCTGGTACTTGTTTCTCGGCTGGTTATGATTTAGGCTCCGATCTAAGAGAAAATCGTCCTTGGTTTACTTCACCTGAACTTGGGGTGAGAACTTTCTCATGGGCTCGACATGTAACCGAGGGGTGGTTTAAAATGTGGGATATGGCTAAGCCAATTATAGCACAAGTTCATGGTTATTGCCTAGCAGGGGCAAGTGAATTAGCATCCGGTTGCGACTTAGTATATGTAGCTGATGATGCCCAAATTGGCTATCCCGCTGTTCGAGCAATATCTCCTCCTGATCTACAATATCCTGTGTGGTTGATGGGTATGAGAGCAGCCATGGAATACATGTTAACTGGGGCCTCTCTTAGTGGGAAAGAAGCAGCACGAGTAGGTTTTGCCAATAGATCCTTTCCTGCTGAAGATTTAGAAGAAAAAGTACTAGAAATGGCTAGAAGCGTCGCTAATATTCCACCTGATCTACAAATCCTTAACAAAAGAAGCGTGCATCAAGCTATGGAGATAATGGGTATTCGGAGTGCAATCCGTGCAGGGCATCCTTATGTTTCTTTAGCACATTATACAAAATCTAATCAAGAATTCATTCAAAAAATGTATAACGGTGGTGGCTTAAAGAAAGCATTTTCTGATCGAGATGGTAAATGGGGGGATTATCGAACCAAAAAATCAGAGTGATTTTAATCCGAGCTTAAATTTTTTTTATTTCTTTCAGAAGTTAAATCATAAATTAAAAATTAACCAAAAAATTTGAATATCTATGACATTACCTTTAGAGAATATCACGATTTTAGATCTGTCACGTATGCTTCCAGGCCCTTACTGTACAATGATCTTATCCGATCTCGGAGCCAATGTTATTCGTGTAGAAAATCCGAATGATATGATGAGTAATCTCCCTCCTTTTTTTCAGAAGGATAACTATCGCGAGAGTGCATTTAATGCAGTTCTTATGAGGAACAAGAAATCAATTACTCTAAATCTGAAATCTGAAGAAGCTAGAAAGATATTTTATGAGCTGGTAAAGAAAGCTGATGTTGTTATGGATACTTTTCGACCGAAAGTTATGGAAAGGCTAAAAATTGATTATAAAACCTTATCAGCTATAAACCCATCAATAATTTGTTGCTCTATGACGGGATATGGACAAGATGGACCTTATGAGCAAATAGCAGGTCATGATATTAATTACATTGCGGTTGCGGGAGTATTAGATGCCACAAGAGAAAGATATGAATTGGGTAAAGATGATAAAGAACGAAGGCCAATACCACCTGGTGTATCAATAGGTGATATCGGTGGGGCATTAGTTTCTGTTATTGGGATACTTGGGGCTCTATTTGAAAGGGAAAATAATCCTGAAAAAAAGGGTCAATATGTAGACATCTCAATGACTGATTCAGTATTTTCTTTCAACCCGATAGCAGCTGCAAGTAAGTTTGTAAGAGATTTAAGAGAGAAATCAGAAGAACCAGAAAAAAGAACGAAAACAGGAGGAGGCTCACCATACTATGCTGCTTATAAAACAAAAGATGATAGATATATAGCTGTTGGGGCTATGGAACCGAAATTCTGGCAAGGATTGTGTGATGGTTTAGATCGAAAAGACTTGAAGGCTAAAATGTGGGTACAAGGAGAAGAAAAGGAAAAAGTCTTTGAGGAATTAAAAAATGAATTTCTTAAGAAGACGCAAAAGGAATGGCTTGAAGTCTTTAAAAATTACGATACGTGTATCTCTCCAGTTAAAAATTATTTTGAGGCCTGTGATGATCCTCAGATTCAAGCTCGTAATATGATTGTGAAGATGAAGCATCCCATATTCGGTGAAATTCAGAATCTAGCCTCTCCAATCAAAATGTCCAGAACCCCACCTACTATACGAAGCCTAGCTCCTAAGACTGGGCAACAGACAGAGGAGATTTTAAAATCGCTTAATTATTCTGAGGAAGAGATTGAAAATTTTAAAAAAAATAAAGTAATTTAATTTTATTACAATCAATTTTATTCTTTGGTAGTTTCCTTACTCATTCCTCTTTTTCTTCAAATATAGCGAATGGATTTTCTTCTTGTTCATCAAGCAGTGTATTTGTATTAGCTTCCATTTCACGAGATTGCCCCTCAGCATTTAAGAACATTTTCATTCGTGCCTTTGAAGTGGGTAATGCAACGGACTGCCCAAATAGGTATTGTTCTTCCAAGAGTGCTGTTTCAAGAGGTAAATCTACTCCTGCCAATACAGATTTTTTTGCTATGGCTATCGATTCAGCGGGAAATGATGCAATTCTATAAGCTAAATTTTCAACATAAAGGGTTAATTTATCTGGAGGAAGAGCACGATTTATTAGCCCATAAAGTTCAGCTACTTCTGCAGGGAAATCATGTCCTCCGAGTACAATTTCCATTGCTCGCCTTCGTCCGACCTCACGAGGAATTCTAATTGTTCCTCCTCCTCCTGGTATAATTCCCACCCCAATTTCAGGTTGAGCAAAAACTGCTTTCCCGATTAGTCCAAAAATCATATCGAAGCTTTGAATGAATTCAAATCCTCCACCACGTACTACACCCTCGACTTTAGCAATCGAAACCTTAGGCATTGTACGATATGTTTCATTGATCATGTGAACTGTACCTTCAATACTTGTTTTTTTTGGAGCTGCTTCATCAGGCATTACCACCAATCCTTGGACATCAAAGTGAGCAATAAAAAAATCAGGATCAGCGCTATCAAATACAATAACACGAACTTTATCATCATCCTTAATAGTATTCGCAAGCATAGCAAATTCCATTATCATTTGCATATTCAAAAGATTCATTGGTGGATTATCAATTGTTACAAATGCAACCCCCCGATCTATTTTCACTTTAAACAATTTAAAACCATCATAACTCATTTCTTTTTCTCCTTTCAGATTCTGAAGACCATTAATTCTTTAACTATTTAGAAAGATGCTTATTTTATGAACTTAATTTTGGTAGAGATCTATATATAGATTTTGAATAATGAATAGTGATTTTAAATTAAAATAAGAGAAAGTAAAAAGAAAAAAATTATAAAATGTCTCCTAAGAGTTTTTCCAATTCTTCTAATCTCCGCTTTGGACCTAATTCTGCTTCTCGTGTTTGCAAACCTGAATCAAGAGCCTGGTTCATTCTTCCTTTAGA
>Ga0114925_10001844_pt1 | contig 10620 bp, 9 predicted proteins | sample SumtaG_2_FD_87287 | JGI IMG/M metagenome (GOLD analysis project Ga0114925, IMG submission 87287) | Deep subsurface microbial communities from Indian Ocean to uncover new lineages of life (NeLLi) - Sumatra_00607 metaG | ecosystem: Environmental > Aquatic > Marine > Oceanic > Sediment | place...
CGGTATTTTTATCCATTCCTTTACCATTATCTTTAATTTTCAGCACAAGCATATTTTGTTTGATGTTCTCTTTGATAATAATTTCGATTTTCTTTGCTCCAGCATCAATAGAGTTCTCAACAATATCGAGAATATGTAAAGAAAGATCCTGCATTTTCCTCACTCCGTTCGTAATATCGCAGTATCGCTGTGTTTCTCGAAAAATCTCGAAACAGTCTCGCAGGAGACGCAGGATCGCTTTGCTCGCAGTATCATCTGCCTTTGGCGGATTCGCCAAAAAACATTATTAGCGAGCCCTGTTAAATAACGATTTCGATTAGATGCCATACTTATTTCTGTTACATTGTTTAATGAGGCAAGCCGAAGGCGATACTGCAAGTCCCGTAGGGACGATACTGCGAATGAAATGATACTGCGATTACTGCGTTTCATATGATTACTTTTCTCCCATCTCTATTTTCAAGTGCCTTTCGAATTTCGTTCAAAGTCGGTTCCTCGATTAGAAATGATGTAGTTGCCCTACCGATATCCTTTAAAAAGTGTGCATCAGATGAAAAAATTACTGGAAATTTTTTAATTTCTGGAAATTTATTCAAAGCATCATTTTGATTGGTTTTTGAAGAGATTTCCAGGGCGTCGAGCTCGAGATCCTTGGGAATAAAGCCTAACTGTCCAATAATGCTGTATGTTTCGCGGTCAATATGACTGGCAATTGCCACGCCGTCAAATTCATGAATCTTATTAACCAATTCTTTTAAGGTTAAATTGGTTGCGCCGATTAATAATCGTTTATTATAACCTTTTACTTCATCAAATTCATTGGCAATTATCTGTTCACCAAACAGGTCTTCTTTGTTTTCACCAGGAGTAAGGTTAGCATATACGATTTCCTGTAGATTTAAGACTCGTTTTACCTCATCAAAGAGCGCGAGCAAATGAACCTCTTCGGTACTGGTGACTTCCATACCGCATAGAACGGTGATTTTTTTATCTGAAACGGCACGTAGTGTGGCATGAACGTTCTCTGCCGAGTTGTGATCACATATTGCAATAATATCTAATTTCTTTGCCATTGCCTGTTCCACTATCCTCTTAGGTGACATCGTCAAATCGGCGCAGGGTGATAGACAGGTATGGATATGCAAGTCTGCATAAAAGCATTTCAACATCAACGCAATCCAGATACCCCTGATTCATATAACTTGCCGACAAGTTCAAACGTAGGTAGTTCGCTTATCATAATCGGCAATCCTTCAGCTTCTGCTTTTTTTATGGTTTCTTGTTCTGGTTCTCTTCCATTAACTATTATGATGCCGGTAAGCTCTTTTAACATAGCAACTGCAACAATATTTGGATGTCCTTGTAAAGTAATCCAGATATCTCCTTTTTTACTATGAGCCATTACATCACTTAAAAGGTCACTTGCATAGCCTCCTTTTATTTCTCTATCCAAGGAATTCTTACTACACTCAACTTTGAGATCATAAGATTTTACGATATCGGAGAGTTTAATTTTATTTTTTTCCATAATTTTCCTTTCTTTTATACTTTTTTGTAGTTAAATATATGCAATCATTTAACTGGGCATCACCACGGACAATATCTTCAGCCAATGTTCTGCAATCTGGTGCTCCACAAACACCGCAATCTATGCCTGGAAGTTTCTCAATCATTTTTTCTTTCAATTTCATTTTTTTAATTGCCCTGCTTCTATTTTTATCGAGTGGAACAAAAGGTTTTGGTTTTACTCCATGTTCAAAGGAGAAGAAATTTTCTCTGTATAATTTCTTCACAAAATTGCTATCAACCCTTTTTTTGCCGCCAAATGTTCTTATAAGTCTGAGAATATTGCTTTTAGCGATGAATCTGTTTTCCACGGTTAGAGGACCACCAATACAGCCGTCAGGACAAATAAGGCATTCAAGGTATTCAATATCTTTTAATTTCCCTGATTCCACATCTTCGAGAATTGTAATAGTATCGTATAAACCTGATACTGAAACAGAATTAAAATATTTAAGACCTCTGATTTCGCCACCAGGAATAGACCAGCCTATTCCAATGCCACTTATTCTGGTTTGTGTTTGCATCATTAGCGGTCTTTTTTCTTTTTTTAGTTTCATCATTACCTTGTTGTAAATCTCCCGGATTGGTAGTGCTCCATCAAGATGTGATTTTTTCATTGTCTCTGGATGATTAATAGAAACCATTTTTGCTGAACAGGGCGTGATGTGTATAATCCCTATTTCCTTTTCAGGTATATTCTTTTCTTTGGATATCTCTTGTCTTAAATTTTTTGCAGCAATTTCTCGCGGCGGTTCAATGGGAATGATATGCTTACATAGGCTCGGGAATAATCTCTGGATTAGCCTGACTACAACCGGACAGGTAGAAGAGATTATGGGTCGTGGTGATCTGTTTTCGTCAAGGTATTCTTCAATAACAAGATTTATCATTTCACAAGCTAATGCCTCATCATATACTTGGTCAAAACCTATTTCTTTTAAAACCATCAGGATTTCATTAGGCATTATTTCATGACCAAACTGGGAGTATAATACTGGTGAAGGAAGGGCGATTTTATATTTGAATATATCGACAGCAGAAGGTTTTGTAGTAATCGGGACAATTGCATTATATGGACAAACTCTGAGACATTCGCCACAATCAATACACCTCTGGTAAATAATTTTTGCCTTTTGGTTTCGAATCCTTATTGCTTTGGTTGGACATGCTTTCATACACGTCACACAGCCAATACATTTCTTTTTATTAATCTTGATTGAATGAAGTGGATTTATTTTAGCCATTTTTTCCGTTCAAATTGATAATAATTTCGAGTGCAGTACCCTTCCCAACTTTAGATGTAATCTTAAATACATCGGCGTTCTTTTTTATATTTGGTAAACCCATTCCTGCACCAAACCCCATTTCCCTTATTTCTTCGGTTGCAGTGGAATAACCTGGGCGCATTGCTAAATCAATATTCTTTATACCCTGACCCTTATCTTCAATTTTTAACAAAATTTTATCAGGGTAGATAAAAAGGTACATTATACCATGTTTAGCATACAATACAACATTCATTTCTGCTTCATATGCAACGATTGCAAGTCGTCTGACAATATCGGCATCGATTCCTATTTCTTTTAATATATTTCTTATTTTACAGGATGATTCGCCTGCATTAACAAAATCTCCACCTTTTATCTTAAATTTTTGTTGGAAGACTGTTTTGGATTGCATGTTTTTTTACTTACCTTTTTTAGTAGATGCTGATTTTATGCCATTAGAATAGAGAATACCGCAGGCTTCAAACATTTTTAATTTGGTTATTAGGATTGCGATTTTACAGTCTTTGGCAAGTTTAATTGTTTCAGTTGAAGGATTTTTACCTCGTACAAAAACAACTGCACATACCCCAGCAATTTCACATGTTCTAATTACGTGTTTATTTGTGAGACCGGTTATAAGTAATGCCTCAGGTTTTGAAAATGGTTGCGAAAATGCCAGCACATCGCTCATCAAATCAGAAGCCTTGGCATATTTTATATCGCAATTATGATCCCTGTGTTTGCAAAGGATTTGTGCGTTTAGAAGCTTTTTTATTTTATCAAGCGTCACTTTTTCTTTCTGGATTTTTTTGTGGGTTTTCTTTTTTTCTTCATTTTGTATTTAGTTAAAACAGAGTCAATTTTTTGTGTTGTTGACTGACCATGATAATGTCCGTCAACCACAACAATCGGTGCTAAAGCGCAGGCACCTAGGCAATTTACAGTCTCCAAAGTGAATTGGTCATCCTTGGTTGTGCAGCCAGGAAGAATTCCTAATTTGTTTTGAACACGGTCAAGAATTATTGGTGCGCCGCGTACATGGCAGGCTGTTCCAGAACAAACAGTAACGATATGCTTGCCACGTGGGGTTAAACTAAACGCATGATAGAATGAAGCGACGCCATACACATCAATTAATGGAACACACAATTTTTCAGAAACCAATTTTATAGCATCGGGCGGCAACCAGTTGTATTTTGTTTGAATATCAGTTAAAACAGCAAGTAATTTCGATTTTTTGACATGATGCTTATTTATAATCTTGATCACTTCTTTTGGGATAAATTTCATCTGGCTCCTTTCTTCGTGGATTATTATATATATATTTAAGATTGAGTCAACATTAAAGTTGAATTTCGCACTATTGCAAAATGCAATAGTCAACTCCGTAGGATGTTTGCTATCCAACGGGGTAAATAAATAAAAGGGCTGGGTATATACCCAGCCCTTTTATTTTTAGCGTGTAGTTAACTATCTAATTTCTTCCGATTTTCCCGAATAGTCTCACCGAGTCGGCTACTCGCTGGACAGCAAGTACATATGCAGCATTGCGTGTGTCTGTTTTATTTTTGTCTACAATACTGACAACATCCCAAAAAGATTTTTGCATCATTTTCCAACATTTCTTTTTAACTTCTTCTTCTTCGTAGAAAATCCTTTGAACATCCTGTACCCACTCAAGATAAGATACTGTAACACCACCAGCATTGGCAAGAATATCCGGTATTATAAAGACGTCTTTATCAAGCAGTATTTCATCGGCTTCAGTTGTTGTTGGACCATTTGCTCCTTCACAGATTATTTTGGCTTTTATTTTATTGGCATTATTCTTATTTATCATGCCTTCTAATGCGCAGGGTAGCAAAATATCGCACTTAAGCTCAATCAATTCGTCGTTAGTGATAGAACCATATTTTTTGAATCCTTTAACAGTCTTTGTGTTGCTAACGTATTTATCGAGTTCTGGTATTTTGATGCCGTTTTTATTGAATATGCCACCGTAAATATCAGTTATGCCAACTATTTTACAGCCATAATCATAAAGTAATTTTGCAATTGAAGAACCAACATTACCATATCCGATAATTGCGACTCTTTTTCCTTCGAGCGGGTATTCAAGATGCTTTGATGTTTCAAGTAGAGTGTAATACATGCCGAGTCCTGTAGCGCCTGACCTGCCTTTTGAACCACCAATACATAGTGGTTTACCAGTAACGACTGCTGGTTCAAAATGGCCTACATGCCGACTGTATGCATCACATATCCATGCCATTGTTTGAGCATTGGTATTTACGTCAGGTGCTGGAATGTCCTTTTGTGGTCCAATAATGTCTTTAATCGCATAGGTGTATTCTTTAGTAAGTTTTTCAAGTTCACTCTCAGACATATTTGGAGGATTACAGATTACTGCACCCTTGGCACCACCAAGAGGTAGATCTAAAACTGCAGTCTTCCACGTCATCCAGGCTGCCAATGCCTTACATTCACTTAGTGATGCATCCGGACTGTATCGTATGCCTCCTTTTCCAGGTCCTCTTAATGTAGAATGTTGCACCCGATACCCCGTATATGTTGCAATTTTTCCATTGTCTCTTGTAATTGTCATATGAACAGTAAGTTCCTTTTCTGGATATTTTAGACGGTTATAAATCCATGGTTCTAAGTCGAGCATATTTGCAGCCCTTTCATATTGAAGTGTTGCTTCAATAAAAGGATCGTATTTTTTTTCTTTAATTTTACTATCATTAATTTTCACCATTTTAAACCTCCATTTACTGAAGTAAATAGCAATATTTGTGCCATAATTATCTCTTGAAATTTCGAGGATTTTAATTTACAAGTATAGCATTTTGCAATAATCTATATCAAAATGCTATAATGATTTCAATTTTCTGAATAATGAAGTGAGGTGTATTCCAAGTATTTTTGCTGCCTTAGATTTATTACCTCCAGTAAATTTTAAAACTTCTTTAATGTATTTTTTTTCTAATTCATTTAGGCTTATAAATTCTGTTTTTTCAACACTCTCTTTTAAAATAGGAAATGTAGATTTTGATGATTTTATTTCTAAAGGCAGATGTTCAAGTAAAATTTCTTCTGATTGGTTTAATGCCATTATTCTTTCAATAACATTTTTTAATTCACGAACATTGCCGGGCCAATCATGTGCCAATAAAACTTTGGCTGCATCTTCAGATATTCCTTTGAAGGATCTGTGCAATTCATGGTTAAAATACTGAATAAAAGTTAGGGCAAGAGGTATTATGTCTTCTCTTCTTTCTCTTAAAGGAGGAATTGTTATTGGTACAACATTCAACCTGTAGAATAAGTCCTCTCTAAAATTTCCTTGTTCTATTTCTTTTTTTAGGTCTTTATTGGTTGCAGTGATGATTCTGACATCAATTTTTATTTGATTTGTACTTCCCAGTCTTACAAAGGATTGTTCTTCTAAAACCTTGAGGATCTTAGCCTGAAGGGATAACGGCATATCAGCGATTTCATCTAAAAAAACGGTTCCGTGGTTAGCTTTTTCAAAAAGACCAATTTTCCGACGTCGGGCATCAGTAAATGCACCAGGTTCATAACCAAAGAGTTCACTTTCTAAAAGGTTCTCAGGTATTGCCGCACAGTTAATCTCGATAAACTGTTCATCGGCCCTGGGACTATTATAATGGATTGCTCGAGCAATAATTCCTTTACCAACGCCACTTTCTCCCATAATTAAAACTGTAGTTTTTTCCAAATGTGCAACTTTATGAGCAGTTTTTAGTGCATCGATCATCTTTTTATTCTTTGCAGCTATCTTATCAAAATAGTATTTTTCCCTTTCTGTTTCAACTGTTTCTATAATTCTTATTTTTAAAGACTGAAGTTCAAGGGCGCGTGCCACACTTGTCTTTAAATCACTGATTTTAAATGGCTTGAGTAAATAATCATATGCCCCTAATTTCATTGATTCAATTGCCTTTTCAATTATTTCATACGCAGTTATCATTATAACCACAGTGTTCGCATCTGTTTCTTTTATCTGTTTAAGGACCTCTATGCCATCAATACCCGGAAGCATTAAATCGACAAGCACCAGATTAGGCCGATGTTTTTTAAAGAGATCGATACCAGTTTCACCTGAATCAGCAAGTAGTATTTCATATCCAACTTTTTCAAGAACCCTTTTTAGATTATTCAATGTCAGCACTTCATCATCAATAATTAGAATAGATGCAGCCATTATTCAATAACCTCAGATTGAATCTTATCCTTTTGTCTGATTGGCAATAGTATTATCACCTCAGTACCTTTATTGATTTCGCTTCGTATATTGATTTCACCATAATGGTTTTTCATATAACTGTAACTAATGCTGAGTCCAAGACCGGTTCCCTTACCTTTCTTCGTCGTGAAAAACGGTTCAAAGACCCTTTTTATATCACTTTTAGATATGCCTACGCCGGTATCAGTAATTCTTATTTCTATTAATTCTTCGAATTTCACTTTGTTTGTTATTATTGTAAGGGTTCCTGCATCAAGCATTGCCTGAGCAGCATTAATAAAGATATTAATAAGAACCTGCCTTATCTGATTGATATCTGCAGTAACCTGGGGGACGGCATCAGGCAGGGTTTTATCGATTTTGATTTTTCTGAAAAGTGGTTGATGGTGCAAGAATGAAAGTGTTTCTGATATTAATTTGTTCAGGCTTATTTTTGTAAATTTAGGCGGTGTTGGTCTGGCAAAATCTAATAATCCTCTAACTGTTTCTGAAATTCTGTAGGCGCTATCAAGCACCTCTTTTGCCCTGGTTTTCTTTTCCACGTCTTCCTCTTCTTCAAGCAGAAGTTCAATATACGATGTAATTCCTAATAATGGATTATTTATTTCATGAGCAGCGCCTAATGCTAATTGGCTCAAGGCAGAGAGTTTTTCATAGTCAGCCATCTGTGTACGCATTGTTTCATGTTCAGTGATGTCGTGTATTAACAGAGTTGCTCCGGTAATATCATCAATATCCATTATAGGAAAACCACCAATACTTAAGATGATATTATTATTATTCAGGATAACCGGAATTTTCCTTATACGAAAAGGTTTTTTCTTTGAAAAGATATTTTTTATCTGATTTTTAATTTCTTTATTTTTGAGAATTGGAAATACCTTATAGAGGTCTGAATTCATTTGGATCTCTTTTTCTTTTGAGAAGTTTTTGACAAAATCATTGCAATAGGTTATTTTGAAATTTTTATCAATTGCAATGAGTCCACTTGAAATACTATTTATAATATTTTTGATATATTCTTCTGAGATCCGAACTTGTTCACTCAATGATTCACAGTCGCTTAAACGTTTTCTTAACTCTACATTTATAGTATTGATTGTATTTTTTTTATGGCTTATTTCATCGAGAGCAGATTTTAAAGTACTGGTGAGATTTTTGAGAAGATTTGTAACTTGTCTAGAGAAGAAAACCGAAGAAAAAAGCAGAAAACAGCCGAAGATGAGGAAGATGTAAAACATTGCATTTTTCAATCTTGTTACTGGAGCAAGTGCTTCTTCCACGTCCATTTCTGAAACAAGATACCAGTTGAGCTCGTCGAATTTTTTGTACGCGCAAATAACTTTCTCACCGCGGTAGTCACGATGGACCAAGATGCCTCCTTTACCTGAATGTGGATTTTGGTCTTCTTTATAGTGTCCATATTCTTTTAGGACTTTACCACCAAGCTTTGAAGGCGATAAAAAGATTCCCTCATGGTCCACAAGAAAAATCTCGCTCGTTTCACCAATACGTAGGTCTACCATTAAATCATAAAAAGTCTTTAAACAGATTGAGGCAAGAATTACACCGATAATTTTACCTTGCCGATTCTTTAAGGGAGAAGATATTATCATTGCCGTAGTGTCAAGAACATCGGAATGAAAGATTCCGCTGTTGTAGAATTCACCTTTTAACGATTTTTGAAAATAGATACGATCCTGGAAATTTGTTTTTATATTATCTGTTGAAAAGATAAGGTTACCATTCGGATCAATAACCGCAATGAAATCAAACCAGGGTTTTTCTATAATAAAGCTATTGAAAAAAGTGACCTTGGTATTTATTTGTTCTAAGGTAGTAATATCTAATTTGGCAATTGATAATAAATCTGTTTTTCTTTCGTCAAGAAAAGATTTAATCGCCTGGGCATTTACATCAACTGAATAATTTAGTCCTTGTTTTACCTGGTTCTCGAAATGTATGGTTATTTCAAAATTGATAACATAGAACAGAATAATAAATGGTAACAAAAAGAGAATAAGTGTAATGATAGTATTTTTTAACCACAAGCCTTTATAATAATCACGACGCAATTGATTACTGCAGCTTATGCAATGCGTGGCTTCTTTTTTGTTTTCGTGCCCACATTTTTCACAAATGGTAATATCAGACAGTTTTCCAGTCATTCGTTATTGTATTTTAAATCAAAAAGACTTTTTGTCAAGCCGCCATAAGAATTCAAACAGGGTTCTTACGCCGAATCCTGTGCCGCCTTTGGGTGTGTAAAAGCTCTCTTTTTCAGCTATTTCTTTGCCGGCAATATCAATATGAAGCCATTTTGAATTTTTTACGAATGATTGCAAGAATAGCCCGGCAGTTATTGCTGATGCTTTTCTTCCGCCTGAGTTTTTTATATTTGCAATATCGGTTTTTATCTGCTCTTTGTATTCTTCAAATAGAGGTAATTGCCAGAATTTTTCACCAGTATTTTTTGAAACACTTAATAGATTATCAATAAGTTTTTGGTCATTACCCATGATTGCTCCTGCAATATCTCCGAGTGCAACAATACAGCCACCGGTTAAGGTCGCAATATCCATGATTATTTTGGCTTTCTTTTTTTCTGCATAGCAGATTGCATCTGCTAAGGTCATTCTTCCTTCAGCATCAGTCGAGATAATTTCAATAGTTTTATTATTCATTGCGCGTACTACATCACCGGGTCTTGACGCCTTTGCTGAAGGCATGTTTTCCACTGCTGGAATAATGGTCATTAAATTCAGTTTAGTTTTTGCCTTTGCTAATGCCAGGGTTGTACCTATTACAGAAGCACCTCCAGACATATCACCTTTCATAAGGCCCATATTTGCAGAGGGTTTTAATGATATTCCTCCAGAATCGAATGTGACTGTTTTTCCAATCAAACATATTAATGGTTTTTTCGGATTTTTAATTCTTAAAATAATAAATTTCGGTTCATTATCACTACCCTGGGCAACTGATATTAATGCGCCCATTTTCAACTTTTTAATGTCTGTTTTATTTAAACAATTATATCCAATAATTTTTTCTAAACCCGCATTTTTAATAATTGATTTAATCCTTTGATCTAATTTTTTTGGAGTTAAATTATTAGAAGGTTCATTTATTAAATCCCGGGCAATATTCTGAGATTCTGCAAGGATTTTTCCTGTTTCAATGCCTTTTTTAAGATTTTTGATTTTTTGTTTATCCATCTCAACTACGGAAAATTCTTCAATATTGCTCTGTTCTGGTTTCTTATATTCCTTAAATTCATAGAGTGCGAGTAATGTTCCTTCAATTAATGCCTGCGCTGCTGCTCCAGGTTCAAGACCTCTGATTCCTGCGCCATGAACAACTGTGCCAACTTTTTTCGCCTTTGTCTTTCTCGCCTGTTTTGCTGCAGCACCTGATGCTTTTCTTATTTGTTCTAAGCCAAATTCACTCGATTTTCCGAGTCCCACAATCAAAACTTTATCAGGCTTTATTTTATTAAATGTATGTAATACTACA
>Ga0114925_10001845_pt1 | contig 10613 bp, 10 predicted proteins | sample SumtaG_2_FD_87287 | JGI IMG/M metagenome (GOLD analysis project Ga0114925, IMG submission 87287) | Deep subsurface microbial communities from Indian Ocean to uncover new lineages of life (NeLLi) - Sumatra_00607 metaG | ecosystem: Environmental > Aquatic > Marine > Oceanic > Sediment | place...
CCGCACCCTCCTCATCGGCTATACGCGAGTGAACGATCTCAAGGCGCTTGCCTCTGGAAAAGGTATACGCCAGGGGATCAGGCGAGAGCGCTCGAATCAGGTTGTGTATCTTTCCTACCGGTCCGGACCAGTCAATAAGCCTCTCTTCCTTGCGGATCTTGGGCGCCTTTGTAATACCCTCGCTGGATTGAGGAGATGGTTTAAGCGTAGCATCAAGAAGCCCTTCGATTGTCTTCTCCACCAGGTAGCCAGCTGCACGGCTCACGTGCTCGGCAAGGTCCCCGTAGGTATCATCAGGTTCTATCGGAAGGGGTTCGGAGAGAAGGATGCCGCCTGTGTCAACACGCTCGCTCATCTGGATGATCGTAATGCCGGTTTCTTCCTCCCCTTCCATGATAGCACGCTGCAGGGGAGCGGCACCTCGATAGGCGGGAAGCAGGGACGGGTGGACGTTGATCGCCCAGCGCGGGATAGCAAGAAGTTCAGCAGATAGTATCTGACCGTAGGCGAAGAGTACGAAGGCGTCAGGTTTATGTGATGCGCACCATTTTATAGATTCGGGGGAGTTAACATCAAGGGGCTGGTATACCTCAACTCCTATCTCTAAAGCGGCCTGTTTGATCGCCGAGGGTTTAGGTCTCCTGCCGCGTCCAGCCCGCCGATCAGGAGCTGTTACCACCCCTGCAACCTGGCCTAACGAGACACACCGCCGCAACAGCCGAACACCTATCGCGGCGGTGCCGAAGTAGACAATCTTCAGGTTACTTCTTCTGAGAGACAACGGATTTGTCGATCTCCAATTCCGTCTTATCGGCGGTCTTGATAATGAAGCTTTCCTCCTTCACCCTGGTGATGGTTCCGATTACGCCGCCGTTAGTGACGATACGATCTCCCCGGTTCAACGACTTAAGCATCTCCTGGTGCTTCTTCTGCCGTCTGCGCTGTGGCAGAATCATAACGAGGTAGAATACAACAAGTATACCCAGGAGTATAACCCACGTAATCCATGCCGGGCGTTTCTGCTTGGGCGGGGGTTGTTGTTGCTCCACTGCAGGCTGCTCTTCTGCCTCTTCTGCCTGAACCTCGGCTTCGCCGGTCTGGGCTGGCTGCACCACCTCGGTGGCTTGCTTTTCTGGCTGTCCAGGCTCCGCCGTGGGTGGGGCCTGACCGAGAAGCAAGAACAATAACGCAACTTTGCAAATCATCTGTCCTCCAATTTCGTTTAATCTCTTATTTTACTCAAACGCGTCCCCCTGTCAAATGTCGGAAGTTCGTGCGCCAAGATAGGTGACAAGGACATCGCTACCGCGAGGCGGAGAAAGTGCAATGGGGTTGACACCTTTCGATGTTCATTTATAGTTTTATAAATGAACTTGCAGACACCCCTAGAACCACCAGAGCCTCACCTACCAATTGTCCCGAGTTGCATTTGGCAAGGGGTACGAGTTCGTGGTGTTGGAAACACAATATACCAAAGGCCTATAAAAGAAACCTTCCATGAATTCCTTCTTTATCTTTTACAGCTAACATTAGGCAAGGACTGGTTTAGAGAACAAATGCTATTGAAACAAAAAGAACGACATGTGATTACGAAGTGGTTTGATTCATTTAACGAGTGGACAAAGATTAGTGCAACTGATGCGCACAAAGTTGAGGGAGGCTGGAAAGCATTGCCAACCGGAGAAATTCAAGCTCTGATGTCGCTGGCATATGCGATCTTCTGTTTGAGTGTCCAACATAGATTACCCGAACCGCTGATAAAAAGGTTAAGGAACAAAGTTCAATTCCAAGGAGCTTACTACGAAATTACTGTAGCCGCCATAATGGTAAGGGCCGGATTTATGATTGATTTTATTGAGGACTTAACACAGGATAAAAGCCGTTGTGAATTTATTGCCAAACATAAATCTTTAGGTGTCGAGTTAGGTGTTGAAGCAAAAAGCCGTCACAGAAAAGGCGTACTTCATCAAGAGGGTAAATTTAGCTATAGTAATGCCATGAAAGGAGACATAGAAGGTCTTTTCAAAAAATCGCTTACCCAAAAACCGATGGGGCTACCCTATATTATATTCTTTGATCTGAATTTGCCAGCAACTCCTCACATAGTTTGGAGCACGAAGCCATGGGTTGAAGATATCAGAAAAATGCTTGATGATCTCGGCGAACCTTCAACAGAATACCCAGATCCATATAATGGGTTGATCCTTACAAATTTCTCCTATTATTACGGTGGGAATGAAGGTACTGCACCACCAGGGGAATATATGATAATCATACCCAATTATTCTGAAGTTCAACTAAACACCCCCGAGGTGTTCGCGGCAATCAACGAAAGTTGCGATCGCTATATACTTATTCCCTCAGAAATATAATACTTCTGTTGTATAAGCACCGTGCTATGAGATTACTCACTGCGTTCGTCCTTCGCTGCTACGTCCTGCTCTCTACGGTCGCAGTCCTCGCAATGAGAGCTTGTTCCTCTGTGGTTTAGTGACTGTTGACACTTACAAGCAACCCCTTATAATTTATATTACCCGGGGGCGTAGCTCAGCCGGGAGAGCACCTGCTTTGCAAGCAGGAAGTCGGCGGTTCGAGTCCGCTCGCCTCCATTATCACCCCACACGATCGCTACGCGCTCGTGCGGGGACCCCATAAAATGCTCCTTTTCTCCTAAACGGAGAAAAGGTCGCAATAAAGACAAGGTATGGCTGATCTTCGGATCGGCCTTTTTTACCCCTTGACAACTATCCAGGTTCACCTATAATTAGTCCAGGCTAACTTTATTAAAGGAGACTAACATGACAGCCTTGACTGAAGGCCTGCAGGACTATCTTGAGGCGATACTCTTGTGTTCCGCGGAGCACAAGTTCGTTCGAACCAAGCATCTGGCTGAAAAGCTCGGTGTAAAGAGTCCCAGCGTAAATGCTGCGGTAAAGGAACTTGCCCGGCTCGGATTTGTTGAACACGAGTCTTACGGACACATTGAACTCACCGCCGAGGGTCGCAGACAAGCCGAATGCGTCTACTCAAGACATAAGATCCTCTACCGCTTCTTTGCCAAGACCTTGAGCTTGCCCAACGACCTGGCAGAGGACACCGCTTGCGGAATAGAGCATCACCTTGACGAGCTGACACTTAAGAAGATAACCAGGCTTCTGGATTTCCTGGAACATAAGAGGGAGAAATGTGAAAAATTCGCTACCGAACTAAAGGAAGCACTTAAAGATGACTGAGAAACTGCTTACCGATCTTAAAGTTGGCGAGGAAGCGGAGATAATAGCAATAAGAGGTGGTCATGGTATGCAGGGCAGACTGAGGGCATTGGGGTTGGCCGAGGGACAGCGTGTGAAGAAGCTATCCCATGTGGGGCTGGGCGGGCCGGTAGTCATCCTCGTGAACCGTGCGCAGGTGGCGATTGGCCGGGGTATGGCTCGCAGGATTATAGTGAGGAGTAACGATGGCTAAGGCGAACAAGGATTCCTCAAAAACTACCAGGAAGCGAAAGCACGTAGCCTCAGACATTCTTCTTGTGGGACAGCCCAACGTTGGCAAGAGCGTTTTGTTCTCGCGCATGACCGGCATCCGCACCATCGCCTCCAACTATCCCGGCACCACGGTAGGCTACACCTCAGGCAGGATGCGGTTTGCCAACGATATTTATGACGTAGTGGATGCTCCGGGCACCTACTCGCTTGAGCCTTTGGACGACGCGGCAAAGGTGGCAGTTGATCTCATTGACGACGCCAGGCGGATCATCAACGTAGTAGACGCCACCCATCTGGAGCGCCACCTGACCTTGACCCTTGAGCTTATAGCCCAGGGAAAACCGATGGTTGTTGCTCTAAACATGAGCGACGAGGCGCGGCACAAGGGAATCGAGATAGATGTCAGCAGACTGGCAAAGAGGCTGGGTGTACCGGTTATCCCGACGGTGGCCCGTACCGGCGAGGGAGTGAAAAGATTGATCCTGGCTACACTTTCACTAGATCTGAAGAAAATAGGGAGGGAGGAGGGCGGCCATCCAGGGCACCATCCTCACATTGCCCATCATCCTGTCGGAAACCACACCAGGGGGCATAAGCATATACCGGAGAAGAAGGCGTGGACAAAAGTCGGAGAGGTAGTGGATGAGGTGCAAATTCTGCATCATCATCATCACACCTTCGGCCAGTGGTTTGAGGAGGCAAGCGTTCATCCGATCTGGGGCGGATTGGTTGCAATACTGGTTTTAGCCGCTTCTTTCATCCTCATTCGGATGATCGGCGAGTTCCTTATCGGAGGGGGTATCGGTATAGTAGGTGATCCATGGATAACCGTTCCGTTCGGGACCGAGGCGTTATTCGATTTCGCCTGGAAGCCTGTGATGATGAAGCTTTCCGGGTTATTGGGTGAGGGAAGCTTCCTGCACAACCTGCTTATAGGCCAGCTTATCAACGGCGAGATAGATTTCATGCAGTCCTTCGGTGTCCTTACCTCCGGCCTATTTATCCCTGTCGGCGCCGTGCTTCCCTACATCGTAAGCTTCTACTTCGTTCTTTCCTTACTGGAGGACACCGGCTACCTGCCGAGACTTGCCGTCTTCCTTGACAACATCATGCACCGGCTTGGTCTTCACGGCTACGCAATAATACCAACGCTTCTGGGTCTTGGTTGCAACGTGCCGGGTGTGATGGCGACAAGGATACTGGAGACAAAGCGGCAGCGCTTCATCACAGCTACGTTGATCTCTATAGCCGTGCCCTGCGCAGCGCTTCAGGCGATGATTATCGGCCTTGTGGGCGAGCGCGGGTTCTGGCCGGTGGCCCTGATCTACGGGATCCTGTTCGTGGTGTGGATTGCAATCGGGGTGATCCTGCGGTTTACCTCCAGGGGGTTCCGGCCCGATCTTCTCATTGAGATACCACCTTACCGGGCACCTTCCTGGCGTGCTCTGGGTTCCAAGCTGTGGATGCGCATCACCGGTTTTTTAAAGGAAGCCTTGCCGGTTGTTTTGGGAGCAGTGGTTGTTGTTAACCTTCTCTATCAGTTCAACGTGTTCCGCTACATAGCCGACGCCACCGCACCGGTGGTCACCTTCCTGTGGGGGCTTCCAAAGGAGGCCATCGCGCCCTTGCTGGTAGGGATATTAAGGAAAGACGTGGCTATCGGCATGTTCGCACCATTGAATCTGACAATCAAGCAGTTGGTGATCGGAAGTGTGGTTTTATCCATGTTCTTCCCCTGCATCGCCACCTTCGTTATCATGTTCCGTGAGCTTGGCGGCAAGGACGCGTTGAAATCTATAGGTATCATGCTTATTGCCGTGATTCTCGTGGGTGCGGCAATAAACTTCTTGTGGCCTGGATAGGTTGTCTTACGGATGTATTCGAATAGGATTACAGGATGACTCAAAAACAAATCGATGAACTCAAAAGGATGTTCGGGGAGAAATTTACGACGTTCCCTGAGACACTGGAGCGCTACTCACGCGACGAGACCAGCAATCTGGAGGCTAAGCCGGAGGCGGTTCTTTTTGCCGAGGAGACAGATGATGCTGCACGACTCCTCAAATACTGCACTGATAACAAGATTCCGGTGACACCGCGGGGCATGGGAACCGGGGTATCGGGTGGGGCATTGCCGATCGAAGGCGGGGTGCTTCTAACACTGGAACGGATGAATAAGATACTGGAGATTGACGTTCCCAACCGCATGGTTGTTGTCCAGCCCGGGGTAATAACCGGAGAGCTGCACAAGGCGGTGGAGGCAGAAGGGCTTTTCTACCCTCCCGATCCGGCGTCGCTTGAAAGCTGTTCTGTAGGCGGCAACGTGATAGAGGGAGCGGGCGGGCCCAGGGCAGTGAAATACGGAACGACCAAAGATTACCTTACTGGACTTGAATTCGTGATTCCGACGGGAGACGTGTTACGGGTCGGCGGCAAGCTTCGCAAGAACGTTACCGGGTACAACCTGATTGGTCTCATGATTGCCTCTGAGGGTACCCTGGGGGTGGTAACCGAGATCACGCTGAGACTCCTGCCACTTCCCAAAGTAAGAACCGACCTTCTCGTCCCGTTCAAGAGTTTTGAACAGGTTGCACGCACCATCAACGAGATCCACAGAACTGGCATTATCCCGGCAGTGATCGAGTTCATGGAACGCAGGGCGCTGGAGATAGTGGAGGCGTATCTTGACTCCAAGCTGCCCGTGCCTGGCGCAGGTGCCTATCTTATGATCGGCCTGGACGGTCAGGATGCCGAGTCGGTGGAGCGCGACTACGAAAAGGTAGGCGAGGTGTGTCTTGCCAATGGTGCGGTGGACGTGTTCGTGGCCGAAGGTTCGGATATGAAACAGAGATTATGGAAGACCAGACGGTCTCTGCATGACGCGCTGCACGATCTCTCACCCCAGATGGAGCGTGAGGACGTGGTGGTTCCTGTGGCAAGAATAGAGGATCTACTCAAAGGGGTGGATGAGATACGCACGCGCAGCGAGGTAGAGGTGGTGGCGTTCGGACACGCGGGTGACGGCAACGTGCATGTTAATCTCCTGCGCGGCAAGCTGGATGAGGAGAGGTGGAACACCGAACGAGAGCGAGTGTTAGCAGAGCTCTTTGATTTGGTCGTTTCACTCGGCGGCACCCTCTCCGGGGAGCACGGGATAGGTGTAGTCAAGAAAGAGTTTATGCCTCTGGTTACCAGTGAGGCGGAGCGCAAGCTTTACAAACGGCTGAAACAAGCGTTTGATCCTGCGGGAATTCTAAATCCGGGAAAAATAATATAAGAAGCCAACCTTTGGTTAGCTTACATGTTGGTTCTTGCGATCCTTTGCGCGTAGCGCAAAGGGAGCATTTAAACACCCCACACATCTGCTACGCATCTGTGCGGGGACCCCGAATATGCTCCTTTTCTCCTGCGGAGAAAAGATCGCAGGGATAAAATTTGAAGTGCACCGACCACATTGTTGCATTCTCTTTTTGTCGCTTTCTCATAAAGTAAGCCTTTCCTGGAAATCTACATTAAGAATCAAAAAATGCACCCTTAAAGTTTTGTGAAACCTGCCAGCTTCCTGACCCTCCTATTCTGCGATCTTTTTGCGCTCTGCGCAAAAAGGAGCAAATATTTGGGGTCCCCACAAAAACGTGAAACGTTTTTGTGGGGTATTAAAAGCCCGGCTTAAGGCCGGGATTTTAAGTGGGTATCTCTTGCCTTTCGGCAAACCCACCCATACTGAGCTTATTGATTATAGGAACAAGGCAGACGTCGTCAAGTGAAAATCTGTTGTCGGGAAGTCAGGTCACTCCGAAAGCAGGTCTTTATCGATCTCCTTCTCCTGCTTGCGTTTGCGCTTGTAGGAAGGTTTTTCTTCTTTCTTCTCGGACCAGCGTATGTTCTTTGGAGGCCTAGGATGCCTGGGTTTCTGCTTTATAACCTTCTTTTCAACCGTCTTCTTTTTTCTCGGCACAACCCACCTGATGAAGTTTAAGGCAATTCTATCTCGCCCTTGAAAACCACAGCGGTCTGGCCGCCCAGCATCACGTTGGTGGGTCCTGGATCGGAGGATTCAAAGGAGACGCGCAACATACCGCCAGGGAAGTTGAGTTCAATGGGCGAAGCCATCCCTTTGAGCTTGTGGAGGACGGTAGCCACGGCCACCGCGCCTGTGCCGCATGCCAGGGTCTCTCGCTCCACCCCACGCTCGTAGGTGCGGACCGAGATTGAGTTATCCGGATGGATCTGGACGAAATCGGCGTTTGTTCCGGCAGGTATGAATTTCGGATGATTGCGGATCGAACGGCCGACTCCATCTACGTCGAAAGAGGCAAGGTTTTCGACAAGAACTACGACGTGAGGAACACCCGACTCAACGAAGTGAAGCGGGAAGTCGAACTCATGCAACGTCAGGTTGAGTTTTATATCCTTGGGATCGGGCAGGGAGACGCTCGGTTTGCCGTCAACGACCAGTCCCTTGTGAACGCCCGCGTCAGAGACGAAAGTCATCTCGGCAGGTGCCATACCTTCCTTCCACATGTAGAGTACCAGTGCACGGGCCCCGTTGCCGCAGAAGGAGGCTCGAGAGCCGTCTGCGTTGAAGTAAACCATGCGGAAGTCGTGCTCAGGGTCTCTGCGAACCAGAAGCAGACCGTCAGCACCTATGCCCTTGCGGCGATCGCAGATAGAAGGTGCGATTTTTGCAAAGAATTCATCCGATTGCTCCGGGTAGGTGAAAACTATAAAATCGTTGCCCGCGCCGTGGGTTTTGGTGAATTCCAGTTTCATGGATAAATGATATGCGTGGGGACGAAGGTGTCAATATAACGTAGGAGCGACGCAGGGCCTGCCCCTTAAGATGCTTGACATCTTATAGGGTATGCGTCAAACCAACCGGCTCTGTACTACAACAACAAAGCGGCCTGGAGAGGCCGCTCTCCAAACCTATATCTAGCTTTCCCTTCCGATCTTTTCCCCGCAGGGGAAAAGGAGGATATAATTATGCCTTTACTATTTTCTCGCGGCCCTGCTTTACGTCGGCCGTCGCGTTGCGGGTATCGATCACAAGCTTCGCGTGGGCAACCACCTTGGCGTAGTCCAGGCTGTCGTGGTCGGTGGCGATTAATACGACGTCGTATTTGGCGATGTTCTCAGCGCTCAAAGGCACGCTCTCCTTGTCGAACTTGTAACGACGTGTAGGCGGAATCTTGGGGATATAGGGATCGTGGTAATCGACCTTGGCACCCTTCTCCTCAAGAAGTTCAATGAGACGCAACGCTGGCGACTCGCGCATATCGTCAACGTTCTTCTTGTACGCCATGCCCAGAATAAGCACCTCCGAGCCGTTCAACGCCTTGCGGCGGTCGTTGAGCGCCTCCATTATCTTGGAGACCACCCAGCGTGGCATGGATGTGTTGATCTCACCGGCAAGCTCGATGAACCGGGTGGGCATCTCAAACTCCTGCGCCTTGTAGGTGAGATAGAAAGGATCGATTGGGATGCAGTGACCACCCAGGCCAGGACCGGGATAGAACGGCATGAACCCGAAAGGTTTTGTGGATGCAGCACGGATAACCTCCCACACGTCTATCCCCATGGCGTCGAGGATCACCTTCAGCTCGTTTACGAGCGCGATGTTAACGCTGCGGAACGCATTCTCGAAAATCTTGGTGGCCTCGGCGGCCTCGGCTGAGGAGACCGGCACCGTTTGATCAATTACCGCATCGTAGATGGCCTTGGCCAGCCCAAGGCTGCGCTCGGAGTTGGCACCCACCACCTTGGGGATGTTCTTGGTGTTGTATTTAGGGTTATTGGGGTCCTCGCGCTCAGGAGAATAGGCAAGATAGAAATCTTTATGTGCGATGAGTCCTGAGTGTTTCTCAAGGACAGGCCGCATTATCTCCTCGGTGGTTCCGGGGAAGGAGGAGGACTCAAGGACTACCAGCTGCCCTTTTTGCAGATAGGGAGCTATCTGTTCAGAGGTTCCAGTGATAAACGACAGGTCAGGCTGGAGATGATCATCCAGCGGGGTGGGGACGCAGACAAGCAAGGCATCAGACTCGGGGATGCGACTGAAGTCGGCAGTTCCCTCAAGAAGACCTCTCTTAACCGCATCCTTGATTCTAGCCGAGGGGATGTGTTTTATGTAGGTCTTCCCTGCGTTAAGCGCCTCAGCTTTGGCCTCGTCTATGTCATAGCCAATCACCCGGAAACCCTCCTCGGCGAACGTCAACGCCAGAGGAAGCCCTACGTATCCCATCCCCACCACACCAACAACCGCCTTGCGCTCGGCTATCCGCCCAAGTGTAAGCATGCCAACTCCTTTTTTGACGCTAGGCGTAAGCTTAGCCGAACCTCGCCTAAAGTCAAGAACCCGTAGGGGCACGGCAGGGCCTGCCCCTTGAGATGCTTGGCATCTCATAGGGTATGCCGTGCCCCTACCAAATCCTTGACTTTGTTACACTCTCCCCTAGAATCGATGAAATCAAAGGAGGCAGCGTGAAACGTGTCGCATGTTTGATATTGACGGGTGTGGCCTTGATGATGGCCGCGCAGGATCCCATTGACGAGGTTTTAGCCAAAGGAGGATTAACGAGAGAAGATGTCCACTTCGATAGAGAGCTAATGGATTTCTACGGCGGCGGGCCGTATAGATTAAGGACATTCGATCTTCTGGTTAACCGACCCCTGGAGATCCCCTACTACAACCGGCTGTTCGTGCACCAGCTTTTTGAAGGCGGCGACAGATTGGCCAAGGGTGTGTTCTTTGCATCTCTGAGGACGGACGCCCCGGTCCGCAGAGGCCTTATCGAGCATCCTTACACCTCACTGAAAGAGGAGTTAGACGAGGAGGAGGATAAGTTCTTCTACGCGCTCGATCAGCTCAAGGAGGTGGCTGGCAACCAGGATGTGCTGTATGACTTTGAGCTTCCCCCGATGTCACCCGAAGTCGAAGAAGCATTGGCGATAATCCTTTTAGCCTCAGCTCAAGCCATCGAGTACCGCAACCTGGCGTTCCGTGATCTGTCTAACGAAGAACAACAGAGGCTTTGGGAGAAATCTCTGGGCTACATAGGCGACGATACCACCATCACCATCGAAGATGTTTATTTCGTTGAGGAAGCGATCGGCAAGGTGGAGTTC
>Ga0114925_10001846_pt1 | contig 10611 bp, 12 predicted proteins | sample SumtaG_2_FD_87287 | JGI IMG/M metagenome (GOLD analysis project Ga0114925, IMG submission 87287) | Deep subsurface microbial communities from Indian Ocean to uncover new lineages of life (NeLLi) - Sumatra_00607 metaG | ecosystem: Environmental > Aquatic > Marine > Oceanic > Sediment | place...
CCCATAATAAACTCCAATAATTTATTTCTAATTGTACTGAATTCAATATATGTAACATTGGAGGGAGGGTATATAATATCTATGTGGTTTTTCTAAAAACCTCTTGAGGCTCCGCCACCGCCGAACCCTCCTCCACCGAATCCGGAAAACCCTCCTCCAAAACCGCTTCCTCCGGCACCGAATCCTCCACCATAAAATCCTCTTCTTGAAATACCGCCGACAAAGAGAAGGGGCCATAAGAGAAACCTTCCGCCCAAAAGAAAAAGAATTAGGAAAATATATATAAGGCGGCTTAATCCGGGTATACCTCTTTGCGTATATTTTCTGCTTTCGTTTATATAAGAAGAGTCAAGGTCAACATCATATTCTTTTGCAATAATTCCTGTAACAGCCTGAACTCCTTTAAGCAGGCCGGTTCCGTAATCACCTGTCGCCAAAGAAGGGAGAATTGATTTATCTATTATATCACCTGCAAGGCCGTCAGGTATTATTCCTTCAAGACCGTACCCGACCTCCAATCTAACTCTTCCCTCTGCCATGGCAAGGAGAATAAGAACCCCTGTATCTTCCCCCTCTTTCCCGATTCCCCATTCAGAGGCAAGGTCTATTGAGTATTCTTCAATCGTTGCATACGGAGCAATCGTGTCTACTGATACAACGGCAATTTCTGCGCCTGTCTTTTGTTTGAGAGATTGAATGATAATTTCCATCTGGTTTTTTGAGCCAGCATCAATTATACCAGCAAAATCGTTGACATACCCTCTTGGTTTAGGCAGTTTCTGGCCGTACAAAGATATACCCATGAAGAGTAAAATTATGATGCTAAAGGCAGGAAATTTTTTATTCATTTAATGTTCCTTTTATAGGATTTTACATGCCAGGTGTTATTCTCTAAGATCCATTTTGTCAACTGTTCTGATGAGCGTTTCAAGGGAAGATACAATATCATATGTAAGTTTTTTTGGGTTTTTCTTTTCTCCCCTTCTAAACCTTATGAGATCCAGAAATGGTGCAACATCAAGCCTGAAAACTTCGTTGATTTTTTTAATAATGTCCTCGCTTTGAGGGGGCACAGGTGTAATCTTTTTCAGACGAAGCAGTCCTTTAAAAAGTGCGTTGAGAGATCCATACCAGTTTTTAAGAAAATTTCCTAAAATTTTCTCTTTTCCGTGCGATGCAATAATAAGCTGCCGTAAGGAAGCGATATTTCCCCGCAGTCTGTCCTCCAATTGATGACGGAGGTTTTTTTGTGTTAAGGAGAGCGTTTTTGTTTCATCTTCACCATAGAGAATTTTTTTTCTATCTCTAATATCAAAGTATTCCATTGGAAAAACATCAGCAGAATTAATAAATTCTGTCTTCGAAAGTATGAGCGGGGTGATTTTATAACGTTTTATCATTTTGTGAGCATTGATGCCCAATTTTTCTATCTGATCGGCATCGGGTTTCTCAAGCAGTATGAGTATATTGATATCTGAAACTCCTTCGACAAAGTTTCCGCTTACATAACTGCCGTATATAGCAACTGAAACAAGGTTGCTTTCAAAGGTATTTTTAAGCACTTCAAGAAAGGATTCTTCAACAACGGTTCTAATAGCACTGATCTTTTTAGCCATCTTTTACCTCTCTTATATGTTAAAATGGTTCAGCAATGTCTTTATAAGGTAACATTCAACCGTGCTATTTTCAATACTTTATTTTGCTCTCTGAAATAAATATAGTTTTAAATATAAATGGGTATTATAATAAAAATGAGTATGTCTTAATTCATTCTTGGAGGAATAATATGGGGATAAGGGGAGCGGATTTTGCAGGAACATGGTATCCCAGGGCAAAAAAGGAGTGCGTTAGAACGATAAAAGAGTACATGGATGATGCCCCTGAGCCTGCTGAAGATTACAAAGGATATGGAGGGATTGTTCCTCATGCCGGATGGTATTTTTCAGGCAGAACTGCGCTTTCAGTATTCAACAGTATAAAAAAGAAAAAAGTGCCTGAGATTTTTTTTCTATTCGGAATGCACCTTCCGTCCGGGGGTCCAAATTATATATTTGCTGATGATGGTTTTGAAACACCCCTCGGAAACCTTGGGGTGAACAAAGAAGCGGTGAAACATTTATGTGATTCTTTTGATTTTATCGAAGAGAATGCATCTTCCTACACCCGTGATAACACTATAGAATTGCAGCTTCCTCTGCTGAAATATTTTTTCCCTGACACAAGTGTTGTCACCATCGGGGTCTCACCGGGCGTACAGGCGGTTGAAGTTGGAGAGTTGGCTGTATCAGCGTCTGAAAGACTCGAATTGGATGCATGCTATATCGGGAGCACTGACCTGACCCATTATGGACCGAATTACAATTTTACACCCCAGGGGACAGGCCGAAAGAGCGTGGAATGGGTAAAAGGTACAAATGACAGAGAGATTATTGATGAATTTCTCAGTGCAGAACCACATGAAGTAATGAGAAAAGCCGCTTTATCTCAGAATGCGTGCTGTCCAGGTGCTGCTGCTGCTGCCATTGCCGGGGTGAGAAAAATGGGTATTCAGCAAGGTGTTCTGGTGCAATATACTACGAGCTATGATATTCATCCTGATTCAAGCTTTGTGGGGTATGCAGGGGTTATTTATTAAAATACATGCATTAACCCCCATTTCTCACAACATTCTGTAAATGTAGCGAATGGGGGGGTTGACTCCAGTTCCTGGAGTTGGCGGTTTTCTCACTCCAAACTCAATTTAATGCATGATACTTTAATGTATTGCTATATTGTTAATTAACTTTGTTGCTGCTCAATTTGTGAGAAAACCGCATTAATTTTCTTCTACTCTTATTGTAATCTTATCAGGATATTCTTTTGCAATGCGTTTAAGGCCCAGAATCATTGTTGATAAGATAATATTAAAAATCATACGATTTTCTTTGTCAGTTCCTTCTTTTACCTTAATAAACAACGTACCTTTCTGTATTTTCCAAAATATATTACTATTTCCATAGTAGAGCAGTCCGGAAAGTGCTGTTTGAGTTATGGCCGAAACTGCCGAGCACACGATATCCTTTCCTGCTAATCCTCCTCCATGGCCGGAAACCGTAACCACTTTTATGTCATCGCCCGATTTCTTTATATAAATATCGATCAAAAATGTGTCCCCATTTCAAAGAATTGCTATAATATATCCCAAATTCTCACCATTTTTATTTTATCATATATCGGAATTACAGTATTCACCAGAAAAAAATCATTTTTACAGGTGCGTTCTTTATAATTGCTTCGATTGTTTTTAGATACAGATTCTCCTTCCCAGATTGTGCATTTTATTATATATTAAAGAAAATTTATTGCACATTTTCCGGATATTATCTATGGAGCTGCTACATGAAACTTTTTACATTTAAACAGGGAGTACATCCTCCATACAAAAAAGAGCTTTCTAAAGATAAACAGATTCAAAAAGCTGGGATACCGGAAAAAATCGTCATTCCCCTGGTTCAGCATATTGGAGCACCCTGTAAGCCAGATGTAGCGGTCGGTGATGCTGTAAAGGAAGGGCAGATGATAGGAAAAGCTTGCGGGTTTGTTTCTGCTCCTGTTCATTCACCTGTTTCAGGAAAGGTAAAAAGAATTGAAAAAGCTCCCCATCCACTGGGACAGAATATACTCTCTGTAATTATCCAGCCGAATGGAAATGGGGAGATGGCTTATATGAAGCCGATGGGAGAGAAAATAAACAAGCTCGATCCAACTTCCATGCTGAGCCATATTTTGAACGCGGGGATAGTGGGCCTGGGAGGTGCCGCATTTCCGGCGCATGTAAAGTTTTCTCCCCCCAAGGGAAAGCCGATTAATACATTGATAATAAATGGATGTGAATGCGAACCCTATCTCGCCGCAGACCATAGATTGATGCTTGAACATCCTGATGACCTGCTTCTGGGTGCCCGTATGATCGGGAAAGTTCTCGGGGTAAAGAATATTATCATAGCTATTGAATCCAATAAGCCTGATGCAATAAAAACGATTGACCACGCAGCGGCTCATGGGGAAATTGTATGTATGGTAACCGAAACGAAGTATCCCCAGGGTGCAGAAAAGGTGCTTATCAAAGCCCTCCTGAACAGGGAGGTTCCAAGCGGCGGTCTTCCAATGGATGTTGGAGTTGTTGTTTCAAATGTCGGAACTGCCCTTGCTGTATGTGAAGCTGTAAGGGATGGAAAGCCGCTTATTGAGAGGGTGGTAACAATAACCGGGAACGCAGTAAAAAATTCAGGAAATTATCTTGTGAAAATCGGAACTCCTGTCATAAACCTGATTGAACAGGCAGGCGGAACAACGGGTACTCCAGGTAAATTTATTATAGGAGGCCCAATGATGGGAATTGCACAATCATCGTTTGATGTGCCGGTTATTAAAGGCACGTCCGGTATTCTCATTCTAAAGAAAGAAGATTATATGGAGGAAGAACATCGTCCCTGCATCAAGTGTTCCTTCTGTGTTCAGTCGTGCCCCATTTCTCTGCTGCCTTCGACGCTTTCCCTTATAGCAGAGGCGAAAAAGTGGGGATTAGCTGAAAAATATGGGGTCAATGATTGTATTGAGTGCGGAAGTTGTGCTTATGTATGTCCCAGTAAACGGCCTATTGTTCAGTTTATAAAAACGGCAAAGCTAAAATTACATGAGATTAAGGCAAGAGAGAAAAAATAGAATGGAAAACAATAAACAAGCGCTTGTTCTTTCAACATCACCTCATATTAAGAATAATGAATCAGTTCCAAAAATCATGTTAAGTGTTATCCTCACACTTGTCCCTGCTGCAGCATTCAGTGTCTACCAGTTTGGTTTATATATTCTTCTTCTTTACGCTGTATCAGTGGCAACCTGTATTGTATCCGAATATGTGGTTGTTCGATTACGTAAAAGGCCGTTCACCCTGATTGATTATAGTGCCGTTGTGACCGGTATTTTACTTGTTATGGTGTTACCGCCGGGCTTTCCTGTTTACGGTGTTATTCTTGGAGCTGTTGTTGCTATTGTAATCGGAAAACAGATATTCGGTGGCATAGGGTATAATATATTTAACCCCGCTCTCATCGGGAGGGCATTTTTAGCGGCTACATATCCGGTGTTCATTTCTAAATGGATTCAGCCCAGAATAGGGATAGATGCTCTTACGGGTACAGCAGTGGCAGATGCTCTTTCGAGCGCAACACCTCTGGCGAGCATGAAGTTTGATGGAATTGGCACTCCTTTTATTTCCCTCTTCTTCGGAACTACAGGCGGTTCAATAGGAGAGACAAGCGCATTCCTGATAATTCTTGGATCATTGTACTTAATTAGTAAAAAGTATATAAAATGGCGGATCCCCGCATCTATTTTTGTGACTGTTTTTATTCTAGGGCAAATCTTTCATTATATAAAACCTGACCAGTATCCTGGCGGGGTTTTTCACCTTTTTGCCGGAGGATTAATGATTGGAGGTCTCTATATGGCAACCGATATGGTGACATCACCATTGACTAAAAAAGGATGTGTAATATTCGGCGCAGCGATCGGTTTTCTCGTGATCGTTATCAGACTTTTTGGGGGGCTGCCTGAAGGGGTGATGTATGCAATTCTTTTTATGAATGCTTTTGTTCCCCTAATCAACAGGGCTACAAAGCCGAAAATATTTGGTACATGGGGGCCAGCATGAGTAATAGTGTAAAAATGATTCTCATCCTCACACTTATCGCATGTATATCGGGCGGAGTGCTGTCACTTGTATACATGATCAGCAGTCCTCTTATTGAAGCGAATATGCTTGATGAACAGAGAAAATCAATTTTTTTAGTCGTTCCTGGTGCCGAGAGTTATGAAGAAAAGATGAAAGAGGATATAACCTATTTTGAATGTAAGGACACATCCGGGAGTACTGTAGGAATTGCATTGCCTGTACAGGGAAATGGGTATCAAGGTGTGATAAAACTGATGGTGGGTTTAACTCCTGATCTAAGCAGGATAACAGGAATAAAGGTTCTTGAGCAGGTTGAGACTCCCGGACTCGGTGGAAGAATTTCCGAGGATAAATTCCAGGATCAATTTAAAGATGTTTCTACCAAACCGGCTGTTGAATATGTAAAGAACCAGGAACCTGAAAAGGATACGGAGATCAGGGCTGTTACAGGGGCAACTATTTCATCACGCTCAGTTGTAGCTATTATTAATAAGAATATTCAGCGACTGAGCAGTGTCCTATAATACTATGAGCGTTCTTTTCATAAGGGGGTAGAGATTCTATGGCAAAAATAGATCGTGGAGATACAAACGCAAAGAGAAGAGGTTTTATTGAATTTGCAAAAGGGTTCTGGAAAGAAAACCCAATACTTGTCATGCTCCTTGGGTTGTGTCCTACTCTTGCAGTAACAACCTCTGCAATTAACGGGCTCACAATGGGGCTTGCTGTTGTATTTGTATTGACAGGTTCAAGTCTTATCATATCGGTCATCAGAAATATCGTACCAAAGCAGGTAAGGATTCCGACCTTTATTGTTATTATTGCTACGTTTGTTACCATGGTAGATCTGTTTTTAAAAGCCTTTTTCCTCGATTTAAGTAAGGCTTTGGGCCCATTCATCCCTCTTATTGTAGTAAACTGTATCATTCTTGGAAGGGCAGAAGCCTTTGCTTCAAAAAACAAAGTGTGGTTTTCACTTTTAGATGCTCTGGGGGTTAGCTTTGGTTTCACCGTGACTCTGGTTGTACTTGGCGGAATCAGGGAATTACTCGGTATGAGGACGTTTTTTGGTATGAATGTTCTTGGGGAAGGTTTTGAGCCATGGATAGTTATGCTTCTTCCTCCAGGGGCGTTTATCACTCTCGGGTTTATGCTCGGAGCAAAGAATCTTATAGACATAAGAATGAAGGAGAGAAAAAGAGGATAGCCAAAAGGTTTTAAAAGGCATAGCCTTTGCGTTAATCTTTTTAGACAAATTATAGACCACTTCCAAAGGAGGTGGCTTCCTTTTGGCAGTGAAACATAAATTAAAAAGAACGGAGGTTACCGGTGGAAGTTATTCTGATTTTTATATCTGCTGTACTGGTAAATAATTTTGTATTGTCTTATTTTCTCGGGATTTGCCCTTTTATTGGTGTGTCCGATAAAATTGAATCAGCAGTCAGTATGGGTTTTGCCGTTACCTTTGTGCTTACACTTGCTGCGGCAATTACATGGTTAATCAACAGGTATATTTTGATTGCTTTTAATGTTACTTTTCTGGAGTATGTTTCTTTTATTATTGTTATCGCATCTCTTGTGCAGTTTGTTGAAATGTTCATTAGAAAAACGAGTAAAACACTGTATGATGCTCTGGGAATTTATCTCCCTCTCATAACAACTAACTGTGCAATTTTAGGTTTGGCACTCTTTGGTGCGTTGCGGGAATATTCATTTATTCAGAATATTGTTTTTGGCATTGGAGCTGGAATCGGCTTCACACTTGCTCTTGTGATTATGTCCGGTATCCGGGAAGAGCTTGATCTTGCAGATGTTCCGGAACCATTAAAAGGTGCAGCAATTACCCTGATAATCGCAGGTTTACTGGCTCTTGCATTTATGGGTTTTGCAGGATTAATCTCAGCATAGATTTTATTTATTTTATCAGATAAGGAGTTTATATGGGAGGGGTTATTATATTAATTTCACTGGCAAGTATGGGTGGTCTTGGCCTAGCTCTTGTTCTCATGCTGGTTGTTGCTGATAAAAAACTGTCAGTTAAGGAAGACCCGCGGGTAGAGAAGGCGCTTGAAATTCTTCCAGGGGCAAACTGCGGTGCCTGCGGTTTTGCAGGATGTGGTGCTTTTGCAGCAGCTCTTGTAGAAGACAAAGCTACCGCTAACGGCTGTAAACCAGGTGGGAATGAAATAGTACAAAAACTTACAGACCTCCTTGGTATCGAGGAAACTGAATCAATTTCACCAAAAGTTGCCAGGGTATTCTGCAGCGGTGGAATAAAAGAAACTGTTAAAGATAAGGTATATATCGGGATAGAAACCTGTATATCTGCGCATCTTGTTGGCGGCGAAAAGGCCTGTTTATACTCCTGCATCGGTTTTGGAGATTGTTGTGAAGTTTGTCAATTTGATGCAATTTATATGGATGATAATGGACTGCCTGTTGTGGACCTCGCAAAATGTACAGGATGCGGTGAATGTGTAAGGGCATGTCCAAGAAATATTATTGGATTAACAGATTATGATGAAGTTGTTCATGTTTACTGCAGTTCTCATGGAAAAGGCGCTGTTACAAAAAAAATATGTAAAACTGGCTGTACTGCCTGCAAGCTCTGTGAAAAGGATGATGATACCGGTGCTGTAAAGGTTATCGATAACCTGTCTGTTATTGATTACGGGGTTAATAAAGCCCCTGTGGAGTCCGTCAACCGATGCCCGACAAAGGTTATAAGAGTTTCAGCACCTGCTCCTGGATATGAAAACATGTTTGAAGCAAAGATCAAACAGAGTCAAAAAGCAGTGGAGGAGGAAAAAACCTGAACGGAAATATGTTTATTAAAGGAATAAGTGGAGAAGAAGGAGAGGTTGTTGCAGTACATGGAAATAAGGCAGCCGTTAAAATAAAGGCAAATAAATCCTGCAAAAAATGCCATCTCTGTAAACGAATTTCATCCACTGAAATGATTGTAGATGCCTTTACAGAGAGGCCTGTAAGTAAAGGTGAAAGGGTTGTTATTGCCGTCCGTCCAGGTACAATTGTTAAATCTGCTGTTATTCTGTACATTCTACCCTTAATAGGACTTATTATTGGCTACTACTTTGGTAAGTTTATCAGTGCATTTTTCCATATCAGAGTTAAAGGAGAATTATTTCCCGCATGTATAGCTCTTATCTTTCTTTTCCTGTCTTTTATTCCTATACACATATATGACAGAAAAAAGCAAAACGACAGCCGGTTTCGAGTTTTTATTACCGATAATATTCCAAAAAATATATCAAACCCAGATTAAGTAAAAAAAGTGGCTGAAATTGGTATAAATTATTAAATTGGTCGTTATGCTTTTATTTTATTATGAATCAAAAGTCTGAATAAACCCGGCGGAAATATAACCCCGGTGGTAAAATTACCCCGAGGGTAATATTTCCACTTAGTCTATAAGATATACCAAGAACCTATTATGAGTAATTTGCGAAAAATAAGCATAATCATCGCTGCCTCTATTGTATCGATTTTACTGTTAATTGTATTTATATTATTCAATTTTCCATACAATTCTGTTATTAAACGAATCGATTTTTATCTATCAAACAATTATTCCACGAGCCTTACAGTTCAGAATATCCGGTACCGTTTCCCCGTAAAATTTTTATTGGAAGATATGCGGTTAGTTCAGGATGAGGGCCCATTCGCAGTGCATATTGAACGTGTTCTTGTAAAGTTACAATTTTTTAATTTTTCAAAGATAAAAATTGCTGAGATAGCAGGGACTGGAGTGGATGTAAACACTGATCCTGTGGAATTATCAATAGCAAAGATTTCTGTCCTGTCCGGATTCAGGCTTTCATATTTAATCAGAGAAGGAAATCCGGATGCTGTTGATTTTATTAACCTGCGGACAGGAGGACTAAAGATAGACAGACTTTTTTTATCCGGATTTGAATTTTCCTCTTTCAAAATTCCACTCGTAGACTTCTCATTAATTAACACAAATGGTGAGTTTATCGTTGAAAAGGGTTTGATTAAAAGCGATCTATTCAATTCTGAAGTGTCCGGTGGATTTAACTTTGAATTGATAGATGGGAAAATTGTTCTCACATTATCAAATGAGTTCTATAAACAATATTCACATCTAAAAAATATCGTAGACTCTATATCAGATAACGGTGTTCTAACTGTAACTATCAAGGGTAGCATGAAAAAGCCGGCAGTCAAATTTTTATAAAAATAGATATCATTTTGGGAAAGACGAAAATACTCATTGCAGACAACAACCAGGATATTATACTCCTTATCAAAAAACGGTTTGAATATGACAGGTACACCTTTATTGAAGCGTATGATGGTGAGGAGGCTCTTAAAAAAATCAAAAAAGAGAAACCTGATATAATCCTTTTAGATTTGAAACTGCCCGGGAAAAGTGGGATGGAGGTTTTACAGGAATTAAAGGATGATTTCGAACTTAAGGATATTCCGGTAATTGTTTTGACAGTGGTAAGTGAGGTGTATGAAAAGATAAAAGCTTTAGAATTCGGCGCAAGCGATTTTCTCGTAAAACCTCCTGAACCGTCTGAATTGAAGGCGCGTGTAAATGCGCAGCTTGAGCTTCTCAAGGCCGCAAGGAGATTTAAAAAATATTCGCTCTACCTCGAAAATATCGTCAGCCGGAAGATGAGGGAAATCAAAGAGTATACCAACAGGCTTGAAGAAATGGTAGAGCAGAAGGTAGGGGTTATCAAGAGACAGAATGAAGAGCTGTTAATCAGTCTCAATTCTGCAAAAAAAGTTCAAAAAAGCCTTTTGCCTGATGAATTATTGACTATCGGAGGGGTGGAATTTGAATCGATCTTTTTCCCCTGTGATGCAATTGGTGGTGATTTTTATGACATTTTCAGGATTGATGA
>Ga0114925_10001847_pt1 | contig 10607 bp, 4 predicted proteins | sample SumtaG_2_FD_87287 | JGI IMG/M metagenome (GOLD analysis project Ga0114925, IMG submission 87287) | Deep subsurface microbial communities from Indian Ocean to uncover new lineages of life (NeLLi) - Sumatra_00607 metaG | ecosystem: Environmental > Aquatic > Marine > Oceanic > Sediment | place...
CAAAAAACCTCCATCTGCATCCCACGCCACAGCATTCACATCTTGCGCAAGAGCAACGGTAACAGAAGCTCCAAACGTTCCATCACTATTAATCTCATACACTCGCAATTCCTGACCAGAAGCATCGGCCCCCACCGCAAGATGGTCGCCATCTGGATGCCACGCAACAGCATTCACACCAGCATTACCCCCTGAACCATAATTCACCGAATCAATTAATGTTAACGTTTCTCCCACACGATCAAATGTATAGGTAAAAACCTCATCCCCCACACCACTTGCAGTACCAAGCGCAATAAAATCTTTCGACGGATGCCAATTAACAGAATTAATAGTTTTGCCTATTGATGCACTAACAATGTCATCCAAAAAATTTTCATTAATTATTTGATGAACAGAAAGCGTTGAACCCTCTCCAAAAACATTATATTCATTATCAAATGATACATCTACCGTATTTACAGAATCCCCCTCAATTTCTTCAAACGTAAAGGTGATCGAACAAAACTCAAGCCCACTCTGCGTGGGGATACATTTAAAACTTTGTGATAAATCTAAAATATGTCCATTGCCCGTAATATTTCCCAAATGATCTATTTCGGATACATTTTGAGTTACTAAATCTTGATTTAAAATCAATGTTCCAAAGTTAAAATCCAAAACTCCTGAAACCGGAAAAAATGTATCCCATGTCCCCGTTACATCAGAACCACCAAGCAAAAAACCTGCATCAAGTGCAGCAAACCCCGCAACACGATCCCCATTTTGAACTAACTGCTGATTATTAAATCGCGTAACTACCGTATCAGATCCAATATCCGCACCACGAAGTGGATACGAAATAAACATCAAAACAAAATAAAAAAATACTATAGAAAAAAGTTTTTTCATCGCTTGCTCCTTCTATGGAAATACCCGAGAGGAAACATAGAACCGGTAAACGTTTTGCCGTTTTTTATCATTAACGTTGCATGATTGCCAAATTCAATACCGCCGGTTACTAAACGCAACGATTCATCAAGAACCAATCGGGCTTCTTGCGCAATGTGCAGTAATGACATTGTGTTCTCTATGATCACAAGATCTGCGTCCGTATTATTATATACCAGCGTCCCTTCCGTTAACGTTAGGGATGCACCACCAATGATTACACAAGAAAAGTCCTCTGCAGCTGCACCACTACCAAACGTTATTCCCTCGTCAAGTATGTATGGCACATGCGCTTGCGCAATCATCTTGTCAGAGGATAAGTATGAATCTCCCTTGATGGTTAGTACCCCCTTTGTTAATTGCATTCCGGTAGCAGTGCTATGCAAAGAGGAGGATTTGAGAATTAATTTTGAAGATTCATCCTCAAATTCCATCAAACTTTTTGACGCAATACCTGGATCATAACTGAAGGTAAAACTATTATCTAAAACCAGCATTGATTCATAACAAATAGTACTCGTCTCGCTTGTACTATAGACAAACAAACTATTGTTACCACACATCAATACTCTATGCACAAATCGTAAGGCACCTGTATTGAAACTGAATGAGGAGCTAGCCGGCTGACACCATACTGCATCATCAAGTATAATTGTTGCAGTATCATCAACACATTGTACATTTTCATCACTCACATTTTCCAATCTCAGCCCATGAAACATTACTGAACTATTACTGTCCACAAAAATATTTCCTGTTGTTCCTAAATCAAGTATTTGATCATTTCCATGAATTACCACATCACCACCAAACGTCCATGTTCCAGATAAAGAAATGTTGGAATTAAAGTGAAGCGCACCACCACTTCCGGACCAATAGGTATTATCACTCCAGGACAAATCTGAAGCTCCAAAATATAAGCCATCATCGCTAATATCTACCGTTCCATTACCGGTAAACATTACCCCGCCTCCAAGAGTTAAATCATTGGCAAGAATTACCGTTCCATCATTCATAACAATGCTCCTAGCAAGAAGCCCAACCAATCGAAGCGTTAATACTGCACTACCATCTTGCAATGTAATAAGTGTAATAATATCACCCGCACCCCCTATAGTATTATTTGTCCCACTCACGGAGATTAAAGGTACTGAAACACCTGAATCAACATAATATGAATCTCCGTTACCAGTTAAGGAAAGGAGAGATGACGATGACCTCGTGGCAGTTATTCTAAAATTACCAGCAGATCCTTCTATTGCAATATTAGTCAGACGCACTGAAACACCAGTATCATTGGTAAAAGCGGCAGAGCCAGGTACTGTTTGAAGCGTCATATTAGAAAAATTAATGCTTTGCATATAATGTGTAGAATACGAAGCCCCCAGTGCAATGCGAGATGTATTCGCTTTCGATATAAACCCTAATGAATCAGTAACATTGTAAATAAAATTCCCGGCACTCATACTAAGAACAGCAGCAGGATTAATTGAAATAAATGCATCACCGGATGATTGTCCATTGCCAAACATCAACCCATTAACCGTCGACGTTGAGTTGATATCAAAAGTCGAATCTCGACTAATCCGGACAGTTCCCTTCGTTATCTGCATCCCCTGATTGCCAATGCTCAACGTACTATCATCAAGATGCAACACTGCCGTTTTATTTTCAAACTCAAGCGGTTCTATTGATGAATCCACGTCTGGCCTGTCGATAGAAAATGTCAAACCGTTCTTCATTTTCAATGTACTATCTTTGTGTATAGTCGAAGTGTAAACACTGTCATAGGTAAAGATATGTGTGCCAGAAAAACTGTTATCTAGGTTAAAATCCATAGCGCCAACAGTAAATGTATAATCATCATCAAAAACTGCATCTACATTATAAAATTTGATAACTCCACCATCATCTAAGCACCGAATATTGTTAGCTTGGACACCAGAAAGACGACTGTTTTTAAGTGTAAGCTCTGAACCTTGATCAACAACAAATGATCCTTCATCAGTTAAAATAAACTCATTACCCTGACAATCTAATGTAACTTGCCCATTAAAAGTCCAGGTGCTTGATAGTGATACATTACTATCAAATAAAAGGTCACCACCAGTTCCCTGCCAACGAATCGGCGTATTTGCTGTTGGCGATTTGAAATAGCGCAAATCACTTAATGCTATATTCACCGTACCTGGACCAACAATATTGCTGCTATTGAGTAATGATAAATCGTGTCCCAAGCTAACGGTCCCGTTATTCAGCGTTATTGTGTTCTGAATAAAACCATCCAAGCTACTCGTGATAGAAGAATTATCATCAACCAAAGTGACCGTACCAGAAATACCTCCTGTGCCCAACAATGAATTGCTGGATCCACTAATTGATAGATTTATTGGCAAGATACCTTTCGTTAAAAACAATGAAGAGCTGCCATTTACTAAATATATATTTGCTTGTTCCTGATCTGCGGTCACCTCAGTTTCAATGCTCGGGAGCTTCACTATAGTGTTGCTATAAGAAAGCTGCTTGCCAGAAGCTATTTCTATTGGATCAACTAAAGCGGATACAACCTCTGTAGTAATATTGTGTAAATTCAAATTATTCTGCACATAAATGTTGGAATTAGGATTACGAATTAAGCGCGCTGTTTGAGATCGCGACTTGAATTTATTGGGATCAGTATTATTGTACACTATATACCCAGACGTATGTGAAAGAACTGCCCCTGGTTCTATAGAAAAAGTAATATCATTAGCAGCAGTACCATCGCCTAGTACTATTGCACCATCTGCTTGCTCATCTTCAGCGGCAACATACGATTCTCCCTGAACCGTTACCTTACCCTTGGTAAGCTGTAAACCAGTTACAGTCGTATGCAAAGTTGCAGAATTGAGAACAAGCTCAGATAAACCGTTTTCAAATGCAATCAAGGTGTTAGAGATGGAAGAATCATAACTAAAGGTAACGCCCGAATCGAAAATCAATCTACCGCCAAAACCGGGCTGACATTGGCCACTTGACGTTTGAGCTTGCGGATCTCTGCCCCTGATTGTGCTTGACTCAGTGGCTTGATAAATAAATGAATAACCATCACCAGCAACTTTTAAATCTTCAAACACCTCAAAATGCCCCTGATCAAATGTGTAATCACCATCAAGCATAAGCGATACATTTTGAAACGATACGGTACTCGTGGAATCAACAAGAGCAATGTTACTACCATTAAGACCTTTGATAGTAATGTCCTTAAACAATAAGCTAGCCCCAGACTGAATCTCAATAGAAAAGGTCGGGGCAAAACTAATAACATTGCCGCGACCATTTATGGAGGATTCACCAGCAAATTTAATCGTAGGCGCCTGAACTGTTGCATTGCCATTAAAGAGACAATGAATAGAGTCAAATGTAACAAAATCAGCATTGATGAAATCTGCATCAAAACGATATAAGCCAACACTCGGATCCGCCACACCTAAGCCATCATCACCCACCACAAGCAATCTTCCATTCGGTGACCACGCAACGGACAATACATTATCATCCAGCTCATGATCATCCTTCTGTACCAATGAATCGTTGTCAAAAGCATATATCCTTAATTCACCCCCTGATCCTTCAGAATTGTTCAATAATCCGACAACAATACAACCTCCATCTGGATGCCAATCAACAGTATTGATTGCCGTCCCTACAGTAATTCCCGTAGACAGTTCTGCTATCGATCCTGCACCATTGTGCCGAAATAGACGCAAACGATTTGATCCGGTTTGTGTACCGATTACTATTTCTCCATTCGCGGTTGCACTTTTATTCCATCGGAGCTGACTAATTGCTACACCCGTATCCAAGTATGCGTCTAATGCTAAACCAAGTGGGGCTGGGGTAAAGGTATAAATGCGCAGCTCGTCAAAGCCACCTTGAACCCTTGTCCCCACCGCAAGAAAAGTACCATCCGCGCTCCAATCAACAGTTGTAGCATCCGGAGTAAAACTAATCGATGCAGATGCACCAAAATTTCCCGCCGAATCCATTTCATACACAAGGATTTCATTTGCATTTGCGTCTGATGCCACGGCAAGGTGCCCTCCATCTGGATGCCATGCAACCTCATTCACCGCATTACCAGCAATACCAAAATTCACGGAATCAATAAGCGTTAGCGTATTGCCAACACGATCGAACGTGTACGTAAACAGCTCATCACCCGCACCGGCCTCGATCCCCACTGCAATGAAATCTTTTGAGGGATGCCATTTTACACTGTTCACCGTTCTTCCCAAATCAACGCTTGCTCCATTAGAAAGAAAATTTTCATTAATGACCTCATCTACCGAAAAGATTGTCCCTTCTCCTTCGGCCAGATAGAGGGAATCAAATGCAAAATGAACGGAATTGACAGAGGCTTCCTCTGTATCATCAAACGTAAATGTTATGGAATATATCGATACCCCACTTTCAGCAGGCAAGCAACACAGATCCTGCGCTAATTCAAAAATATGCCCATTTCCATTAAGATTGCCCCAATGATCTATTGAGGAGAGATTTTGAATAACAAGATTTTGATTTAAATTCAATGTTCCAAAATTCATTTCTAAGTTGCCTGAAACAGGAAAAAATGAATCAAAGGTGGCACTAACCGAATGCCCTCCTAATAAAAAACCTGCATCAAGCATAGCGAATCCTGCTATACGATCCCCATCTTCAACCATTTGCTGTGTATTAAAACGAGTTACTTCCGTATCGGAGCCTATATCGACAGCAAAACACAGAGAGCCCAATATTCCGGGCAACAAAACAAGTACAACAGTACTCTTCAACATTCTCATGGCTTACTTCTCCTATGCAAATATCCGAGAGGAAATATTGAACTCGTCAACGCTCTGCCATTTTTAATCATCAACGTTGCATGATTGCCAAATTCCACACCACCCGTAGCTACATTCAATGACTCATCAAGCACTAATCGCGCCTGTTGCCCAATGTGTAACAAAGACATTTTATTTTCTATAAGCAAAAGGTTCGATACCGTATTATTATATACCAATGTTCCTTCCGACAACGTCAGTGATGCACCACCAACGATGCAGCACGTAAAATCGTCTGCGGCTGTACCGCTACCAAACATAATCCCTTCATCCAAATACTGCGGCATTGTTGTATAAATTATTATCTTTTCCGATGATAGGTACGAATCACCTTTTACTTCGAGCACACCTTTGGTTAATTGCATACCTGTAGCTGTTGAATGCAAAGAGGCCGACTTCAAAACTAACTTAGAACTTTCCGCTTCAAACTCTACTAAATTTTTTGAATTAATACCGGGATCGTAACTAAACGTAAAACCAGTATCCAATACAAGCTTAGATTCAGAACAAATCGTACTTGTCTCGCTTGAACTATACGCAAAGACTCCGCCATTACAACACATCAACACTTTGTGTACAAATCGCAATGCACCCGTATCGAAACGAAAAGAAGAATCCTCACCTTGACACCATGTTGCATCATCAAGCATAATTACTGCGGTGTCATCAACACATTGGATATTTTCATCACTCACATTTTCCAATATCAGCCCCTGAAACAGAACTGAACTATTACTATCTACAAAAATATTGCCCGTGTCTCCCAAATCAATAATCTGATCATTTCCATGCACCACCACATTACCACCAAATGTCCACGTTCCCGATAAAGAAATATTGGAATTAAAGTGAAGCGCACCACCACTTCCAGACCAATATGTATTACTGGTCCATGATTTCATTTCTGAGCCAAAGTATAAACTGTCATCGCTAAGATTTACCGTTCCATTACCAGTAAACACTACCCCGTTACCAAGATATAGATCGCTGGCAAGTATTACCGTTCCATCGTTCATAACCACATCACTCGCAAGAAGCCCTCCTAGTTGCAACGTTAATTCTGCACTACTGTCCTGCAATGTAATTGTTTCTGTAACATCACCCGAACCACTCAAGGTATTATTTGTACCGCTCACTGATATTGTATGCAAACATACACCCGCCTCCAACCGAAAAACGCTACTGCCATTAAGTGTGACTTCCGGTGAATTAAAAACAGCAGAGAGTGAAAATTGATTTCCAACATCATCTAATAAACCATCAACAAACGTAATGTCACCTCCAGTGATCGTGCCACCGGATGCACAAGCTAACGTTCCATCCCACTGCGCAATAGGGGAATCAACTTGGAGCGTACCTCCATCCTTAATTTTTATTGTTGAATATTTGCTATCAAAAGATAAAGAACAGACAGCCCCCAAAGTGCCGCTAATCTGCAAGAAAACGATAAACAATAAAGCAAGTATTTTGCGCATCTATTACTCTCAAATATTCTTAGTTATCAACGGCCCCGTCACCTCAAGAACCGCCGCGGGCAACATTTCTATACACAAATTATTTGCAGCAGTTCCATCACCATATGTGATTCCATCAGCACTCATAAAACTGGATTTTCCATCAATTTTTAAAGTTCCTTTTGTAAGGTCCAAACCGTTCGTTGCGGCCAACGTGGCACTATTCATAATGATTTCTGAAGAGTCATCTTCTAATACAAGCAAAGAGGAAGAAGCAACATCATAACTAAACGTCACACCACGATCTAAAATCAATGCACCACAATACCCTGGTTGACACGCAGATCCAACAAGCTCTTGCGGCGCTCGTCCCTTAATCGTAAACGCATTTGTTGATTGATAGATAAACACATTGCCATCACCGGTAAGTTTCAAATTTCGTATCAGATCAATGCGCCCCGCATCAAACGTGTAGTCGTCATCCAAAATAAGTTCAACATCCTGAAATGATACGGTACTCGTGCTATCTGTAAGTGAAATATTTTGATTATTAATCCCCTGTAAAATCACATCTTTCAATAATAAACTTGCATTCGCTTGCACATCAATAGAGAAAGTGGGAGAAAAACTGATCACATTGCCACGCCCATCAATAGAACTCTCCCCGCTAAATTTAATCGGGGGAGCATTGAACGTAGTATTTCCATCAAATACCATATGCAGATTATCAAACGTCACAGAACCAGTACCCGATGGCATACAATCCACACTCGGAGCAAACTCTAACACGTGATTATTACCATTAATGTTTCCCCATTCGGAAATAGAGGAAATATTATGAAGAATCAGATCCTGATTCAAACTTAATGTCCCAAGATTCAAATCTATGACTCCCGAAACCGGAAAGAATGAATCGAATGTTCCAGTAACATTAGAACCAAGAAGCACAAAACCCGCAGCAAGCGCTGCAAATCCTGCTATGCGATCACCATCATCAATCGTTTGTTGTGTATTAAATCGGTTCACCGCAGTATCAGATCCAATGTCACCACCAATCAAAAGAAATGAAGCACCAAAGAAAGCAAAACCACCAACACGCACCCACATACAGATTTTTTTAGATCGCATCATTACATCACCCGCTTGCTTCTCACTACACTCAGCGTATACCACCTATACTGTCTGAATCCTGATTATTTTCAAGCGTCAATATTCTGCTTGATCAAGGTACCCAGTTCAAGATTTCCTGCTGGCCACATTGCCAAACATGCATTATTAGCTACCGTACCATCACCAAGCGTGATACCTTGTGTAGTTACAAAACTAGATTTTCCATCAATAAGCAGCTTCCCTTTGGTGAGCTGCAGCCCAGCTGTTTCTGCAAGTATTGCGCTATTCATCACAATTTTCGAAGAAGCACCCTCCAAAACAAGTAGCGTACTCGAAATGGTAGAATCATAACTAAACGTTACTCCTTTATCTAAAATAAGCGATCCACAAAAACCTGGCTGGCAAATGCCATCAGCAATAAGCTGCGGCGCTCTTGCCCGAATCATACTCGGTTCCGTTGATTGATAAATAAAGGAGTGCCCATCACCACAAATAGTTAGGTCTTTTAAAATTTCAAAATGGCCCGTATCAAATATGTAATCATCATCAAGAACAATAGTCACATTCTGAAATGAAATAGTACTTGTCGTATCAACGAGTGTTATTTTTCCCGTATTAATCCCCTCGAGAATCACATCTTTGAAAAACAAACTTGAATTTGATTGTACCTCAATAGAAAACGTGGGCGCAAAACTCAACATATTCGTCAACCCATTAATAGAGTTTTCTCCCGTGAATTTGATAGCCGGTTGATTGAATGTAACGTTCCCATCAAACACAAGGTTCAACGAATCAAAGGTTACCACACCACCACCAAACGTAGTGACCTCGTATAACTGTACCCTCGGATCTGCTGTATCCAATCCCTCTGTGCCTACTATCAACATACTTCCGTTCGGAGACCATGCAACAGTATTCACATTGTCCGTTTCTTCTATAGCAGTTATCTGCGTCAGCGCATCACTCTCAAAAGAATATGATCGCAGCTCATAACCTGCATTGCTATCAAATCCAGCAACGATACATCCACCTCCTGGGTGCCAATCCACCGCGTTACAAGCAACTGCAACCGTAACGCCTGTCGTAACTTCTGCTATGCTTCCTGCACCATCGTGCCGAAATACTCGCAGTCCATCAGTAGCTGATGCTGTTCCAATAACGATTTCACCATTCGCCGTACCACTTTTATTCCATCGTACAGAATTCACCGCAACACCAATATCAATCGAAGCATCAAGCGAAAGCCCGAGTGGAGATTTTACAAAAGAATAGACACGCAGCTCATCCCAGCCAGCCTTCACGTCTGTGCCCACCACAAGAAAACTACCATCTACATCCCAATCCACCGTAGTCGCATCATTTTTACCAAGATCAACCGTTGTCGAAGCACCAAAGGTCCCGTCACTATTTACTACATACACTCGAAGCTCATTATTATTCGAGTCAGCAGCAACCGCAAGATGATCACCATCAGGATGCCATGCAACTCCATTAACTGAACTAGTACCACCAGAACCTATATTAATTGAATCAATCAGTGTCAATGTTTCACCAACACGATCAAAGGCATAGGTGAACAACTCATCGCCTCCACCAGACGATGTTGCAAATGCAATAAAATCCTTTGATGGATGCCAATCAACACTATTGACATTTTTACCAATCGCAGCCGATGCCTTATTCTCAAGAAAATTTTCATTAATCACCTCATCTACCAATAGATTCGTTCCCACTCCCTCAGCTATGTATAGAGAATCAAAAGAAAAGCGTATCGAATCAATCGCGGAAGACTCGACAACCTCAAAGGTCATCGTTATCGTACATACAGTCCCGCCAATCCAACTATCATCAGATGCCCAACACACCGCATCTGGCGCAAGCTCAAAAATATGGCCATTCCCATTAATGTTGCCCAAAACCATTATATCGGTTTCATCACGCGTAATAAGATCTTGATTCAAACTCAACGTGGCAAAATTAAGCTCTATATTTCCCGATACGGGAAAAAATGAATCGAACGTTGCCGTTGCATTAGCAGCCACACTAAACCCCGCGGCAAGCGCTGCAAAACCTGCTACACGATCCCCATTCGCAAACGTCTGCTGGGTATTAAAACGGTTTACCGCAGTATCAGATCCAATATCAGCCGCACGTACAGAAAAAAATAAGGGGATAAGTAGTAGTACAACGCGCAGATTCATAACTATGCTCACCTTTTTTTACCCGAATCATCGTAAGGTGGATTCTAGCA
>Ga0114925_10001849_pt1 | contig 10604 bp, 12 predicted proteins | sample SumtaG_2_FD_87287 | JGI IMG/M metagenome (GOLD analysis project Ga0114925, IMG submission 87287) | Deep subsurface microbial communities from Indian Ocean to uncover new lineages of life (NeLLi) - Sumatra_00607 metaG | ecosystem: Environmental > Aquatic > Marine > Oceanic > Sediment | place...
CGCGGCGATAATTCTGCAGGCCTTTGATAATATTTTGATACAGCAGAAGATCATCCCAGTACGTCCGTTCTGTAACTTTGCCGTTCCTGTCTGATATGTAAAATGGAACTCCTTCATGGGTAAACCGGTGAACCTCCTCAATCGAAAAGTTTCCACTATTGAAGGTGCCTGCAAAACATTTTCCTCCCGAAGCCCCCAGATTAGCAGCAAAGACTTTCTTTGAATTCATGATATTCTCCTTTTAACGGTCAACACAGTTTATAACTTTATACCATATAAAAATTGTAAAATCAATGCCCAACCGGATATTCAATTTATTCGTGGCATTTCCATTTGGCATTGACTAACCTGTCTAATAGTGTTATAAATTTTTAGTATCTTTTTAATCCTGAATGCGGCTTGTCCGCATTAGGGATTAATATTTATAATTTTCAAGTGAAAAAATGGAAAATTATCATCTTAAAAACATGGTGGTTACTGATTTAGATGGAACGCTCCTTCAGAGCAATAAAAAGATTAGTAATACCGATTTACACACGCTGCGCTTTCTTGGGGAGAAAAACATCCTTCGTGTAATTGCAACAGGCCGTTCTCTTTTTTCTGCTCAAAATGTTCTCCCGGATGATTTTCCGATTGATTGCCTAGTATTTTCTTCCGGAGCAGGTATTGTTGAATGGCCGACAAAATGTATGGTAAAAAAGCATGCGATGACTGTTGATGAGGTTAAGAAAACGGTAAGAGCGCTTATGGATTTGGGTGCCGATTTCATGATTCATGAACCGATACCCAACAATCATTTCTTTGTATATTATCATACAGGAAGATTAAATCCTGATTTTCTTCATAGATGTGAAATGTATAAGGAGTTTGCAAACAGACAAGATTTTAATGATTACAAATTTCATGAGGCATGTCAGGTCCTTGCTATTGAGCCTTACGGAAATGGAAAATCCGACTTTACATATTTTAAAGAATTACTGAGTCCATTAAAGGTTATTCAGACAACCTCCCCTTTTGATGGACGATCAACATGGATTGAAATTTTCCCCTCAGGGGTTTCAAAGGCTCTGGCTGCAGAATGGGTCGGAAAGCGGCACGGGATAAACCGAAAGGGAGTTCTCGGAGTTGGAAATGATTATAATGATCTGGATCTTCTCTCCTGGGTTCAGTCAGGGATATTAGTTGGAAATGCGCCAGAGGAGCTTAAAAGAAAGTTTCAAACCGTAAGCTCCAATAATGAAAACGGCTTTACAGAAGCAGTAAATAACTGGCTCAGATATTAATAAATCAGATGGGTTATATCTTAGACATTTTTATAAATGCGACCAACGAAGCACTTCGGGTTATGAAGGACATCTTATTTTCGTAATATCATTTATTTACAGTTACCGGGCAAAAGTGTTATTGACTTTTAATTTTTGCAGTCTTATTGTTTTTAGGTACAATGGATACGGAGAGAGCAAACAAATTTCTTGTAAAACTGAACAGAATTATTTGCTATATAATGATTGCGTTAGTGGTCGGTATTCTTATAACCGGCTACCGGATGATCGGCTATTTCACCTTTATTCCCCGCGGCCTTTCTGATTATCTTCACAGGATTTATTTAAACATTCCGTTTATTGTTCTATTTATTGTACATACACTGTTGAGTGTCAGAGCTGCACTCATGAGGAAACAGATAAAAAGTGTGTACCTGGATATACTTTTTATTTTTGTAGGCCTTGCTTTTGCAGTATTTTTCTCCTATTTTGCTCTAAGCCTTGTGATCTTTTTTAGAAGGTAAGTAATGTACACTATTCAATAAGAACAACACCATACTAACCCAAAGTTTCTTAGTTCATAAACGGTTTTATTAGCATAATTAAATGACAGTAGTAGTATGAGGGGAGTGAGAGACTAACATTGTGAATAATATGGATAACTTTGGGGTAAGGAGGACAAAAATGTTTGATTCTGATAATTTCTCATCTATATTTAAAATATCCTATTTCATAAACAATTATGCTTATTTAAATTGCAATAAATGAACCACGTGAATGATAGGTTAATGATATGATTAAAAAAGTAGTAACTAAGCGAAATTTGATTAAACATAAAGAGTGTTCAATTAATGATAATTTAGCTTATTGGTTAAGTAGATTACCTGAAGAACGAATAGCAACTGTAGAATATTTAAGAAGGCAATATCATGGAAGTACAGCCAGACTTCAAAAGTCTGCTCGAGTTATTCAACGCACACAAGATTAAATATATGATTGTTGGCGGATATGCGTTAGCCTACCATGGAGCCCCACGTTATACTGGAGATATAGATATTTATGTTAAGCCTGATCTACAAAATGCTGAACGAATCATGAAGGTTCTTGACGAGTTTGGATTTGGTTCAGTTGTATTAAAGCTCGAAGATTTTGAGAATCCCGATAAAGTTGTACAACTTGGTGTACTTCCTGTAAGAGTAGATATTCTAACATCTATAACAGGTGTTTCATGGGAAGATGCGATTTCAGGTTGTGTCGAAGGTAAATATGGCGATGTACTTGTCAAATATATTGGACTAAATGATTTCATTATAAATAAGCGTGCAATAGGAAGAAAAAGAGATCTATCAGATTTAGAAGCGCTTGGTGAAGAGTAAATTTTTAGTGTTGGTGAATAAGGTGGACAGGTCAATATCTGTCCACACCCACCGCATCCAAATTGACATTTCAGCTTAACCCATTAGGCAGTAACTATGGTCTTTGCAGCAATAATTTTTGCATCCTTTACTCCCATATCTTTTGCTTTTTTTATGTACTTCGTCACTATTGTCCCAACTTTCAACTGTAAAAGTTGTATAAAGTAATAAATATCAATATGTTAGAACAAAAAAACTTTTTTAGACTTGAAATTAAGTTTATACTATGGCCACTCCAAAATCAATAAATAAAAGGAAGTGACCAATGTATTCAGGAAAAATAATCTTTTCACAAATAATGGATTTTTTACCAATGTATGAATTACATAAATGTATAAACCGTTACAAAGGCAATTACAAAATAAAAAGCTTCTCAAATGTTGTAGGTTAAAAGGGGGAGGTGGGACGGAAAAGGCAAAAAATCGTTTGTGGGCAAACGCCTTGAAATGGAGTTTTAACAGGCTCTGCTATTATGCAAAGTAGCACCGCACCTTTTGCCCTATGTTCTTTTCTTAAGATAATTTTGTAGATTTTTAGTTATTTCACTGATTTTGTATATATCACCTTTCCTAATCACTTCTCCTTGAGGACTCATGTGCTTTCTCTTTCTGAAGATTTCATGTAATTCATGCATATAATCTTTATCGACGTCTCTTAGATAAGGAGCAGCTTCAATAGAAAAATTACTAAGTTTTTCGAAACTCACTTTATCACTGTCCGGAATTTTTACCGATGAAAACTCTTTGCCTTGTTTTTCCTGATTTTGAAAAAGATGAGACCCATGGATACGCTTCAGAGAGTCGTCTTGGGTGAGTTTTGGTGGAGTGGGAATGTAAAAACCAGAACGGCGAGCCCTATTTCTCGCAGGAGTGTCGCACTGTATCTCCAGGACCGGGATGGCAGGGTTTACAAACTGGATATTGTGAGGGGGTTTGGCGCCGAGGAGCTCAGAAGGACGGCGAAGAAGTTATCCGATTTTTGTGGGATTCCCCTCGAAGACAACCTGCGAGATTCCGGTAGTCAAACTTAAAAAGCTGGATGACAGTTACTTGTCTTCCGGTTCGGGGTACGGGGGTTCCAGTACCAGGCGCTCGAGCACCTCGTACCAGGTATAGTCTACGGTGTAGACGGCCCTCGAATCGACTAGTTTCACATAGGAACTCTGGCCGTCGGGAGTCCTGTCCCCGACTTCGATGTTGATGGTATTCTCGTTTTCCAGGGTCAACCCTATCTTCATTTTGGGATCCTTGAGTCCATAGATCTCCAGCTGCTCGTCGGTCGCGTTACCGGCAATGAGTCTTTCCGCTCCTGGGCCGCTGAGAATCAGCGGTATGCCGCCTCCCCAACGCTTCATGTTCACCTTCGGTCCTTCAGGTTTATCAAAGTACCAGTATTTGTCTTCATGTTTGACCCATGCCTCGTTCTTTCCTTCAGGGGGAAGGCTGATTGCCATATGTTTCAGCTCCTCCATCTCAACCGACCATACAAACGGTCGAGGCTCTACTGTTGGTTCGGGCTTGGGCCGGCTGGAGATGTAAAAAAACACCCCAAGCGAAACTAGAATTCCCCCCATGACGAGGATGGTGCGGAGTCTCATACTACCTTCTGCGCCACCAGACATATCCCCCCGCCGCCAACAGGAGTAACGGAAGCAGCCCTATGCTCGATACATGGAGAAACCGCGCTTGCTCCGGATTTAGTAGAAGCCTGCGAGTTACAAGAACCTTGCGATCGACGGAGATTATTTCCTCACCTGCGGTGAGCCAGTTCACAGCGGTGAGAAAGAGATCGCTGTTGTTGCCATTCTGAAAATTCCGGTTTGAAGCAAAATCAGAATCGCCGATTACTATCAGCCGGGTTCCTTTAAACGCCTCGGTTTTATCTTTAGAAGCAGTCGAAACAAGCACACCGATGGCCAATGGACCCTTTCTGTCCACCTGCTCGTTGAATACAGGCTCTTCGCTTGAGACAATATCCTTCTCGAGCCAGGCTTCCTGGCTTGTCCAGACAAGTGCGCTCAGTTCAACATTGTCCGGTTTCTCCTCCTTCGGGATCACGGCCGTAGCTCCGGGGAAATAGGTCTCTGCCAGCCGAAAGCTGTTTCTGGTTCTGGGTATGAGGGGATTGTCTTTGTTAGGGGCGACGTAGGATGTGGGGTCAATAAGGATTCCATTCTCTATATCTATCCACCAGTCAGAGAGCAGTTGGCTGAACACCTCTGGAGGATTTGGATTTAGAAGAATCAATACTCGCCCGTTATTCTTCAGATAGGCCTTGACGATCTCAAACTCACTGCTCACCAGCGGCTTCTGTGGCCCTGCAATTACAAGAACTGCGGTATCCTCGGGCACTCTGGGGGTGGCAATAAGATCAAGCTCACTTACCTGAAAGAGGTTATCCCGCAGACCGCTTCTGGCGTTTTTGTAGTCTTGGTGAATACTGCCTTCCCCGTGTCCCGTGAGGAAGTAGACCTTTTTTTGCCTGGTTCCGGTGACTTCAAGGATGGCGCTGGTAAAGGCATGCTCCGCTCCGCCGACTATCTGTGGCCCGAATACCTGACGCTGCCCCCCCTCGCTTCTGAAGACGACTGCTCCGTACAGAGCCCCAAATCGATCTATGCCATACTGTCTTACCTGGTCAGGGTGCAGATCGGGATCGACGTCCCTTACAGTCAGATGGTCTGCGTAGTTCTGGTACTCCGCCAACAGATTTTTGGCATAGCTTCTGACCGTGAATGGAATAGTAGGGGTGAAGAAACTTACTACCTCCACAGGTTTATCCAGCTTGGCGAGAACATCCTTGGTCTGGGAGGTTAGTGTGAACTGCGCGAGACCGGTGAAATCAAAACGGTGATAATTGCCGACACTGATAGCGTTAGCGAACAGAATGATACCGGCAAAAAGAGAAACCATCACGGTTGTGCTGACGCCGAACTTCCCCCGGCTACTTACCAGGGCGCCTTTGACTCGCCTGAAATCGATAACAAAGGCGATGGCTATGAGTGCTATCCCTAGAGCCAGAATGCCCCAGGCAAAGGGGCGGATGCCCGGCAGGATGAACATGAGTATCCAGCCCATGAATAGGGACGCCAGCCCGAGTAAAGCTACCACCGCTGTATGCATTTAACGCCACCTGTCCGTTTCGGTCGATCGTATTGCCATATAGAGGAACAAGGCGGTAACGCTGAGGTAATAGACAACCGCTTTTGTGTCAACTATTCCCCTTACAAAATCAGGAAAATGCCTGGAGAGCGACAGATAGGTGAGTACCTCTCCTAGGGCCCCAGGAGCGAAGTTTCCTGCTATGCCTAGAAACCACAAAGCGAAGAGAATCCCTCCGGCAATCACCGCTGCCACGATCTGATTCGATGTCAGGGATGAAGCAAAGAGCCCTATCGCGAGAGAGGCACAGCCCAAAAGGAAGAGCCCGAGATAGCTGGTGAAAATGGGGCCCAGGTCAGGGTCACCAAACACCATCAGGAGTATCGGGTAGTAAAGAGTGAGCAACAGCATGCCTGTCAGCATCGCCAGGCTGCCCAGGAATTTCCCCAAGATGATCTCGGTGTCTCTCACCGGGACGGTGAGTAGCAACTCCCAGGTGCCCAGCTTTCTCTCCTCTGCTATCAAACGCATGGTGAGAACCGCAGCAAACAGAAGTATAAGGATCTGCCCGGCATCCAGGAATCCCCTGATACTGGTATCCGAGTAGTTGGTGCCGGCAAGATAGGTAGCAAAGAAGGTGCCTGTGAGCATCAGAAAAATGGCAGTAACGATATAGGCCATGGGCGAGGAGAGATATGACTTGAGCTCCTTGCGGGAGATGATGCCTATGTTCTTCAACTGCCCGTCTCCTTCTCGGCCGTGAGCTGGAGGAAGATCTCCTCGAGGCTCATTTTAACGGGCTCCATTGATAGAAGCGTCCAGCTGCTCTGCACCATGGCTTGCGTTATCTCAGCTTGTGGTTCCTGGTCCGCGGGAAACTCCACGAGATGAAAGGGCTTTTCGTAAGCCACCGCCTGGATGCAGTCGATCCGAGCGAGACGGGTAGTCACCTTTTCAGCGGGGCCCTGAACCTTGAGACGGATGCGGTTACCGCCCTTGAGGATCGTGGTGAGGTTCTCGATACTATCCCCCGCCACTATCCTGCCCTCATGAATGATGATTACCCGTTCACAGATCATACTTGCCTCGGGTAAGATGTGGGTGGACAGAAGGATGGTGCGGTCCTTACCCAGTTCTTTTATGAGCCCTCTGGTCTGGGCTACCTGTATGGGATCGATGCCGATGGTTGGCTCATCCAGAATCAATACCCCGGGGTCATGAATGATCGCCTGTGCCAGACCAACTCGTTGCCTGAAACCCTTGGATAGCTTGCCGAGAATCACATCAATATAATCCTCGAGGTGGCATATCTCCACTACCTCATCGATTCGGATTTTCGTTCTCTTCTTGTCCAACCCTCTGAGCCTGGCTACAAAATCAAGGTAGGAGCGAGTGGTCATGTCGGTGTAGAGGGGTACTATCTCCGGCATGTAGCCAATGAGCCTCCGCCCCTCCAGGGAATGACTCGCCATATTGTGTCCAGCTATCCATACATCGCCCCCGGTGGGCATGAGATAGCCGGTAATCATACGCATGGTGGTCGTTTTTCCGGCGGCGTTGGGGCCGAGAAAAGCTACGATTTCCCCTTTCTCTACGTTGAAGCTGATGTCGTCAACGGCGAGTCGCTTCCCGTAATATTTGGTTAGATTCTGAATCCGTATCATTGTTCCCTACCTGGCGTTACTTTCTCATTCTCTGCAGCTGCCACTGTACCCAGGCATCAGTTTCGGAATCATACCCATTGTTGAAGCCGTGGAATTCCACTTTATGATACTGTTGTTCCTCTTTAAGCCATTCTGCCAGGGCTTTGGATTTGATGCTCTGCATAGAATCTTCATCTATCTCTCGGGCGGCAACTCTTTCAGAGACCATAACAACCACAAAGTTCTGTCCACCGAGATTGATGGGCTCGCTGGCCTCGCCAATATCGAGATCATCAAAGGCGGCTTGGGCGATTTCTGGGGCGAGAGCGCCGCGCGGGAACCATCCGAAGTCCCCGCCGTTCTCCGTTAGCTTCTCATCCGACAAAACCTCTCGAGCCAGCTCGGCGAATTCCTCCCCGGCGTCCAGCCTTCCTTTAATCATTTCTGCAACAGAGAGGTCCTTCACCGGAATCATATGCAGGTGGACCTGTTCGGCTACGGTAGGAACCCTCTCTGCCAGATACCCGTGAAGTCGTTGGCTTAACAGGTTTGTACGCATCAGCTCTCTAAATTCAGATTCTGACAGCCGGCTTTCGTTGAGTCGCTGACGATACCACTCTTTGAACTCCTTCTCGGTAATCGTATCGCTTTCACCTCGGGCTATACCCTTGAGGAACTCATCGATATCCTCCTCTGAAATGTTGATGCTGTACGGAGGTTTTGGGGCTACCTGTTTGATTATCTCTTCCCTTGTGAGAATTTGAAGCATGGCCATAGGTTTTCCGCCGAACATATGGATCCTCTTCAGGAAGTAGCCCATTGAAATCGACGTGTCACCCACCACTAAGACGGTAGTTCGAAAAGGCGCCAGCCGGTTTTGGTAAATGGCAATGCCGGCTATCACTCCGATGATAACGGCAACTGCCACGGCGAGAATAATGGTTCTGAATCTCGCCTTTGACTCTGCAACTTCAGGCTTCTTTGTCTTCACCGTTTACCCTTCACTTTTCGAACTACATCCACTTTTATCTGACCTGTAACCGGCTTATATTTTCAGATTAGCCCATCTTGTGCAGATAATCAAACACGCCCGTCGAGGTAGATCAAACGCGATGACAGGCCGCCCAGTGTTCCCCACCAGGATTTCTCAGCTCCGGTATCTGTTCCTTACAAATATCGATTGCCTGATAACATCTGGGGTGGAAGGGACAACCACTGGGAGGGTTGATTGGGCTGGGCACATCACCGACCAAAATGATCCGCTTCCGGGTGCGATCCACAACCGGATCTGGTATGGGCACCGCCGAGAGCAGCGATATGGTGTAAGGATGAACTGGATTTGCATAGAGCTCGTCGCTTGCCGTAATCTCTACGATCTTTCCCAGGTACATCACCGCCACACGGTCACTGATGTTACGCACGACAGACAGGTCATGAGCGATGAACAGATAGGTCAGGTTCAGCTCTTCCCGAAGTTTCATCAGAAGGGTGATAATCTGGGCCTGAATCGAAACATCCAGTGCGGAAACCGGTTCATCACAGACGATAAAGGCCGGCCTCACCGCCAGAGCCCGGGCTATGCCTATACGCTGCCGTTGGCCGCCACTGAACTCATGGGGATAGCGATCTGCCATGTACGGTTCCAGCTCAACCATGTGCAACAGCTCATTGACCTGCTGCCTATACGCCTTGCCCTTGGCGATACCGTGAACCAGAAGCGGTTCGCCGATGATATCCCCGGCGGTCATGCGCGGGTCCAGCGAGGCAAAGGGATCCTGGAATATCAGCTGCATGTGACGCCGCATCCTCCTCAGCTCCCGACCCTTCATCTCGACCAGGTTTTCACCTTCAAACAGTACCGTGCCTCCGGTAACCTCTTCGAGCTGTAGGATGCTACGTCCCGTCGTGGTCTTGCCACAGCCGCTTTCACCCACCAGCCCGAAGGTCTCTCCTTTCTTGATGAAAAAGCTGACATCATCGACTGCTTTGACATCCGCCACTTTCCTGCGGAACACACCGGCGGTTACCGGAAAATACTTCACAAGATTTTCTACATCGACAAGATGGCCGTTGTTCATCGCACCTTCCCCTAAACTCATCTCTTCAATTTATCTGCATCGTAGAAGCAGGCGCGGTAATGATCCTGACCCACCTTTTCCAGCACCGGCTTCTCTTCCCTACACCGCTCCATGGCATATTTACAGCGCGGCGCGAAAGAACAGCCCTTGGGAAGACGGGCCAAATTGGGCGGCAGTCCCTTAATGACTCGAAGACTCTCTTTCGTGTGGTGATCCAGCCGGGGAACCGATGCCAGAAGTCCCAGGGTATAGGGGTGCTTCGGCTCTGCGTAAATCACCTCTGTCGGTCCTGTTTCCACCAGATTCCCGGCGTACATCACGTTCACTCGATCCACATATCGGGCTACAACACCTAGATTGTGGGTTATGATCATGACTGCAGTGTTGAACTCAGACCTCAAGTTGGCGATGATCTCGAATACCTGAGCCTCGACCGTAACATCCAGAGAGGTCGTGGGCTCATCGGCTATGATCAGCTCCGGATTGCAGCTTAGCGCCATGGCGATCATGATACGCTGCTGCATCCCGCCGCTGAACTGGAAGGGGTGGTCCTTGATCCTCCGTTCGGAATCCGGTATGCCAACCAGCTTCAGCAGCTTGACGCTTTCGGCAAGGGCGGTCTTTTTGTCCATCCCCCGGTGTAGCTCCAATGACTCGGAGATCTGACGGCCGACGGTTAGTACCGGATTCAGAGAGGTCGTTGGTTCCTGAAAGACCATGGCGATCCGGTTGCCCCGGATGTCACGCATTCTCTCCTCAGTGGCCTTCAGGAGATCCTCGCCCTTGAATATGATTTCTCCACCCACAATGATGCCAGGAGGATAGGGAATGAGACGCAAGATCGACATGGCGCTCACGCTTTTTCCGCAGGCGCTCTCCCCCACCAGACCTACACACTCACCTTTGTCCACGTGATAGGAGAGTCCGTCCACCGCCTTGACCACACCCTCCTCGGTATAGAAGTAGGTGCGGAGGTCTTTGACCTCGAGGATTTTCCCGTTTCTTGCTTCTGTCGTTTCCGGAAATTTATCCATCAAGTCGTCCCCCCCAGCAAAGTCTTCTTCGCAAAGCGAGGTTGAACCGGTCTACTCGTGCGTCTCTCTCA
>Ga0114925_10001850_pt1 | contig 10602 bp, 6 predicted proteins | sample SumtaG_2_FD_87287 | JGI IMG/M metagenome (GOLD analysis project Ga0114925, IMG submission 87287) | Deep subsurface microbial communities from Indian Ocean to uncover new lineages of life (NeLLi) - Sumatra_00607 metaG | ecosystem: Environmental > Aquatic > Marine > Oceanic > Sediment | place...
TAAATTTTACTGCATTTTCAATTTCTTGTTTTATTTTTTCTTTTGCACTCTCAACATTTTCTAAGGATACAATAGTTTTAATAAGTACCATTCCCGGCGCCAACTCTGCATCAAAAATAAGTGATCCACCTATGGTGTAAAACATGCCTGTTTGTTCTCGCAACTGAAATAAACGAGAACTCATAGAACCAAGTGATCCACCAATAAAAATTTGATCAAACAAAAGAAGGGCATCATAATCAGTGTCAATTCTACTTACTGAACCACCAGCAAAGCATAACACAACTTGGTCCCTTTTAATTTCATAGGTAATTTCTTTGTATTCAACCGGCAGTAGTGGTTCAAAAACAATGTCTTCGATTTTTTGACCTTGCCATGCGCCAATAGTTTCTTTACATAAATTTCGTATATCAAAATTAGAAAAATCACCCACAATTGCAAGTTGCGCTTGCACAGGAGAAATATAATTTTGAAAAAAATCTAATATATCTTCGCGTGTTATTTTTTTAATTGATTCTAGTGTTCCCATCGGATTCTGGGCATACGGGTGATCCCGGTATACTTGTTCTTTTGCAAGTTGTATTGCAAAAGTTGAAGGCGTATCCCAAAAATCTTGAAGTTCGGCAATAATTTGTGAGCGAACTTTTTCTATTTGCTCTTTTGGAAACGTTGGATTGGTTAACATTTCAGTTAAGAGCTCGAGCGCTTTGCGCAAATCACCTTTTAAAAGTGTAATTGATATTTGCCCAGGACGCACTGCAATAAACATGCCACGGCTTTCAAATTCTTGTGCAAGTTGTCGCGCATCATATTGTGTTGTGCCCTCTAAAAGCATTCGCTGTGTAAAATGACCAAGACCAGGAAGATCCGGTGGGTCATAGAAAAACCTACCTTTAAGCCGTAGAACAATTTCAATTTTTTCAGACTTGTCAGTCGCATACCACAGAAGCAGCATGCCGTTTTTAAGTGTAGTACTTTGATGTTGTGGGAAATTAAAATGTACATGTGCTTTTGAAACAACTGTGTCTACATAGCTTCCATCTTCAATTTCAGCTTCTCTTACCCGACGCGCCAAAATACGCTCATCTTCTTTATCGGATCGCTCTTGGCATTCAATCCAATATTTTCTGTCACGCTCGTCAAGCGGCAGTATTGAACCAACATGCATTAAAGAAGGGCGTAAATAATTTTCAACCAAGCTGTGCGCAACAGATTTTACCCGTTTTACATCACGATCAATATAATTAAAAATATAATTTTCATCGCCCGTTGCTAAAAATGTTTCACCAATTACATACGCTTGATCTTGTACCGAATCAAACATTGAAGTGTAGGCGACATGTTCTTTTTTCATTGCTCTTGATAGCTCTTCGTCAGAAATACCATCTTTTAATAGAGCATTAATTTCCTGAACAATAACCTGTTTTACGCGTTCAAAGTCTTTAATATTTTTTAAATACACTTTTATAAAAAAGAGACCGTGCTCAAACAAACCGTAATTAAATGCATCTATATGGGTGACCAAACCAAGTTCTTCAACTAATTTTTTATATAATCGTGAACCCCGTCCACAGGCTAAAATCCAACAAAGAATATCCAGATAATACCCTTGACGATCTTTCATTCCTGAAACCATCCAAGAAAACATAACCAGCGGCAGGGCAATATCACGATGTAATGTTATTGACTGAGAGCTAATATCAGCATTTAAATAATATTCTTTTTTTTCATACGTAGGGTTAGTGGGAATGTGGCCAAAATATTTTTTAGATTGTTCATAAACCTGCTCGGGTTCAACGTCGCCCACAACAACAAGGGTTGCATTATTTGGGACATAATGTTTTTGATAAAAATTCACCATTGAATGGCGCGTCGTGTTCCACAAATCTTGTTTATATCCAATGATGGGGTAGTGATACGGATGATCAGAAAAAATAGTAGAGACCATTTCCTCTGTTAAGGTTGATTCATAATCATCACGATACATTTTAAGTTCTTGTATGACAGCTTTAAATTCACTATTCAAGTGCTCTTGTTTTAAGGTGCAATTGCGCATGTACTCTGCTAAAAGATCCAGGCCGACTGTCCAATGCTGCGTAGGAAAGTCAAACAAATAGCCCGTGTAGTCATAAGAAGTAAATGCATTAGCATAACCCGAAAGTTTACTGGTAATAAGATTGATATCGGGCTCTGATAACTTATTGGTTCCCTTAAAAAGCATATGCTCTAAAAGGTGGGCCAACCCACGCTCGCCACTACTTTCATCTTTAGAGCCCACTCCATACCACAGTTGCATTGAAACTTTGGGAATATCATGTACAGACCTAACTAAAACTGTTAGTCCATTATCTAATACATATTTTTTGACTTCTTTTAACAATCTATGCTTTCTAGAGGAAGAAGGGATATAAAACTACTGCACTATATTTATTTAGTATAGCGCTATCAACAAATAATATAAATGCACATTAGCCACCAAGAGATCGATACGCTTTCCATAAGGACGCTTGGTAGACATTGTGACCACCATCGCTACCCATTGCAACGCGCGTTTTGCCGTTTTTATTTGCTTGTTTTAGGCGTCGAATAAATAACTCATCGTCGCGATTAGAAAGAATTTCATCATTGTGTTGAAAGTGAAGTAAAATATTTAGCCGCATGCCTGCAAGCCTAGACACAGAATCAATTGGTTGCATATCATTTTGTTTATACTTTTGTGCTATAACCTGTAAATTATAGACCGAACCTTTGAGGTCGAGAATTTCTTGAAATGACTTCAATGGGCAATCAAGGATAACATTCCCATTCTCAATTGCTTGTATCATTGCCTTTTTTTCTTGTGCACCAATATTAAGTTTCAATAAGTCACTGTCCCAACGATTTGTATTAAGAGCAACCAAGGCATTAATAAGTGCTCCACCGCCAGCAGAAAAACCGTACAAATTAATTTTTTTTAACCCAGAATCAATAGCAAGCTTAATAATATATAACAGCGGTAAAATTTCTCTAATAGATCCAAATGCAACTGTGTGAGGATCGGTAGATTGTGTAGGGTCATGATCAGGAAAGTTAAATGTAATTAAATGCCCAGAAAGAGGTGTGCGGTACGCTATGTTTCGAGCAATTGTTTTGTTTCCTCCATAGCCATGACAACAAATAGTTACATCACGAGAACGAGTTCGACATGGTATAACCTCTATGGCGGGATCATACCCAAGTTTTTTTATTAACATAGATCTATTGTTAGCAATAAGTTGTGTGAATTTTGATTGCCAACTACAACATACAAAAAATGGAATGGCCGCAATGCCAATTACAAAAAATAAAAAAAATTTCTCATTACAAATACCTTTCTCAAAAAAACAAAAGTGTTATAATTAAACAAACAACTTAACTTAAACATGCTACTCGGTCGCACATTACACTATCACGAATCTACAAGAGATGTTATTTAAACGCTTAAACATAATAAACGGCCATCCCTTATTATTTATTACAACAGCACTTATATATGGCATATGGCATCAGTCAGCAAGCTTATCACCATGGGTGCTTATTGTAATAAGCTTGGTTGGCACCCTTTTATTTTACGTATTCGTTAATATAAAAAATGTGCCTCTTTTATATAGCACACTTTTTTTATGTGCCACTCCATTTGGAGCAATACGCTATCAATACCAACGCAACAATCACTATAATTTTCAAAAAGTGTTATACAACAAAACCATGAATATAAAGGGAACCATTACATCAATCGAAAAAATAAAAAACTCTCGATTTAAAAATCTTATAACACTTAATGCACATGCAATAAAAATACATAACGATACATGGACCCCCATTAAAAAAGTCATGCAATTATATGTAAAAAGTTTACCCAATTTTGACATATCAGATATTGTTGAATTTCGTTCTTTAAAAAATTCAAAAAACAAAAATCCAGATTATACAAAATATTTAATAAAAGAGGGCATAGCGACAACCATTTTTTGTGATGCACCGCAGTGTAAAATACTATATCGACCAGCCATAAATTTTAAAAGAACTCTTTACAACTACAGAAAAAATCTTATTGATTCAATAGAAACTAAATTACCCCGTAAAACTTTTTCACTTTTTAGATCTATCTTTCTTGGGAAACGCAAAAAGGGCAGTTTTTATACAGATCAAGCAAAACAACAATTTAAAATCTGGGGAATTTCTCATTATTTAGCGCGATCCGGTCTTCACTTAATTGTTTTTATCATTATATGGCGCTTTTTTTTAGGCTGGATACAACTTGCAACACGCAAAAAAACTTTTTTGCTGATGATCTTAAGTATTATCTACAGCATTTTAAGTTGGGCAACCATCTCATTTAACCGCGCCCTTTCAACGTTTTTGCTTTATCAACTGTGCATACTATTAACTTTGAAAAGTAATATTACGCACATGTTATGCATTGTTTGTTGCATGACGCTCATCATAAATCCTCATCAACTTTTCTTTCTTGATTTTCAACTCAGTTTTATCCTTACATTTGCCATTGCGATGCATTCCCAAACTGTCGCCCTAAAAAACTAAAAAATAGAAAAATCATTGCCTCTCAACCAAAGAAAATAATACAATTCTTATGAATGGAAAGATTAAAATTACAAAAAGGAGAAGCGATGAATCGAAATAAAAAAGAAATGTGTCACAACATGAGATCTTATCTTGTAATACTCGCACTTTCAACTATTGCAACAACAAGCCTACCTCATAATGCTTCCCGTGATCTTGTTGGCGATGATTATCATCGATTCCTCATGAAACCAACAAGCACTATCGATCAACTTTCCGTGCCGATTATCAAACTATCACCAGAAATAAAAAATGAAATTCAAGAATATCTTAATTCAACTGCAGATGATCTTACTCTTTTTATGGTCTACATAGCCGCAGACAATGACTTGCGATCTTTTGCCATCAGAAACATAAAACAAATGACCCGCATTGGTTCAAATAAAAATCTTATAATTCTCGTTCACCTTGATATTCGATTGAAAAAAAATAAAAAAGTAACGCGTCGCTACCTCGTACTTAAAGATAGGGTTATTCACTTAAATGCTGACGACGAACAAACACAACGCATGGACAGTGGAAACCCAAATACACTGATTTCATTTTGTAAATTTGCTATAGAAACCTTTCCCGCACAAAAACATGCCCTTATTTTATGGGACCATGGCACTGGAACCCTTAACCCAAAAAGAGGACGGATAGTAAGAGCTCATGAACGCTTTACCTTTAATCCAAAAACAGAACAATACGACCTTGATCGATCATCAAGCTACCTAGACCTCATAGAAACAGAAGAAGGGTGTTGTCGTGGAATATGCTGGGATGATACAACTGGGCACTATCTGTCTAGCCGAGATTTAGATTTTGCACTTAACAAAATAACCAATGACTTTCTTGGCGGAAAAAAACTCAATATACTTGCCTTTGATGCCTGCTTAATGTCCATGCTTGAGGTTGCTAGTATAGCCAAATACTATGCAAAAATTATGATTAGCTCACAAGAGGTTATACTTGGACCAGGGTTCCAGTACACCAAAACGCTGGCCCCATTCGAACATGGTTCCCTAACTCATGTTGAATTTGCACAACACATCGTGCAAGAGTACGGAAAAGTATATAACACTATTACCAGCGACTACACGCTCTCTGCAATAGATCTCCAAGGAGTCGAGGATCTTGAGAAAAATGTAGATGAAGTAGCACAATTGTTGAAAAAATGCTTATCACGACAAATAAAACGGTCAGTAAAAAAAGCAATCTATGCAAGCCGCAGCAATCAGCTATGTACCCACTTTGACGAGAAAAGCTATATAGACCTTGATCACTTTTATCGCAACCTCTTGAAAAATCTCAATCTCTTTAGGTTGTCCGACAAAAGAAGACAACCCCAAATGATCGAAGAGCTGCGACACTTGCTCGAAGAAGGTAGAGAAATTATTAGGACCATAACAATCGCCAACGTAGTAGGTAAAAAACTAAGCAATGCTCGAGGGCTTTCAATCTACTTCCCTGAAAAATCCATTCATAACTCATACCCCCAAGTGCCATTTTCACAAAACAATGCATGGCCTTCATTCTTAGCGCACTATCATAAATATTAATTGAAAATGGGGACCGCTGAAGGTCCCCATTTTCAATTAAAGCAAACAAGAACTATACTTGTAATAAAAAATACATCAGCAATACTATAACGTTACAAGTGCTATGACCCAAAAAGAACAAAAACAAAAATTATTAGAAAAACTTTATGTGCCTTACAAAAAACACAAAGACTGCCCCTTGGGACCACTCTGCAAAAGTACCGCTGTGTTCGGTGAAGGAAATGCAAACGCCAAACTAATGTTTATCGGCGAAGCGCCGGGAGCAAAGGAAGAAGAGCTCGGACGCCCCTTTGTTGGTAGGTCGGGGAAACTTTTGGATAAAATTTTGGCAGCATATGACACTAACCGAGAAGATGTTTATATAACCAATATTGTAAAATGCAGGCCACCAAAAAACCGCACCCCAACAAAAAAGGAAATTAATGCTTGCAAAGACCTTCTACACAATCAAATTAAAATAATTAAGCCCAAAGTTATGTGCACCCTTGGTGCATCTGCACTAGAAGGCCTCACAGGAAAACCAGTAAAAATAACAAAAGTGCGGGGAATTCCAACCAAACACAAAGATGTTATTCTGCTTCCAGCCTATCACCCGGCGTACATACTGCGCAATCCCAAGCAGCTAGAATTTCTCATGGCCGATATTCGAGAGGCCATAGAATTGAGCAAAAAACAACAATTAAAGCACAATTAGAAAAAAAAACAAAGTGATAAAAATTAAAATCACACAATGTGTCTGGTGGATAAGTGGTGGATAAGTGGTGGATAAGTGGTGGATAAGTGGTGGATAACTTTTAGGCACCCTTTGAAATTAACCCGCTAGAGCAGAAATCCAAGAGGGGGGTCTTAGATCACGGCTCTCAATAGAGAAAATGAAGACATGTGAAAAAGTTATCAACAAGTTATCCACCACTTATCCACCACTTATCCACCACCCCATGACTTTTTGATATAACTTCTAGTTGGTCCTATTGGAGGTGTTTTGCCAAAGTTATCCACCAAAAACAGCCCCGCCTATTATTATTAATCCTATATAAATTAATTTATAATTATATAAAGATAGGTTCGAACGTTCATTCAAAAAAACAAGGCTGGATCCCTTGCACTCTTTTAGGCTTTGTAATACACTATGTAATATACCTTTCGTTTGAGCGCTTTGCCTGCTTTCAGAGGTTGTCTAAAGGCAAAAATCCACAAATTCATAAAAGTAAAGGATATAGTGAGACTTTCTGGTGTAATAGATGAATTGGTCGAGGAAAGGGGTCTTGATCGCGAAAAACTCGGAGAAATAATATCCGAGGCGATGTATGTTGCTTATACAAAAAAATACTCCAACCAAACATTTGACGTTCAATATGATCAGCAATCTTATGATATTTTGGTTCGTGTGCAAAAAGATGTTGTTTCTTCTGTAGAAAATGATGATTCTGAAATTTCACTCAGGAAAGCTCGCTCGATTGATAATGCTTTGCTTATTGGAGATACCGTGTGGGTTCCCTTTGAGGGGGGTATTGGTAGAATAGAAGTTTTAAGAGCCAAGCAATTAATTGCGAGCAGAATTGCTCAGATCGAAGCTGCTGCGGTATATGAAGAGTTTAAAGAAAAAGAGGGCAGCATTGTCTATGGTGTTATCCATAAGTGTGAACGCAGCGGTATTGTTGTAAAGATTGGCGACCATCTTGCATTCCTACCAAAATCACTTACTATTCCTGGTAGCAAATGTATTGTGGGTTACTCCGTACGGGCACTTCTCAAGGAGGTTTTGTCGGAGCCGCGCAATGATAATCAGCTGATACTTGACCGATCGTCTGCTGAACTCGTTGAGGGGCTGTTTGAGGCGGAAATTCCTGAAGTATTTGAAAAACTTGTTGAAATAAAGAAAATAGTTCGTGCTCCCGGGTATAAAACAAAGATTGCGATTGTTTCAAATGATCCTAATATAGATCCGGTGGGAACGTGTGTTGGTGTTGGGGGTGCGCGTATCAAGCCTATCCTTAAGGAGCTAGGTGGGGAAAAAATTGATATCATTGCATGGAACGATGATCTTGAAATCCTTGTGCGCAGCGCTTTAAAGCCAGCAAAAATTAATAAAGTTGAACTTGAGGGTGACTCTGTGGCCAACGTTTGGCTAGATGATGATCAGCGATCGTTGGCTATTGGTCGATCGGGCAAGAATATTTCTCTTGCCTCAAAGCTTATCGGGGTTGATATTAACCTTGTTCAGCTTGATAGTGATATTACCGATATAGGGCAGATTGAATAGTGTCCATGTAGCCTAAAAAAGAAATGGTGATTCGATGCGTGTTTACGAGTTTTCAAAGCAAATTCAAATTGCTTCTAAAGATTTGATTGATGCGCTGAAGGATGCTGGATTTGAGGTGTCAAATCACATGTCGACACTTTCTCCAGAAGCTATCGATTTCTTACAGAAAAAATTTAATAGAGGAACTATGCTTACAAACAGTGGACAAAATCAGGCCACCCGCCGCAAAAAGAGCGTTATTTCGCCACGTGCCGATACAGTGGCTCGTGAGAAGGAGGGTGTGGCATCAGGTAAATCAGAACTGTCTCCTATAATTATTGAGCAGATGAGTTTAGCTGATGCTGCTCAACGAGTTGGTCAACCAGCGAACGAAGCTATTCTTACCCTGTTGAGGTGGGGAATAATCGCCAACAAAAATCAAATTTTACCTGAAGCCATTGTTATACGTCTTGCTGAACACTTTGGTGTTCCTTTTGAAAAAAAATCTGTAGATGAACCGGGTGTAGATCTCAAAAAAATTGCTGATGCTGATAATAAAAAAGAAACCAAGAGACTTCCTGTTGTGGTGATCCTTGGCCATGTGGACCACGGAAAAACAACACTCATGGACTTCATTCGTAAAACACGGGTTGCTGCTAGAGAAAAGGGTGGCATCACACAGCATCTTGGTGCTTATGAAGCAGAAACTAAGCATGGAAATATTATATTTTTAGATACTCCTGGCCATGAAGCTTTTTCAAAAATTAGGTCACGTGGTGCGCGAGTTGCTGATATTGCCATTTTAATTATTGCTGCTGATGATGGCATTAAGCCGCAAACGGTAGAAGCTATACGTCATGCAAAGGCAATGAAACTTCCAGTAATTGTGGCCATAAATAAAGTTGATAAAGTTGATGCACCTCGAATTGAAGCCGTAAAGGGTGAGCTTGCTCAACATGATCTTCTTCCCGAAGAGTGGGGTGGTGAGATCGTCTGTATGCCGATATCTGCCAAGCTTGGCAAGGGTGTGGACGAGCTGTTGGAAATGATAGCGCTCCAGGCTGACATGATGGAATTACGTGCAGATGCAACAGGAGCTGCCCGAGGATATATTCTTGAATCGCAACTTGAAAAGGGGCGTGGACCTGTCGCAACCGTTTTGTCTCAACAGGGAGAAATTAAAATTGGTGATCTTTTTATCGCAGGCGCTACACGCGGCAAAGTGAATTCAATAGTTGATTCTAATGGCAAGTTGCTTAAAAAAGTTGGTCCGGCTGTGCCGCTTCAGGTTGCGGGTTTTGAAAAACTTGCACAAGCGGGTGATGTATTCGAAGTTGTGAGCAAAGCTGAATTTCGTAAGGCCTCACTTTCAACATTGCGTGGGCCAGCATCAGCGGCTGCGAGATTTGTACCAGAAGGCGTAATCAATATAATTATTAAAGCTGATACACATTCATCAAAAGAAGCGCTTTTAGGCGCCATTGATAAATTGTCCGTTCGAACAGCTAAAGAATTTGAAAAAGAATTTAATGTTTTATATTCAGGCATTGGTGATATTAATGAAAGCGATGTTGACTTGGCTGTCATTACGGGGGCATCAATATTTGCGCTGCACGTAAAAAAAGAATCAAATGCAGCTACCGCAGCACAGCATGCCGGAGTCAAGATTGCAACATTTGATATTATTTATAAATTATTAGACCGCCTACAAGAAGTTGCACAAGGAGCAAGAAAAATTAAATATACGCAGAAAAAGACTGGTGAAGCTGTTGTCCGTCGTGTATTTAAAATTAAGGGACTTGGTGTAATCGCAGGTTGCTATGTTAAAGATGGCGTATTTTCTCGCGAAGGTTCTGTCGTTGCATGGAGAGGTAATCAAAAAATAGGTGAGGGTAAAATAACAAGCTTACAGCGCGATAAAAAGAATGTTAAAGAAGTTCACTCGGGATACGAATGTGCCTTTATGATTGAAGGTATGGACGATTGGGCAGTAGAAGATCGTGTTGAATGCTTTATAAAAGTGCCTGAAAAATAATATTTTTATACTCATTACTCTTTTTTATTTTGATGTCTTACTAGGCCTGGGAATTTTTAGTGCACAAAAAGTCCCAGGCCTATTTTTTGCTTTTCTCTTTATCATTACTCTTTTTTATTTTGATGTCTCACCCATGTGCTTTTTGAGTTTTGTTGGGAAACAAGAACTTTTTATGAATTTCA
>Ga0114925_10001851_pt1 | contig 10601 bp, 13 predicted proteins | sample SumtaG_2_FD_87287 | JGI IMG/M metagenome (GOLD analysis project Ga0114925, IMG submission 87287) | Deep subsurface microbial communities from Indian Ocean to uncover new lineages of life (NeLLi) - Sumatra_00607 metaG | ecosystem: Environmental > Aquatic > Marine > Oceanic > Sediment | place...
ACTTCAATTAATTTAGTAAGGTTGAGCGGGCCAAACTGAGTAAAATAAACCTTTTTCAGTTTGCTTGTCGCAACCAGTGTATACTTTTTCCTTTGAACTAGAACCACAACCATCGTTATTAAGTGGATCATTGAACTGTAACATATAACCATTGTTTCCTGTTTTGGGGTTGATTTCTGGCCCATCTACCATATTCTCATCCAACCACTTTAGCCTTCTTTTAATAAAAGTATTCAAAGCCTCTGTTGCGGAATCAAAAACAGCATAAGGATAATCTGGGTTGTAATGGTACCAATCGAACATTTTTGGCCATCTCTTCTCAGTATTCGGAATTTCTGGTCGTATTAGTTGAGTGAAATAATTTGATATTCTCGTTACATTATCATCTGAGAGTTCGTTATTACGCAGATTGGTGTATATATCAAATAGCTGTTTCCTAAATGTAGTTGACATTAACAGCCTGGCATATAGCTGCGGAACACCAAATCTCCATTTATTCGGTTCGAAGTAAAACCACTGCTTCGCATATCTCCAGAACTGTGTATTACCTCCATCTCTGCAGCTCATATAGTTGTAACAGCTTCCATAGGCTTCGTTATAATCCCAAGGAGGGCCCATATAGATTTTACCATTTTTAATGTACATATAGGTGCTATACATATATCCGTCGACACTGCTTGCAAATTCTGAGAGTATGAAGTATTTTGCCCACGAATCTATATCAATCATTTTTAAAGCATTCTCTGATGGTTCTCCTCCATTCCCTAAAGGTTTTGGTCCGAATAGTTTGTCTACGAAGTCTGTGAGAATTAGCCCTGCCTTTTCTTTCTCGCTTTGGTTGCTTTCTTTATCTGCGTCTGGGTATTTCATTATTGGCCTTGACCAGCCAGTAGTTTTTGCTGTCTCGCTGACGTCTAGACCCCAAGGTTTGTAAGAAGTAATAATCGAGGCAGCATCATCGGGACAATCGCCTCTATCAAATTCAATAAGAAAATCACCTTTCTTTAATCCTACCATATCTTTACTTACAGGAGTGAACAGCCAATATAAAGCTCTATACGGGCTATCCCCTCCTTGAATAACTTGATTATTGCAAATTTGTGGAGGTACAGTGCTATAAGCCAATTGTTCCCAGTCCCAATTCGGTGGATATCCCGATTCGTTAATCCAAAGAATAATAGGAGCTGTGACTGGTGCTGGTACTCCAATAATGTTGCTCAAGTAGTAAGTCAGAGGGTTCTGTATGCGATTCAACTCAAAATAAGGAGCGTATAGTACATACTTCTTAGTCTTGGGAAATATATCTGTCAGTGCAACCGGTTTTTGGAAGTGTACAGTGTAAGACTTTTGCTCCCACATCGCACTGCTGTGACCTCTAATTTTGATTTTAGAGTCCAATGCTTTTTTTCCGTTTATCCAGAATTTCTCGTCTACCTTATAGTTGCCACATCTATCGTATTGACAACTGCTGTTATAGTCCATTGGTGGTAAAGAAGAAATGACAGCGAAATTAGTGGTCTCTGGTAGATCGCTAGCCGTATTTAATGCGCTTCGTTGGGGTACGTTCTCATTTGGTAAACTTCTGCTAGGCAAATACACAAAAATAAGAAACAAAAGGAAAATAAGTAGCAAAATGTAAAAAATCATTTATTATATGTACTATTAATAAAAATGAGAAAAAGTAATTATTCCTCTCTTCTGCTCTGGTTAGTTATTCTGGCAATTGTTGTATTCCTGGTCTATACATACAACAAGCCTTCTAATTCGGGACAGCAAAATAGTATTTCCCAGCGTGATGTGCAACCAGGTGGCAATACACCAACACTGGAAACCTTATCTTACAAAGATGTTTATGAGATAAATAACGTCCCAAGTCTCAGAACACTAACCTCTACTTGTTTTATTAGCAATTATTTGAAGTATTTGCCATTTGTGGGAGACGAACCAAACGTCGACAATATTGACGAGTACTCAAGTGACACGAAGTGCGGTTATTCTTGGTTGGGAACAGAAGATAATATCTATGATGATAAGATTGTTTACAGAGTAAAAACTCTTACGTCAATTAATCTAGGAAACAATGAAATCACAGAAGCCCAGGGATGGAAGTTGCAAAAGTGGGATCCCGCAACCAACCAGTTTATCACCAAAGGAGACGACAACGTTCAGATAAGATATGGAGACAAAGTACGAGTACAGAACGTTGTCAATCAGAACGCCCCATGCAATTTTGCAAAAGGCAAAGTTTACTTAGCTCATAGTGATGGTTGCAATGATTTGATATTGGACAGCGTTAACAGCAACGTTACCTACTTTACTATTCGCTCACCAATTCGCCGACAGAATAACACACCTGTTTTCAGGGATGATCCGATAGTCTTGGTTGTTAACGACGGTAACTCCTCTGTATTTGGAGGTTTACCAACTACTGTTAACCTGAGAAAAAGCAAGGGAGAAGACGTATTTGGAGTGGAGGGTCTATTCGACGTGAGAACGCTTCCTACTTCGCTGTACAACCAGAACAGTTGGTGGAAGTTGAATTGAATTCAGTTTTAAAACCTAAGGAATACACTGACTATATTAATTTTAAAATTTTTAATTAATATAATAAATATATAATGCCGTGTGAAAATAATTATATCTGTATTAGTCATTTTGGATGTGCACCTGAACCAGCCGTTACAAATCCATTGACGTATTCAATCGGTGAATCGGTAGATCAATTAATGCTACACGGTTCGTCAACAGCCACAATATCTGGACAATACAGCAGAAATTCCCAGATCTTTCTCGCTAACTATTGCGCTAACAACTGGGACGGTTTCTGCGAAATAGCTAGTAACGATGAAACTGTTGCGTATGCGAACAATATGAACGCCTTCATGGGTCCCAGCTGTATTGGGCTAACACAAGGAGATATGCTGATCCTCAACACAGCAAGAGTAAAGTTTTTAGTGGACCCTGGCAACCAAGTTCTGGTCAAAGAACCATTTGACCCAAACGTAGCTGACAGTCCTTATATCTATTATTGGAAGCATCCAGACTGCGACGCTGAGTCGGCAAGATGTGGGGTCCCACAAGGTACGAGCTGTGGACCTAGATACGCTGTAAATCCGCAAACAATTGACTCTGACGTTGTAATGAATAAGATTCTGTGCAATCCTCAGCTATACATGAGTTTTCTTTACAATATATACTGCACAATGAAGGCAGCGGGAACCTTGTCACAGCTTCAGGGTACCAAACTCGGTGCTTACTTCATGAGTAATCAGTTCCAATACAGCAAAAAGTAATAGCGAAAAAATGTAACTTAAATAAAATATCGGTTATAACAAAAATGAATTCAATGAAACCCCAAAAGAAAAGTCGTTTCGGCAAGTCGTTTAAAATGAATAGTCACATGGTTACTAATAAGTCCGCAAGAACAAGAATTGGAGTCACTAGTAGAAGAAAAAATCGAAGCAGCTTCCAATACACCGCAGAAAATAAGGCAATTGGTAACAGTACAACTGGAAATGCTGTCGAAGACCTTTTATAATATTCTCAAATGAATTCAGCTATTTAAGAATATAATTACCTATACGTTTTCATATATTGATTCCGCCGGGTTTTCTTCTCTTCTTGCAAGCATCGCACGTTGCTCTCTCAATTCATCTTGTAGCCTAGACGAATTAATTTCATCTTCGTTATTGTATGTCCACAATGAGAAGCAAGTAGCGGCGAAATACAGAATTATAAATACCAAAATACCATCACTAGCATCACTACTAAGGTCGGAGTCGTCACTATCTGTGTTCATTTAATGTTCTTTCACTGTTCTTATGTATCAATTATTTGACGCATTCACTGCATTCTTTGACATACAGGAAGTAGTACCCTATAGAAAAAGTAATGAAAGTGAAAAGCATGCCTATTAAAAATTCTAAGTTTTTGTTCTTTTGATATTTATGCACTTTCGCTGAATACGAACCTATTGCTGAACCAGCTAAAGATAAAGGTATAGAAACACACGCTCCGCAAAAATTTTCTTTAACTTGTTTCATTTATTATATTACATATTATAAATGAGTGAAATTATCAAAAGAGAGAAGGAAGACTGGAGCTTCACTGTCTTCTTGAGCGTGTTTATGATAGTAACATACCCATTTATGAGGACTAGTGCTCCTGAAAATGGATGTACTGACAAAATCACACAGACTATAATAAACAAGTTCTACCACAACGACATATCACACTTATTTCTTGATATTATCACACTACTGTTTCTCTTTGAATTAGAAGAAGTACTGGGTTCTCAAGGAATGATGGTCATATTTTTTGTGTCTTTGTTTCTCACCTCAGTTTTCGAAACAGCCTTGGTAAACATATATCCAAGTATTAAGTGTTCTTCTGGTTTATTCGCGGTATTTGTTTCCGTAGGTACGTTTGATGCTATCAAATCGCTTCCTAACTCCTACATATACATGGGTATCGCCGTAATAATCGGAATAATAGCTAATATGATTTACAACAAGAATTTCCAATATCTGAGTGATTACATAGGATTCTTCGTAGGTTTGTTGTTAGCGCTTACGTGTTAATATGCTTTTAAAGTGTGCCTCTAATATATAAAATGAGAATACAATCATTTGTCATATCCCTTGCAGACAGGAAAGATAGACTACAGACTTTCAGGGAAAATAATGAAAAAAAGACTAAGTTGAAAATCAACAAATTTGATGCGGTAAATGGTTACAATTTGACTTGCACTAATGAGTTGCTGAAACTTTTTGAGGACAACGACTTCAAAATGAGGGCTGGTGTTGTTGGGTGTGCGTTGAGCCACTTACAGCTTTATATAAACCTCGCAGAATCAGATGAAGATGCCTATGTCATATTTGAAGACGATGCTATACTTTTGGAAGATTTTGACAGCAAACTGGATTATGCTTTGAGTAAAGCAACTGAATTTGACGTAATGTATCTTGGTCATCACCCAAAAAATAAAGACAGAATGGAGAGAAATCTGAGACACTTATTACCAAAAACTAAAGCGTATAATTCAGAGCAGAGTTTTAAGAAGTCAATAGGAGGTTTGTTCAGCTACGTCATAACCAAAAACGCAGCTAGAACAGTTCTCTGTACAATAAATGATTTTGGTTTAAAATGTGGTATTGACACTTTTTTCCAATATATGTCTAACACCTTACGTTGCGTGTACTGTGCGCCATTCCTATCGTATTCAAAATGCTATAGACCAGGTCAAGACGTGGATAGCGATATACAATACAACTACACTCCTATTGTCAACATCGATGATTGTTATATACTGTGCAGCGTATACCGAAAAATAGAGCGAATTAAAAGTGGAACAGAGTTCACTCTAGAGTACTGTATCAAATACATAACGTAAAAAAGCCCCTTTCGGGGCCTAGATTTTTTTTGTTTAAAGAAATTATTCGTCTTTTTTTCATATTTTTCTACAATAGAAGGAATTCCTCCTATCTTTTTTCATTAACTTGTACTGCTTGGATATTACTTCTGTAATATCCAAACCAGGGTCGCTAATCACCAACTTGTTCTGTCCTTCTAGCGAAAAAAAGAATGCATTGCCTTCTTTTTTTAACTTCCTTTTCTTTTGTCTCTTCATCCTAAATAGTATTTGAGCTTGATGTCTATCCATCTGAATTTCAGATAATTTTTTCTAAAAAAAATCAATTTTAAGAATCTCTGTATTTTTTCCACGCCTTAGAAACTTTTGACCCAATGGATTTCCTACTAAGATTCGGGTGCTCCCTTATTAGCTCTTGTGTTTTCTTAGAAAAGAAATCTTTCTTCTTCATCCTGGTAGCGAACTCAGTGTTAGCATCCGGTTTTATAGAATTCAATTCTGACTTTGTTTTCAATATCTCAACATCTAGCTCAGAAAGTCGTAAATCCTTCACGTTTTCGTAAAACTTAAGATTACTTCTGTCTAGGTCAGGGTGAACACCTTGCTCTATTGCTTTCAAGCAACCTATTCTGCCTTCAATATATCTCTTACAGTAAAACGACACTATTCCTAGAAGGTGCCATCTCGTGTAGTCGTAAACTGATTTGTCCACAAAGAGTATGGCATTGTGTGGATACTCTAACTCACACGCAGCTTTGGCGAAAGTATAAGAAAGTCTCCATTCTTTTGTGTCTTTATAATGCTCTGATATTTTCACTAGAGGCTCCGCTCGTTCGAGAACTTCGTAGGATCTTAGATACATGCTTAAGCATTTCTCCCACGGGTCGTTAAAGATATTGTCAGCTATTTTAGCGGCTCTGAAGTAAGCCTGGAATCGCTCTTCAGGATAGTTTTCGTAAGTTGCTCTTTTCAAATATAAGTCATACGCTTCTTTAAACATTTGAAGACAGCCTAAAGTCTGTGCCAAATAAAAAATAGTTCTTGTATCATCAGGGTTTTTTTCATATTCTTTTTCCAAAAGTATTTTGTCTCTTGAAAATCGTTTCATACTTTTATTGTCATCTTTTGTCCTGTCCTGAAATAATATAGGACCAGTTAAACGGTGAGCATAACGCGTCTTGTCAACTGTGTTTTCCAAAAATTCATGAACAACTCCCTTGTATTTCCAACCAGTTCGTGAGCGAATAAGACGGGTGTTCCAGTATTTATCAATAGCTCCAGATTTCCAAACTTGACATAAGTGGAATGCTGTTTTATCTGGTTCTCTGTGCAACAAAGTCTGACAAGCACCCTTCAGCAAGTGTCCTTCCTGTAATTCATCGTTGCAATCAAGCAGCAGCAACCAATCTATTTCTTCGAACTCCTCGGCAAACGAAATGCTCACATTTCTTGAAGTAGAGAAATCGACAAATTCTCCTTTTTTAAGACGTAAAGGAAGATTGTGTTTTGAACAGAATTCTTCTATAATTTCGATTGTGTTGTCTTCACTCCCTGTGTCGTAAATAACCACTGAATCCACAGCCCCCAATACGCTATTCAGAGACACGTGAATTCTCTTTGATTCGTTTTTGACCATCATTAGCAATGCTATGTGTGATTTTTGGCTCATTTAATGATTATTTTTTTTGTTTAAATTATTATTATATTAATAAATGAATATGAAAAATGGTAGCTCGATGGCCCTCTTGGTTCTGGCTTTATTTGCCATTGGTCTTTTTGCTTATGCAATGAACCAAAAAGAAGACTATGCATATACCCAAGACGAAAAGTTGATGGACAAAGTTTCAAAGAGTCACAAGAAAAACAACAAAACATACCAACGTGCTGTGAAACTTGAAGACTTAAAAACACCGCCTTATGACGGATTTCCTACTGGTCCACAAGCTCCGTGGTTACCTGTACCTCCAGTACCAATGCCTGGTGATAGTAAAGATACAAAACCTGTTAATTACGAACCTCCTGCATCATTCCTTCTGAGTGCCAATCCTCCAGGTCCACCATACAGTCCTACTGGCTTTACTGGCTTTACGGGACCTACGGGAGGCACTGAAAATCCAAATCAAGTAAACTATACGGGTATTCCGTTAGGACCAACTGGAAATGTTGAACCTACCATTGAACCCGTAATTCATCCACCTGAACCATCCGAGTGTGTCATGAATTGTAATCCACAATGCCCTACAGACACAGGGTGCTGCATGAAACTATATAATCCTTGTTTAGACGAATACAACTGTTGTGATCAATTTCAACCACTCGTCCCTCCACTTCTTCCGTACGGAATGAATTAAATTTCCAAGCTTTGCATTAGACAGTACTTAAGTGCTTCGTCTAATTTTTTAATGGTTTTAACTTGAAAATTTTTATCTTGTAAATCAGGAAATTCTTTTGTTATTTGCTCCAGGTTTTTCTTATTGGCATCTGGAATCAGAACTAGAGTGCATCCTGCATTTTTTGCGCCATAGAGTTTATCCCTTACTCCTCCAATTTCCATCACGTCTCCGCTGAGATTGATTTCCCCTGTAACACCTACCTTATTGCTTATAGGAATATCAAGGAGTAAACTAATCAAGCATACAGAGAGAGCGACACCTGCACTGGGTCCTTCTTTTTGAATAGAGGCTTCCGAACAATGAATATGAAAACCTTGCTTGCCTGTTTCCCATTTTTTGAAGTATTCTTTTTTTGTTTCTTCGTCGAGGTAATTCCATGCAACAGTTATTGCGACTTGTGACGACTCTGTCATTATTTTTCCTAGATTTCCTGTTAATTTGCAGTCCAGTATTTTATCGGAAGGGAACCAGTTTACTTCGATAGGTATGATTCCCCCAATAGAAATTGTGCTTGCATACAACCCAGTTATCTTTCCTACTCGGCTTAAAGAGTGTGTCAATTCCATCGAAATAGGATGCTTGTCAAGAAGATACTTGTTCAAGTTTCTGGTATTGATAGTATGTGCTGTATTTTTTGTCGGTTTTATTGTCCTTTTGAAGTTGTATTCACTCATAATATCGAATAACATCTCTTTCAATTTGCGTACCCCAGATTCACATGTATAATTTTGAATTAGGTTCTTAATCACGTCTTTAGTTACTTTTACTTTAAGATTCAGTTCGTTACATATGTCAGGAATCAAATGATTTTCGGCGATGATTATTTTTTCATTTACAGTGTACCCTTTCACTCTGATTTCAGTGATTCTGTCTCTTAGTATGTAGCTTAATTTGTTCGCGCTATTATAACTCAATACCCAAGTGACTTTTGACAAGTCTATATCGATGTTACCGAAATACTTGTCGTTGAAGGTGCTATTCTGATTTGGATCCAGGAGATGCATTATGACGTTAGATACCTCTTCCTTTCCGATTTTATCTATTTCATCCAAGTAAATTATTGGATCCACGACACCGCACTGATTAATTATATCTACAATCCTCCCAGGTCTTGATCCCTCATACGTGTACGCAAATCCTTCGAGGCTGCCAGCATCGTTGTATCCTCCCATTGATATGTTCGCAAATGGTTTGTTTAGAACTTTACTGATACCTTCTTTAACTAACCTGGTTTTACCTGTACCAGCTGGCCCTATCAAACCTACTACTTTACCTTTCGAATTCGGATTTGATATGGACTGAGCAAGGATTTTTATAAACATATGCTTAGCTTCTCGTTGACCATAAGTACAGTTGTCTAGTATTAAAGAGGCATTGTTCAAAAACTGTTTTGATGACTTCGAAGAATCCAGCAAGATGTTGTTGGAATAAGAATCCCAGGGGAAGTTTAGTATTTGGTCTGACCAGACTTTGAATTTATTATCAGATGAACTCGTGATTGACTCATTCTTCATCTTACTCCAGATTTGTGATTTGACTTTGTTTGGGATATTACTTGTCAAAAGCTTTATTGTTTCGTTTGTATTGTCGTTATCTAGTTCCTTGATTGTTTTTATGCATTTCAAACGATTTTTCTTATTCATATCAGAGAAAGACTCGTAAAGGTTCTTAGAAGTGGAAATCTTCTCAATTAAATTTGCGAATTTTTGGGTTTCTTTCTTTTTGCTTTGTGGCAAGTTACTTATAAACTCTTCGACATCAAACTCTTCATCACCATCAGTCGTTAGAAGCAATATGCTATCGGAGATCGTAGCAGTGGGTGCAGCTTTGGAAGCTACGTTCACTGGTTCCTCATCTGTTGGAGCAGAATCTCGATTTTTCTGCAGATTTAGAAAAGTAACGACTTTGTCAAACTTTTCATATTGGAAATTATTCGCGTACTTTATGTTATTATTAAACACCTCCGTCTCATTTAGTATCGACAGTACAACGTTTGGTTTAGATTTGTCATTTTCTGGTACATTATCGAAGAAATTCAAAACGTCTTCAACGCATTCTTTAACCCCTATACATATTTCTTTCTCTTCTGCGTCTGATGTATCATAATCGAGTATCTTCTTTAATATACCAATCAGAAAAAGAGTAAAGTCATCTTTTTCTGCGAAAAAAGTGTAAATTGAATTAAGTATGATTAAAAACATGAATTTTGTTTGATTTCGGATTTGTTTCTTCGTCATTTTTATGTAATATTTTTCACTTTAAAATTGTTTAAAAAAAATAAAAAAAAAAATTATTATATTATTAATAAAAATGGCTGTATGCAAACCAAGAAAATCGTTGATCTCCGACGCAACTTTCATGCTTTTGATTATGTGGGCTGTCGAAATTCTTATCACCACTTTCATTATCCAATACACTTGGAACTTCGTTCTCGCAGGAGACAAGAATCCTGACGGAGCTGCACTTCAAGATGGAGCTGTAAACACTATTACTTTCTGGGATGCTTTCTTGTTGTCCGTCTCCTTCAAACTCTTGGTCTTCGGTTTGGGAGGTTTACAGGAAATGTGGTAAATACCTAAATGATGCTTTGTTATAAGTTTAAATACCATTATATTTAAACTTAAGACTAGAATTCTATTATAAAATGCAAACTTACAATACAGTCATAATAGGCTCTGGGTGTGCAGGACTGACCAGTGCTATATATCTCGGAAGAGCCTTACTGAAACCACTGGTTTTGTCCGGAATCCTTTGGGGAGGAGAACTATCACAAACCACAGACGTGGAGAACTTTCCTGGTTTTCCTGATTCAGTTCAAGGTCCTGATCTTATAAACA
>Ga0114925_10001852_pt1 | contig 10600 bp, 9 predicted proteins | sample SumtaG_2_FD_87287 | JGI IMG/M metagenome (GOLD analysis project Ga0114925, IMG submission 87287) | Deep subsurface microbial communities from Indian Ocean to uncover new lineages of life (NeLLi) - Sumatra_00607 metaG | ecosystem: Environmental > Aquatic > Marine > Oceanic > Sediment | place...
TACTGCTCCAGCACCAACACCCCAACCAACTACTACTGCTCCAGCACCAACACCCCAACCAACTACTACTGCTCCAGCACCAACACCCCAACCAACTACTACTGCTCCAGCACCAACACCCCAACCAACTACTCCGCCTTCATCTGATGTATTTGATTGGAGTTCTATTATGAAGCCAAAATCTACTCCTGCTTCGACTCCTACACCACAACCATCCAAATCAGCGCCAGCTGTTCAACCTCAACAAAGACTTAGAGGCGATCGAAGCAGAGTGAAAACACCTGCACCAAAACCATCTACAGCTGCGCCTGCTACTCAACAACCAGCAGTCCCTTCGTTCTCAAATGCCAAAGAATGGTTTAACCAATTTAATATGACTCAATTTGTATGCATTGGGAATGGTGCAGATATACCATTCAGAGAAAGAGGTGATTTTAGACACCTCTCAGTTATGCCGAAACCATTTATGTTAACGTTTGCTAGAGATAATTTAAGAACAAAAAAGATGATTACCTCCGGAGAGGTCATAGAGATATTATTTAAATTTTACAAGTCAGGTCACATTAAATCTATTTAAATTATTCACCTTTCAATAATTTTAGAATCTTAGGAGAAAGATATCGCTCAGCTTTTTTTTGTGTTTTGAATGGTTTTGATTTTAAATTAAAATCATGTAATGTTTCTTTATTTTGACCTAAGATTTTAGGATTTTTGGCAATCCAATAAATGTTATCTTCAGGACCTATCGATTCATATTGATACTTAATTTCAGGATTAAACCTATATTTTTTTTGTAAATACTCATTTAATTGGCTTTTATAAAAAATTGATACATCCATTAAAGAATTCCAATCTTTGTAAAAACGCTGAATTATTTTTTCATCAACTAATTTAAGATCCTTGGATTCAAAAAAAATCGCACCACACAATGCTTCAAAAACATCGGCTAATATCTTATTTTCTTTTCCTAGTAAATCTTGGTTCTTTGCCTTGAAGATAAATTTCTCTAAATTGAAATATTTATGAGCGATTTTGGCAAGTGTATCATTATTTTCAATCGCTTGTTTAGTTTTTGTAATTATTTCAGGATCTAAGACTTCCTCTCCTTCCTCCATTTTTTTAGAAATAAGGATAGTTTTAATAACAGCATCACCCAACGTTTCTAAAACTTCATAATGAGGTATACCTTCTTCTTTTCCTAACATAGGTGTTGTCAATGCTTTTTTTAGTAGGTCTTCATCATTAAAATTATAATTTAAGGACTCCTGAATTTGCTTCAACTTTTCATTCTCTCTTTCAAACATTTAATAACTATTATGTTCAGATAAATTTAAAAATTTAGACAAGATTTTATTTTATATGGATAAAGGAAAATTAAATAAAGTACTTTCGATCATTAAAGATATTGAAAAAAACAATTCTGAACTGACAGAAAACCTTTCAAACCTCTCACTATTGTCAAGAAAAGATTTGTTACAAGAAATTACTAAAGATATTATAAAAAAAAATGAAATATTCAAAGAAATGGGAGTATCTCAAGACCAAATCTGTGCTGGTATGGGCGACAAAAAGGATGAAGCTCATCAAATTCACAATTTCATTGATGGCGTAATTTCTAACATTCATGCAAACCCTTCAAAAAAAGTTATCTACTTGAGAAAATTTTTTGATATGTTTCAAGAAAGCATCTCAGATAACGATAAAATTGTAATAATTCAATCGTTAAAAGATGAAAAAATTGATAAATTAAAAGAAAAAATGTTATCTTTAATTGAGATTTTTAAATTAAAGCATTAAATTACTTACTTCTTATTTATTCTTCTCCTTTTCGAGAATGTTAAATAGTGATGCCATGATTAATAATTTTCTAGGGCCTCTTAATTTCCCTGTAAACAATTTTTTAGCTAAAGTTCCTATCGGAAGTTTACCCATTGCTATATCTAAAAATGTTTTTGTATCTGCTTCTAATTTCCCCTTCCATCCTAATACTTTTTTCTTTAAATCTTTCTTATTTTTATTTGGAAAACTATCTACAGATATAGTTCCTTTATCTATAGTAATTAATGCTGCATGTTTGCCGTCTATTGTATTTAGAAGTAGTTTCACATTAGTATCTTTATGTTTTTCTTTGAAATAATCAATCTGATTAAGAGGGTCTAATTGTTTATATAGAACCCCCGCAAAACCCCTTAATTTTCTCGGTCTTTCTTTTCGACTTGACATTCGACTCAATTGATAAATTTTTCTAATTATTTTTTAATATAAATAGAATACTCTATTAATCAATTTAAAATTTTAAGATTTTTTAAAAATCTGTAAATCTTAATGATAAAGGGTTATTTCATTGAAGAAAAGAAGGTCTAATAAAGAGATCCTAACAAAAACAAGTTAATATCCTGACTCTGATCCACTTCCAAAAAACTCTTCGAACGCTTTTCTGTCGTTTTGGGATATTTTACTGGTTTTTAATCCATTTTTAATGATAATAGGTTTTATCTCTTTATCCTCATGTTTCATATGCTTTACTATCGTATACTCTTTTTGTTGATCTTTTTCTAAGTTAAAATCTTGATCACAGGCCTTACAGAATAGTTTTTTGTTTCTAGGGATTAAGATATTATCGCAATTTGGACAAAACTTCATAGTTTCGAAGATCACCTTTTTTATACTACTTTTAAATTTTTCGGTTTTATTCTTTTTAACAGATATCCTTTATATTAAAATAAAATTCCATATATAAAGTTATTTCATTTTATATCTAATTAACATAATTCGAATATAAAAAATTTTGTTTTAAAATTTATATTGATTATCTCTATTTCAACTATTAAATAAATGAGTAAGCTTACTTTTATTTATAAGAAATTATTAAAATGCTAATAACAACACAACAATTTTATTCTCAAATGGTTATTTGAATAAATGATTAATAAATTTAACAATCATCTTTGCCTTTATTTAACATAATGAATGAAAAAAAGAATGTTATTATAATCGCACATCGGGGTGCAAATAGTATTGCGCCCGAAAATACCATGAAAGCCTTTCATAAAGCTATTGAATTTGAAGCTGATTATATCGAATTTGATGTACACATGACTAAAGACAGAGAAATTGTTATTATGCATGATTCCAATACTTATCGAACAACAGGTCGAAAAATTAAGATAAATGAAGCGATACTTGAAGATTTAAAACAATTAGATTGCGGTGAAGGTGAAAAAATCCCTACTTTAAGAGAATTAATTGGAATTTCTAAGGGAAAAATTGGTTTACAATGTGAGATAAAAGCAAAGGGAATTACTGACAAGGTTGTAGATCTATTACGAGAGGAAGATATTATTGAATCTACACTCATAAGTTCTTTTTATCACAAAGAATTAATCAAAATTAAAAATATTGAACCAAAATTAAAAGTAGCGGCACTTATTATTGGAGTTAAGAAAAAAAAGATGATTCAAAAGGCATTAGATTGTAAATTCTATGCTCTTCATCCATTATATAAATTTGTAAATAAGAGTTTCATTGATGGTGCTCATGAGAATAATATTAAAGTTAATGTTTGGACCGTCAATGATATGGGTGAAATGAGAAAGCTTATCGATATGGGTGTTGATGGGATTATAACTAACGATGTAGAAGCTGCTTTAAATGTGTTAAACCGGTAAAATAAATCCTTTTTTTTAATTATAGTTAATTTTAATAGCTTCTCTTTATTGTAAAACAAATAGGAAAAAATTATGGAAATGAAGATTTATGTCTAAATCAACGAATTCGATACAATGGGAAAAACTTTTCAATCCAAGAGGCGTTGGGATCGTAGGTGCGTCCTATAATCCAACTGGGGGTGGGCTTTTTGCTCGAGTAATGCAAGGAAGGATTAGATCTCCTCTTTACCTTTTTAACCCACGTTTAGCTGGAAAGGAACTTTTTGGATATCCAGTATATAATTCATTATTAGATATTCCTGAAGATAAACCCATTGATTATGTTATTCTAGGAGTCAAGGCCAAATTATGTCCTCAATTATTGGAGGAAGCTGGTCAAAAAGGTGTTTCCTTTGTCACAATATTTTCCTCTGGATTTGGCGAAGTAGGTAATGAGAATTTAGAGAAAGAAGTATTGAAAGTAGCAGAAAAATACAACATTAGAATTATTGGCCCTAATTGTCTAGGTGTTTATGATCCTCACGCAGGTCTTTATTTTGGTACTGAGCAATCAAAAAAAGCAGGAAATTTTGGAGGAGTTTTCCAGTCGGGGGGATTAGCCGTAAATGTGGCTCAATTAGCTGTTTCTTATGGTTGTTATATTTCAAGCATTATTTCTGTTGGAAATCAAATAGATTTAGCTCATCCAGATTTTCTTGAATACTTTAATACCGACGAGCGCACAGCAATAATAGGATTATACTTGGAGAATTTAAAGTCTTTGGAAAAGGGTCGTCAATTTTTTGAAGCGGCTAAAAAATGTAATTTAAACAGAAAGCCTGTTATTTTATGGCGAGCTGGATATGGAGAGTCAACAAAATCAGCAATAATGTCTCATACAGGAGGACTAGCCGGAAATAATAAAATCTGGGAAGCTGTAGCTAAACAAACAGGCTGTTGTTTAGTACATAATTCTAATGAGCTTGCTGCTCTTGCTTCAGCGCTTAAATTAGTTAGCCTTCCGAAGTCTCGAAATGTTGGCATAATTGGAATCGGCGGGGGTTCTACGATTGAGGCCGCAGATGCTTTAGAAAATCATAATCTAAAAATACCCCGATTATCTGCTAAGAGTATAAGGAAATTAGGTCGTTTTCTTCCAGATGTAAATACAAATGTTAATAATCCTATTGATCTCGGAGGACAAGGGGCTATGCCAAATGTTTACTATCGAGTAATAATAGCACTTGAAAAAGATCCTAATATTGATGCGATTGTATTCATTAAAGATCCCGAGCGATTTCATGGTCTACAAGAGCGAATATTAGGTTCAATGGGTGGCGCATTTAAAAATTTAGATTTAAATAAGGAATTTATAAAATTTATAGTTAAAGCTAAAAGAGTTTGTTCTAAACCTATAATTTGCGTAATGCTTAAAATTTCTGAGGGGTTTCACCAATATAAAAGCAGGTATAAATTCAAACTGAAATTACTTAATAGAAATGTTCCTGTATTTGAAAGCGTTGATTTAGCTGGTGCGGTATTAGATCATTTAAATAATTATAGAAAATTTCTTCAAACGCATGGAGTCTATCCAAAGTAAGGCTAGACCTCATTTAACCATAATTGTGGATTAAAAAACTCTGGATATTTCTTTTGTATTTTCTTTAAAATTTGATCTAATGAAATTTTTAGCTCTTTATCCTTAATAATTCGCATTTTTTTCTTAAAAATATCTAAAATGCAAGTTGCTTGATTTATTTCTCCTTTATTATATGTTTTTTTATATAAGTATAACTCATCGAATTCTCCTTCAAACCATTTTATCTCTTCCGATAAGCTTTTTTTTAATAAACTGTAAAAATTTAATCTCAAATTCATTTGAATTACCCCTTTTCAAAATTTTTAAGATTTTAATAACCCCAAGAATCCGATGAGAATTCAAATATATATAATTAGTGCAAAATTTTGGTATTATATTATATTGAGACGAACATACAAACGTGAAATTTATAAAGAAAAAAGATTATTTTATTCAGATTTATTACTCATTTTTAAGATGGGTGATTTCAATAGGTCTACCTGGGCTACCTTGATAATATTTCTTTCCCGGTTTGCCTCTCCAGCTCTTATGTAATACAGTATTGGGAAAAATAACATTATCATCTGTGGTTAATACTCCTGGACCTGCTATGATGCCCGGATAAAGTGTTGTATTCTTACCTAATTTAATTTCTAACATGGTAATTTTTCCAAATATAGAATTAACCGCATGACTAGATAAAGATGTAGAAGGGTACATAAATGTATTTTCACCTAGATCTGTAAGTTCTAGCCCCACATAACAGTCACAATAAATTACATTTTTTCCTATTTTGTTATGGCCTATTCTTCGTAGAGTTCTATTTACTAACCATGGAAATGGTGATTTGGATGTGAGCCACATTGGATATTTTATAATAAAACCCCTCTTGTGGTAATATTTTAACATCTTTCCTTCAGGACTATTTACATCATCAAGAATTCTAGCGAAAACTCCTTCTTGAGGCGGAGACTTCTTATGCCAGTATCGAGACCATAGGGCTGCAAATTCAATTAAAAGAATAAGATAAATATAGTATAAGAGAAGCAGAAATCCTGGTAAAATAAGAAGGTGAATGTGAAGCGGTATTAAAAAGAAATTTATGAAAAAGTATTCAAATAATAGAAAGAGTCCTAAACAAGCATATAATGGTACAATAAATGTAATGATACTTATTTTAAAGAAGTCTAAGGCAGGAAGCTCGACTGATTGTTGCTCATCCTCTTCTTTTTGAGAAATACCTTCTTCTTTCTCTTTTTCAGCTTCCATAATAATATATTATTGATGAAATGTTATTAATAATTATTTATTATTAAATCGTACAATTTGAAGTGGTTAAGAGAGATAAAGTGAATTATAATCTCCCATTTCTTTACTATATGGCTTAATTAGAAACTTATAGCTAAATTCCTTCTTTTTTTTTAATAAATATTGGTCTAACACATCTTTATAACCAAATCGGCTTCCTCCAATACCACGTTGCTTATATAGTATATTTAATGTAATATTTTTTCGCATCGGTAATTCATGGATGTGCTCAGCTTTTTCGAGATCTTCTAACATATAGGGCCATGCACTTACATTTAAATGAGTTCCCGTCATATCCGCTATAAATATTCCAAAGTTATCATTTTCTGTTAAAGCAACCCAACGAATGTCTGTTCGATTTCCGTTCTCTTGTGGTCTTACATAGTTATGAATTAAGTCGCCCACTTTTCCAGAGTAAATTCCTATAGGTGCGCCTGTTTTTCTATCCGAATATGTTTCATGTGGACCTCTACCATACCAAGTCATTTTATTATACTTTCCAAGGATTTCAGTCCGCATACCGAATAGGACCATATTTTTTTTAGGTATAAATTTGTTTTCTATAATAATATCGCCATTTCCATAAATTTTATAGTCGGTCTCAAGAGGACCTTTTCCTTTTTTAATTTTTGTTTTTACACTAATTCTTACATAATTTTGGTCTATTTGTTCTAAATTAATATCTTTAATCTTTCTCGTTTTAGAAGCATTTTTCCATGGTCTTTCTATAAAACGCTTTAAAATTGGAAAAAATTTTGCAAGTGCTAAATCATTATCTGTTGGTACCCGCCAGAAATTAGGAATGAGGGGGTTACATATAATCATATTTTTCTTATACGTATAGGTTTCAATAGCACCAATTTTTCTATTAAAAATTATTGAAAAATCTTTTCCAGAAATGTTGATTTTCCCAGAATTTTCATTTATATTAATTCTACTCATTGATTTTGTATCAATTTCCTTCTTTTCAATTGGCTCGTAAGGAATTTTAAATTGATCCCATGATATTAAATGCCCTTCTTCTGCCCATATCGTACTTATTGCTAAGGAAAAACTAATTCTTAAATAATATTCGGTTTTAGGTTGAATCTCTGGTTTCTCAAAAGGCACTCTAATTTCTTGTATCTCTTTCGGCCCCAGTGGTAATCTCGGCAAGCTTCCCTCTTGAATAACATTTCCATTCGCAGTTAATTTCCAAGAAATGTCAACATGATCAAGAGATAAGAAATTATAATCATTTATAATTCGAATGATTCCATCTAATAAATCAACGGGAGCTACTTTAATATTTTGAAAGACCTTCTTAACTTCATAAAGTGAAGGATTTGGTTTTCTATCAGGCAATATAATTCCATTACAACAAAAATTATTATCATTTGGCTTATCTCCATAATCTCCTCCATACGCCCAATATTCTTTTCCATCATCAGATCTTTTTCTTAAACCTTGGTCAACAAAATCCCAAATAAAACCCCCAATAATATTATTATATTTTTCAAAAACATCTTGGTATTCTTTAAAATTTCCCAAGCTGTTTCCCATAGCATGAGCATACTCACATAGCATACGAGGTTTTGCTCTATACCGCTTTGGTTTCATAAATCTAAACGGGGCCATTCTAAAAACCGTTTTTAACTGAGCAGATTTTTCCATATCTTTTACTGTCGAGTACATTGTACTAAAAACATCTGATGTTTCTAGATCCGGGTCCCCTTCATAATGAATGGGTCTAGTTGAATCTATCTTCCTTGCAGAAGCCGCCATTAACTTAAAATTTTCGCCGAAACCTGCTTCATTCCCTAAAGACCACATTAAAATACTTGGATGATTCTTATCACGTTGTACCATGCTAATCATACGATCAACACATGCATTCGTCCATTTAGGATCGCTTTTGGGTAATTTACTTCTTAGACCATGAGTCTCTAAATTACATTCATCAAGAACGTAAATTCCATAATCATCACATAACTCATACCATTTAGGATCATTGGGATAATGGGACGTACGTACTGAATTTATGTTGTTTTTTTTCATAATAATTATATCTTCAATCATCCTTTTAATAGATACAGCTCTTCCATCGTCAGGGTCATGTTCATGGCGATTTACGCCCTTAAAAAGAATTGATTTACCATTAATTAATATTTGACTGTTTTGAATCTCGACTTTCCTAAACCCAAATCTACAATGCTCTACTTCAAAAATCTCACCTTTATCATTTTTTAATATTATGAAAATATTATAAAGATTAGGTGTTTCAGCAGACCATTTCTTAGGATTTATCACATCTGCTTTAAGTTCTACTATAACTCCTTCATTGGAATTTATTCTAAATATAGAACTCATAAGTGGTTCTGAACCGACAATTTTATTCTCTAAATCACATAATAATAATTCAATACAATAATCCTTAACCTCTTCTCCTGAATAGTTATAAATATTGGCTTTTAAATTAAGAATTGCGTCTTTATATTCATTAACTAAATCACAATGTATAAAATAATCCCATACATGAACCTTATGAGTAGAATAAATAAAAACATCCCTATAAATGCCACTAAATCTCCACATATCCTGGTCCTCTAAATAGGAACCATCAGACCATCTATAAACTTCAACTGCAAGAACATTTTCCCCTAATTTCACATATTTTGTAATATTGAATTCTGCAGGAGTCATACTACCTTGGCTATATCCAACTTTTTCACCATTAATCCATATATAAAAAGCAGATTTAACCCCACCAAAATGTATAAAAATTTCGCGCCCTTGCCAATCTGTTGATAAATTAAAAATTGTATGATAAGAACCAACAGGATTATAATTATGATCTATTGTGGGTATATTTTTCTTTTTAACACTATAGGGGTATTTAAAATTAGTATAAATCGGTATTCCATAACCTCGCATCTGCCAATTACTTGGTACATCGATCAAATCCCATTTACTTACATCATAGTTCGTATGATAAAAGTCAATTGGCCTATCTGAAGGCTTTTTCACCCAATGAAACTTCCAATTCCTATTTAAAGAAAGAAAGCATGGAGAAGCTTCTCTTCCTTCTACTGCTTCCTCTATTGATTTATATGGAATTAAAGTGCAATGTGCTGGTTCTTTATTTTGACCAAAAACCAAAGTATTTTCCCATTCAACCCTTTCACTGGTTTGTTTTGCCATTTTTGATTTCAACAATAAACTTCATGAAATTTCTTATAATTGTTAAAATCTTAAGTAATTCTTATATTTTATTGTAGTTGCTACAAAAAGTTAACCAGATTTATGGATTGTTTGGATTTGCTTGCTTTTCTTCCATTTGTTGCATTTTTATCATATAGGGAGTAAAATCCCTAAATACCATTAGAAACGCAATTAACCCAAGGACCCCCATAATAATTCCGATCCAATAAGGTCCAAGTGTCCCCTCAACATAAAAAGATAATAATAAGCCACCCACTAATGGACCAATTACTTGACCTAAACTATCTAATGTTGTAGTATATCCATTGATCTTTCCCATCTCTTTAGGCGAAACCGATTGCGTCACTTTACTTATTAGCAAACCCCTACTACAAGATGCTCCATAACTTATAAATACCATTAAAACAATAAATCCAATTATATTTTGTACAAAACCAATTAGGAAAAATGATGAAAATAAGAGAAATAAACCCAGAATTGTCATATTCTTTTCACCTAATTTATTTAATGTTGGTTTAAATAATGTAAAACGTACTATTGCCCTTGAGAGTCCTGATATTGTTAATAATATACTAATTCCAATGATATCATAACCAAGAACAATACCTATATAAAGAGTTAATGTGCTCACATAGAAGATAAAAGAAAATGTGTGGAACGAATATTGTGTGAGTAGATATGATGCATCTTTATTTTTTCTTAATTTTATTTTTACTTTTAGTTGCTTTTCCATAGTTTCACGGCGAGATTTTGGCCAAGATTCTTTTATAAATAAAAGAGTTATAATCATAGTAATAGCAGAGAATCCAGCCGCAACAAATCCCAATGCGGCTAAGGGAAACTCTGGCCCTAAAGGATGAAATAA
>Ga0114925_10001853_pt1 | contig 10598 bp, 14 predicted proteins | sample SumtaG_2_FD_87287 | JGI IMG/M metagenome (GOLD analysis project Ga0114925, IMG submission 87287) | Deep subsurface microbial communities from Indian Ocean to uncover new lineages of life (NeLLi) - Sumatra_00607 metaG | ecosystem: Environmental > Aquatic > Marine > Oceanic > Sediment | place...
TAAGGCATCAAAACGGAGAAAGTTTGATAAGGAGCTACAGCGATATGAAACACCTGATGTTAATGACCCCGAAAGCTTGTATTATAGTAGTTTATACAATGAGAATCCCAAGTCGGTGATTGCTACGAAATGGTTAGTACAACGAGGATTTTTCGAAGACGCAAAACACCGAAAATTAATCAAAGATTACGAAGCATCGAAGAACTAATAATATGTGAATTATATTATTAGCTTATTATATTTTTTACATCATAGATTTAACTTTCGCAACCATCTTATCACATGGCATGTAACCCGAGATGTCTTTCTTTTGACCATTTGAAAGCACTAATACCGAATGGGGAAATCCACGTGCCTTGGCCTTTTTAGACTCCTTGTCAAATTTACCCTTATCCTGTGAGTCATTGACCATCTCAAGCTTTACACCAATCTTAGCAAGTTTGTCTTTCAATTCTTTTTCCTGTGCGCTCATTTTCTTGGAATAACCACACCAACTATCCGCACTCAATACTTTCAGCGTCGCATTATTGTGCTCAAAGTTGTCGGTACTGGTCTCAGACAATAATTGTGAGACGCCGATCAACACAGCAGCGATAAACAACATGAGAGAGCACATCATGTCACAGTTCTTCTTATCTTTGTCTTTTTTCATGCTCATTTTTGCTAGAGCAGTTAATAAACATAAACCCAACAGGGAAAGAGAGATGATTGATAAAATTTCTTTCGTTTGCATTTATTGAGTGTAATAAAAAACTTTTTTATTATGGATATTTTTGATAACAAAATTGAAGATCTACTAATAGATCTAAACGTATTTATAAAAAACATGTCCTCGCATTTGGACATTAATCATTCTATTTGGGCAATTAGACGGGGGGAAAATTTAATTAATGATGTTAGATCTGAATTGGTCAAAAAAGAACTACATTCTGTTCTGATAACCTTACCCAACGAAATTATCGATGAAATATTAAGTTTTCTTTAAATAAATGCCGACTCTTGCAGATCTGAAAAAGACAGCTTCACGACTGAAAATTAAAGGTCGTTCTAAAATGAAAAAAGCCGAACTTGAACGAGCTATTGCTAATCATAATTTAATGCTTAGGTCGAGATCACAGAAATCTAGAAAACCTAGAGTTAAGAAATCTAGGAAAGCAGTGAAGAAGAAATCTAGGAAAGCAGTGAAGAAGAAATCTAGGAAACCTAGAGTTAAGAAATCTAGGAAAGCAGTGAAGAAGAAATCACGTAAACCCCGAAATAAGAAATCTGTTAAAAAAGCGGAGGACGTTAATGTTTCGTCTTGTGATAATTATGAAAATACAGAACCTCTGTCGTGGGAATCATTGGTCGAAGATGTACCAAAAAAATATATAATTTCGTTTGACTTTAACGTCGGTGGTAGTAAAGTTACCATGTGTTATAATATTGCATATTTACGTAATTATTTAGTCACTTCGAATGTAGTACCACTTTTAAGGGGAACTTATGATAGAGAAACTGTAAAATTGTCACAGGCGCAACGTGATAAGGCGAAAAAGAAATGGAACGCCATTATGAAAGCAGATAAGGCGGGATTCAAACGATATCTCGTCGAACAAGATCCTAAATGGGGTGACGAATTAACATGGGATAAAAAAGTTTATAAAAATCCTTATGTGAGATTAGTTTCACAAGCCACACCCGCTCATGACTTTAATGCAGTTCACATTATTACTCCTAAAAAGCTGGCTGAGTTAAAAAGAAAACATCGTCACGTGGAAAATACAATTCACATGGATCCCAGAATCTATAATGATGTTAAAAAAGCAGCTAAGTGGACTGTGGAGTTCCCGAGTGGCCGAGAAGTCGCAGCTAACACAGTTTGGTTTGACAAAAACAATATGAGAAACAGTGTGGCGTCTGATCAAGATGCTGGTCAAGTTATGGGATCGTTAATTAAATTATTTGATAAAGGTAAATTAGTACAACGAAAATCAATCGATGGTAAATATAAGTGGGTGCTGGGATTACCTTTAGAAACTGAGCCAGATTTCGACATAGCAGGTTCCAGATCCAGTAACAATAAATTTTTAAGATCGGGTGGAAATATGGTTGATAATAAAAAGTGGACTAAATTGTTAAGAGATTATAGAATGACCGGAGACGATAGATTTTATAAACTTTGGGTAGCTCTTGCCAGTTCGCTCAACACACTGTCTTATCACTAAAAAAAAATATATTTTGAAAACATACAATTTCAAAATAATACTCTAAGGTACACGAGCCCATGTGATAAGATTAGTATTGATAGGAGGCCATTTTCCATAATCAAGAGGCAAAGGAAAAGTATATGGTTGTCTGGTGCAACTCCCACCCACCTTTATTCCTTTTAATGGTCCTAATTTATAAAAAGATCTATCTCTGGCTAAGTATGGACACTGTTGACCGGAGCAACCAACACTTTGGGTGCAAACTTGGCAACAGGTGGAACATTCACCTTTGACATTTCCTCCGGCACACTTAGGCACTTGTTTTTTCCAATCTTCAAACCCAAAATTTGGAACGTCTTGCTTAGTGAAACATTTTCTCTGACCACATCCGGTATCTACTGAAAACCATGTATCTGTCATTTTATTATAATATAATTTAAGATGGAAATCTTTTTTGCTAAATGGCAGAGTACGGTTTTATTTTAGATCAAGACTTACAATTCGAAAAACGCAAAATTTATAATTTGTTTATCAATTATTTTGGTAATCCCACTATGACAAAAATCAAAGACGCAGAAGGAATCAGTGTGTATGCTGCTCAATCAGCAGCAATGTTAAGAGACATGCGATATCTAATAGTTTTAATAGATGCTGATAATAATCCTATGGGTAAAAGATATAGGCTGTCTGATTTACCCTGGAAATGTCTTCAAACCAGGACTAATCAAGAAGAATACAATTGTGATTCATTTACTTACATGCCTAATTCTAAAAGTCCATATGACTCACGTATGTTTCTCAAAGAAAGAAAACCGACCCTAACTAGTTATGTTAATAAAGATTATAAAATTTCATTATGTTTGCTACATACAGATGATAGCACTCAATATGAATATGGGGACATTGGCACATTGCATAGCGCGTTAGAAACATACCAAGCAATTATTCAAATTGAAATTTAAACGTTCAAGACAAGATAAAAAGATACAAATGGAAAACATTCTAAGAAAAGAGTTCCCTCCTGCCGATAGGCCTTATTCCCAAAATGAGCTGACAGACATGCGTGAAAGAATACTAGGACGGCTTAAGGTTGGTGATACAATGGTTTATCATGAACAAACTGGCTACTTTTATCTAGCTAAAGCGGGGGGTAAGAAAGAAAAAGCCGTGCAAAATGGCGAAGAGCTTGATCCAGCAGGATGCTCAGTATGTTGGAAACTAAGAAAGACCCCTCAACATCTTCGAGATGAAGCCAGGGATATGGTAGAAGCATATCAAGTTAATTTTGAGAAAAAGCCCCAAAGGTGGACTTTGAATCTGGTTAATCTTGAAGCAACATTTTACAAATGGCTTTATCTTAATTTTGACAAGAAGGAAAGGGGAGGACGAAGACCCGGGCAACGAACTAATGAAGATCATAATAATAATCAACAACAGGAAACGCAACAAGAGGCGGTGTAGAATGTTAAATGACGATATAATTTAATTCATTCATATGAATTAAATTGAAAGTTCTAGTACAAGTGGTGCGTGATCGGATGAAACTTTTTTATCTACTACACCTATATCCGGAAGCACTTCTATATTTTTTATCTTTTTCTTGAGTGTTGGACTGATAATAAAATAATCTAATCGTAAACCGTAATTTACCCCCCTAAAAGCAGGTCTGGTCATATCCCAATAGGTAAACCCATACGGTCTCATTTTATATACTCCACCGTGTTTGCTTTGTTGATTATAGGTTTTACCTTTGGTAAAAACTCTAAAAGCGTCAATGAAACCTTTTTCCATAAATTTTTCAATGTCACGACGTTCCTGTAATCTATAAGCAGCCCCACCACCAATTTGTGTTATCAAAACACTTTCTAACCACCTCTTTTCAAGTTTTTTGGCGGCCATTTGTTGACCCTTTGTTAAATTATCGCGTGGATAAAATCCCACTTCTAAATCATCATGTACAACAGTGCCGTACTCTTTCAGCTTATCTTTTGTCATCTCACCCTTGTATATATCCATAGGACCTCTTGCGACATTCATATCTCCGCACCATATTACAGGATTTTGTTTTTCCAGTTTGACCAGATATTTTAGTAAAGCTGCATCCCAATTAGCACGATGAGTCATAAATTCCGGTTTGGGAAATTTACCGGCAGCGTTTTTCATTCCAGCTCTACCAGTATTAGGAGTATAAGTAGTCACCAATGTAAAATTATCATAAAAAGCTGTCAATATTCTTCCTTCATCGTTCAGATGTATGCTTTCTTTAGCGAGACCAGGTAAAATCTTGCTAACTTTATTTGGCTCCATTTTGGACCATATTGAAACACCTGAATATCCTTTTTTAGTTTTTGAACAGTTCCAATAGTGATAAAATCCTTCCGGTTTGAAACACTGACGTGTATCAGATGTACATTTAGTTTCTTGAAAACAAATAATATCTGGGTTACTTTTTTTAATAACTTCTCCTAAAGGCGATTTAGGATCAACTGGTCGAGATTTCAATTTACACGAAGATGTATTTGTATCTACTATTTTAGTTCTTAGTGAGTTTACGTTCCACGATACTATAGTTAGGTTTGTTTTTTCCGCTGTTTTGTCTAACAATAGTTGCGGATAGTAAATTTGCTTTTCCTTTTCTGTGTAGGCAGGATACATAGGCAACCCTAGTTTTTTCAAAGAAGGCATATATCTGTACACTATTTTGTACGCTGGTTTGCCATTTCTACTAGGCCTTGTGATAATACAAACGTCTTTGAATGTATTTTCTGACCAAGAAACTGTAGTTTCTTTAATCTGATCAGCTGGTTTTGCCTTTTTACCATGTTTGGGATTTTTGCTACCAAAAATAAAGAATTTTTTGCGTAAAAAACTCATCCCGTGATTAGCGCTATACATGGGTGGACGCATACCCCCACCAAGACGCATTATACTTTGGGTTTTAATATTTTCTTCAAGTACCGGTTTTCTCGTCTTCTTATCTACAATAAGTAAATCTTTACTGGTTGTCAATCGATATCCAGTAAAAACTCTTTTAACGTCATGATTAACACCCTTAGAAACGACTTCATGTAATACATATTGTGGAAATATAATTGCATGACCCGGAGGCACTACAGCGCGTGTTTTATATTTTTTAAAGAGCTCATATAAATCTTTTCGCTTCTTTCGTAATTCTTTTAATTTTTCTTTTAGCTCATCTTTCTTTTTTATGTCATTAGTCGTTTTAATTTCTTTTTTGGTCTTGTCTATCGGCTTGTCATAAATAAATCCAGGCTCAGCAAAACCCCCACTTTTTAATTTATACAGGTCGACGTTCAAATGTGAACCCGGTATAAAAGAAAATCCTTGATTTTGTTTACTAGTGTTAACCCAACCGCCGAAAATAATATCCCCGGGTTTTACATCTGCAATATCTTTAGACATAATGTCCCTATGCCAAGCCTCAGCGGTAGGCTCTTGCATCGGGGGTCTCCACATCATTCGATCAAACAAAACCTGGGATCTAACATTTTTACTGTAAGAAGGATCAGGGTAAGACTCTAATAAAGGCGAGAACAAATTCTTCTTTACAGCCGTGTTAGCTTTTTGTCTTAGTTTTCTTACGAATGTGTTATGAAAAGAAGCCGGATTACCAAAAGCGGCAAATCCACCCAATACATAAAGAATGTCTTTTCCATCCTTATTCTTATTCGCCGATGTCCGAGCATATTCTGGAAACGAGTGACATGCGGCATCAAATTCACTGTTTAATTTATCTAATTCAGACAGCTGATAAACTGGTACGGTAGCAACCCCTACAAATAACAGATTTTCTAGAGCATTTTGAAGTTGTAAATTATTTGTGTATCTTATTATATCTTTACCACCCGCTTTGAAAAACGTTTCTAATATGTTGAAGTGTTTTAACGCGGTCATGGCTATTTTTTTATTTCCTTGGCCTTGAAATAGTGTATGTGCACAAGATAATGCGAATTTTCGTTTAGCTGACTCTGACAATTCATTTAAATGTTCAACATTACCAGTTTCACAAAATTGTTTAATCATTTTTGATGCAACTTCCATTTTTAATTTAAATCAATTTTTTAGGTTTGAGAAAATGGATATTCCCGAAGATATTTTGTATCATATAAGTGAATATTTAATACCACGTGAAATGTTTGTACTCAAAAAGTGTAATTCAAAACTCGACGAAACACTTAGAGCGGACATTTTTTGGCAAAATCGCGTAGGAAAGATACCCAACTGGATATCTGGTCCATACGAATTCGCAAAAAAACTTAAAAAATCCAGACAGATAAAATGTTTTAAGTGTGATAAGCCGTTGGAAAGATTTTGTGCGTTATTTTTATGTAAATGCGTCCAAACGGAACATTGGAAGAGGCGATACACACCAAGATGGCATCCCAATTGTGTTTTCAATACTACTGTTAGAAGTGTTGGAAACAAAAGATGTCCTATATGCGACAAGTTAGTTATGTACGTCCAAATAACTAGTTTTCCGTGATCTCTAATCGATCATTCATTACCTTGCACATTAATTCAGGATCATCTACTAAAGTTATAGCTATTTGTTGTGGAACTTTTTGATATTCGGTAAAAGTTTCCAAAGCCACGTCTTCCATCTTGCGACCTATTAACTCACTCTCCATATAATAAATCTCCCAGATATCGTAAGGTGTCTGGTTCATAACGACTAAAAGCGTGTCCATTTATTAACTATAAGAATATGCTGATTTTTTAGACGGTAAAAAGAAATATGCTAGCGCATATAATTCTGGTATGAAGAAAATTAAAATTAATCTTATATTTCTGTCTGCACCTGGTTTAACCTCTTTGACGGTACGAAGTATTAAGAATACTATTAATATCACCTCAAATATCAACACAAGCATTGCCATAATAGCAAATAACATGCTGTCAGTCGTTTTCACCGTCTTTTTGAGTGTCTTTTTAGCACTATATTTTTCCTTTTTTTGTGGTTTAAATTTTTCCACTAATACATTAACGCCTCTACTAATGAAATCACCTGTAAGTAACATATTTACTTAAGGCTAGAGAATAAATTCAAAATGAGTCAAGAAAAAAGAAACCTGAGAGAATTAAAAAAATCCGCACGTGCTTTAGGGATTTTAACGGAAGGATTAAGTCGAGAAATGGTAGAGTATGAAATTGAAAAGAAAAATAGAGGTAAGTCTCCCGAAAGAAAAAGACATAATGTTGGTAAACAATTAGGAATTAAAGGAAGTCATGGAACCGTTGTAGCAGTACAACTGGGAAGAAAACTATGCGCCAAAAAACAGTTTCGTAAAAATAGATCCAACCAAAATATTAAAAACGAAATACAATTACAGAGAGAAGCAGCTGCTGCTGGAGTATCACCAAGAATCATTGAGTATAATCTCAACAGTAAATATATAATAATGCAACGATTATGTAAAAATTTGTGGGATGTACTAAGGAAAAAGGGAGGTAAGATGTCAAAGAAATTGCAACGGGAAATATTACAAATATTTAGAATTTTAGACAATATTGGTGTATTTCATAAAGATCCCAATCCTCTCAACTTTATGCTAGATGCTACAAATACATTATACATTATTGATTTTGGTTTTGCTAAAAGAATCGATCCAAAAAAAGATGGTAAAACCCCTAATCAAACTCAGATGACGTTGGGGTTATTAATGAAATTGTCTCAATTTTTTCCAGGAGTAGAATATCCTATACTGAAAAATTCTTTACCTCAACATCTATCCGCGATGATTCAAACTTCAAATTCGTCTATCGACGGAGGATCGGGATCGATGGTTGATAATATTTCATAAATTTCTCTTTTTTGACGTTCTTTATGTCTACGATACAAAATGCGGGATATACCACAACAAGATAATGTGCTAAATATTGATATTAAAATTACAACAAAAATTTTCATTTTAATATAAAGAAATATGAAACTTGCTGAACTTAAAAAGTTAGCGGCCAAGCACAATATTGTAGGTCGCTCGAAAATGAACAAAGCCCAGTTAGAAAAGGCTTTGTCACGAGTCAGGCATTCCAGAAAACAAGCTAAAAAGAAATCTCGTAAGCCAGCTAATAAATCTAGAAAATCGGTGAAGAAGAAATCTAGAAAATCGGTGAAGAAGAAATCTAGAAAATCGGTGAAGAAGAAATCTAGAAAGCCCAGGAAAAAATTTATAATCATGTGTGATTACACTGATAAGTCTATTGTACTTTTGGGTTCTACTTATACTCACAAAGAGGAAATTAAAAAAGCTGGGGGTAAGTACAATCCTAACCTTAGCGTCGGAAAAGGCTGGGTATTTCCGAAAACAAAGAAAAAAACAGTTGAAAAGTTAGTTAAAAAGATGCGAAGCGCTCCGGCTAAGTCACGTAAAGCGGTGAAGAAGTCGCGGAGGAAAAAGGCTAAAAAGTCTTCTAGAAAGTCTAGCAGAAAGTACAAGAAAAAATTTAGAATGAAAAAAGGTAATTGTTTACAAGACTGTCAGGGTAGTATGTGTCTTTTGGGTGGAAAGAAAAGATATCATAATATATATTACACTGGGGCGAACCAAGCGAAATTTTGTTCGCCCGGTCTTGGAGTAACCCAAGAGCAATTTACAATCAGTGAACAGGGGCAAATAGTAGATCCATCTAATTGCGCTAATCCTAGTAAATATGCTAGGGGTCATGCTTGCCACGACTTAGAATATGAAAAACTAGGGAACTGGAATAGGAGGTTTAGTAGAGCTCGGCATCGTAGACATTTGCGCACAATAAAAAACGTGATGAAAGAATCTCAGAAGGCGGCAATAAAGACTGTTAATAGTTTATTAAAAGAAGCAGCCGAGGAAGATACAGGAGTAACAACTGGGGAAGACAGTATAGAGTTTCTGGAAGCTGCAAATCAAATCGGTAACCAAAAAGCTTATAATGATTATTTTGACCTGATTATGACAACTCCTCCCGTGACAATAGGTGATTTGAGAAAAGATTTTCTGAAAAAGGTCCTCGAGGCTGCGCGTAAAGTTTCCCCTGAGAATGCGAAAGACATATCCAAAAATATGCTTAACTTATTTCAGCAACAAGTCAAGGAAGGAAAAGAAGAGGATCGCACGCTCGAAAAAGAATATGAGATGTTGTCTTAATAATATAATCACTAATATAAATGAGTTCCAAAGATTCTGAAAAGAAAGAAAAAGTTGTTAAGAAATCTAAGAAACCAAAAAAGTGTTTCGTTTGCAAAAAGAGAAATCTGACCAATGCGAAATGTCGCTGTGGAAAGTGGACATGTTTAGCTCATGTTAATAAACATGAATGTAATTTTGATTGGCAAGCTCACGCTCGTGAAAAGCTTAATGACCAATTGATTAAAGTGGAATTCTCAAAAGTTACTTCGATTTAATTTGTCTAAACACAATTCCTATATCATAAAGGTATGTTTAGACAAATACTAAGAAATACTGGGTCAAATACAAGTATATTACCATTTGTCTCGGTAACTCAAGGGTTAGTTTTGCACAACGATCTGCTTTGTGTTCTACATATCCAACATAGAAAACGAGTTGTTCTTAATCAATTAAAAAATAAGGTTAGAGAACGCGATGAGAAAATGATTAAACAAATCTTAGATGAAATTATTGAAAAAATTATATCACCCCCGATCTCAGAAAACACCAGAGACGTTGGGATACCATATTGTATATTTGAAAGCCTGGGAAATTATATATGGGAGAGTGTCAGACGTTAAGCTCATAATCTAAATCACATATTGGTAAATAATTATGGAATTACGATTTTAACATGCAAAATCGTAATTCTGGATCTCAAAGGCTAAAATTTTGATTTAAAAATGTTGACATACTAATAAAAGATGCAGATTTTTATCAAGACTCTAACTGGTAAAACCATCACCCTCGACGTCGAGCCGTCAGACACAATCGAAAATGTTAAGGCTAAGATTCAAGATAAGGAAGGAATTCCTCCTGATCAACAACGTTTAATTTTTGCGGGTAAGCAACTTGAAGATGGTCGTACACTAAGCGATTATAATATCCAGAAAGAAGCAACACTTCATTTGGTCCTTCGTCTACGGGGAGGCGCGGGCAAAAAAAAACCTGCGGCGGCAAGCGGTAAGAAGAAGCGTCATCGAAAAGTATTGAGAGATAATATCCAAGGTATAACCAAACCCGCTATTCAACGTCTGGCTCACACAGCTGGGGTTAAAAAACTTTCAGGGTTGATTTACGAAGAAATTCGGGGGGTGTTAAAATCTCAACTAGAAGAAGTTATTAGAGATGCTGTGACATACACCGAACATGCTCGTCGTAAAACGGTAACAGTTGCTGACGTTGCCGCAGCATTATCTCGACATGGGAGGCCTATTTTGATTGGAAACACCGCTCTTGCGACAAA
>Ga0114925_10001854_pt1 | contig 10597 bp, 8 predicted proteins | sample SumtaG_2_FD_87287 | JGI IMG/M metagenome (GOLD analysis project Ga0114925, IMG submission 87287) | Deep subsurface microbial communities from Indian Ocean to uncover new lineages of life (NeLLi) - Sumatra_00607 metaG | ecosystem: Environmental > Aquatic > Marine > Oceanic > Sediment | place...
GTTCGTATGACTTTTACCAGACTTTCAAATCTTTGTAATTCTTTAGCATTTTTATCCGCCTGTTCTCTGGCGGATCACTCGACCCCTTGAATCCTTGACCCCTTGTACCCTTTGGGATCACACCTACTCAACTATAGATGACCCACTTATTTTGCCCTAATTAACTACAACTAATCGGGAGATGATCCTAATCTTTTAATTTAACAGGGCAGGCAAAATTGAACATTTTTCAAAGGTCTCGTATCTATACATTACCTTAGCACTCCTTGACTTGGCCGAAATAGACTTTATTATATAGAAAAATCTTTTGGATGGAGGTACTGATGCCCATTTATGAATACCGGTGTAAAGGCTGCTGTCACTGTTTTGAAGCACTCCTGCTCTCTGCCAACGAGGGTTCTCCAAGTTGCCCCAAATGCCAGTGCCCGGATGTGGAAAAGCTAATGTCGGCCGCGTGTGTTAGACCCCGTGGTATCCCTACCGGTTCGGGTGGGTTTAAAGAGCCGGCCTGTAAACCTTCAGGCTGATCCATTTGATGGAATTCCCCGGTTCGGGGAAATTATTAACTCAATGAAAAGGTCGGGAAGTGCTTCAATGACCGGGTCCAGCCTTTCTCTGTTTCCAGTGGCGACAATATCGCTAACCACGTCCAGTTTCATCCGCACCACTTCGGTAAAACCGAACACCAGAGAAGCCAGCAGGAAACTGAGATCTGAAAAATACCGCTGAATGAACAGATAGTGCTATTGGTGAAAACCCGCCGAAATAGATTCAATCGAATCCGAAATATCCAGAAGCATCACATCGTCATTTAAGAAAAAATAGCGAATAATGTTTTGCAACAATTCTATCCGTATGTCGGGTGCCTTCTCCACCACCTGCTTGATCGCTGCCAGGGCTTCTAAGAGGGTTGTCTCCGGCAGCATGGCGCAGCAATGCGTACGCGTCTACATCGAGTATCCGGCAGCAATGCATATGCGCCCTAAAGCCCCTGCAGTGTGGCATCTGGGCTCCTCAGCAATTTCCTTATGACATATGACGAAAACATTATCTTATTCAGATGTGATTCTATCGAAAAATATTTATTCGGACCGGTATATACTGGCAGAAAATATTGAAGTGTCAAGCATTCATACCGGCCACCCGGATCGTCAACCGAATAAAAAAACATAAAGCCTCTTGTTTTTGAGACGTTTATTTATTATCCCGTGACTTTTAAAATATGGATCACCTCCAAAAGAGTTGGAGTGATCCTAAGGATTCAGGGGGTCAAGGATTCAGGGATTCGAGTGAAATGCTTAATGTAGCGCCCGATCTGTTCGCGCAATGGGTGATTCTATATTAAACTGGGCATTGTTTGAGTATATTAGGGATCGTTGGGAAAAACAGGCGCATGCCGAAAAATAACGTTAAAATAAAATGCCGGTAGTTATGGCAACCTGTTAATTTTTCCTCTAAGCATCTGTTTTTTCTTACGAGTCCTTATATACGAGTTTGCGCGGTTTAATATAGGATTATCCATGGAGCGATTGAAGTGCAAAAACACTCGACACCTTGAATTCTTGGCCCTTTGTACCAACTAATCGGGAGAAGACCCAAAAAATATAACGGAGCTTGTTGAATGAAAACAGTAAAACAGAACCCGATGTATCGCTTCCTGATGGTACTTACCATCAGTTCAACCATGGGGCTTCAAGCCTGGCGAACGTTATTCGACAATTTCGCAGTGAAAATGGCGGGCCTGGACGGCAGCCACATCGGAATGATTCAATCCGTAAGAGAGATTCCCGGTTTCCTGGCGCTGCTGGCCATTTTTATTATCATGGTACTCAAAGAACATCGACTTTCGGCATTGTCGATTCTGGTGCTGGGACTCGGTGTAGCAACAACCGGTCTCTTTCCCTCTTTTTCCGGGCTCCTTGTTACTACACTGGTCATGAGTTTCGGGTTCCATTACTACGAAACCACCAATCAATCGCTGACCCTTCAATACTTTGATGAAAAAACATCTCCTTGGGTATTCGGTAAGTTGCGCGCACTGGCTGCGGCCTCAAATATCTTTATCGGCATCCTGATTTTCTTTATAGCGCCGATCTTGAATTTTACCCAAATCTACCTCCTCCTCGGTGGTGTTATCATGGCTGCCGGTTTCTGGGGGTTTACTCAAGATCCCACGGACCGTGAAATTGTCAGCCAGCACAAAAAAATGATTTTCCGGAAAAAGTACTGGCTTTTTTATTTTCTTACCTTCATGTCCGGCGCCCGACGTCAGATATTCATCGCCTTTGCCGTTTTTCTTCTGGTTAAAAAGTTTCAATTTTCGGTTCAAGAAGTGACCGTGCTTTTCGTTATAAATAATCTAATCAACTATTTTTTGAGTCCTCTTATCGGAAAGGGGATCATCCGATTCGGTGAGAGAAAAGTACTCTCGCTGGAATATTTCAGTTTGATATTTATTTTTCTCGCCTACGCTACCGTATCGTCCAAAATGCTTGTTGCCGTACTTTACATCCTGGATCATGTCTTTTTTAATTTCGCCATTGCCATACGTACCTATTTTCAGAAGGTGGGCGATCCAAAAGATATCGCCCCCAGCATGGCGGTCGGGTTTACAATAAATCACATCGCCGCGGTATTTCTGCCTGCCATCGGAGGGTTGCTGTGGGTTGTTGATTATCGGATCCCGTTTGTATGCGGTGCAATTTTGAGTATGATTTCCTTGATTGCTGTTCAACAGATCAAGATTAATGTTTCCGTATAAAAACCGCGCCAGAATACCCCGTGGTTTGCCACGGGGATGATATCCGTTCCTTCTTCCGGCATTTCATTCATAGGTTGGCGTTTCGGCGCGTTTCTGCTGCATGTAGAATTTTGTGATCGAAACAGACCTTGGGTCCAGATGGGTCAAACCGTATGCTTTGGCCCAGTTCATTGCTTCCAGATATTCTTGAACATTAATTCTGCGCCAGATTTTCGGATAGTCAAAAGCTTTGAAGTCCGGATGATATTGAGACATGATATTGATATAGGTGGATTTTGGGAGATTCCCGGCAACCCAGCGAACGAATTTTTCTGTTCCGGCCACACGGTTGGGCATAACCAGGTGTCTGATCATCAGGCCGCGGACAGCGAATTTTTGTTTGTTGACCCGATGCTCTCCGACCTGCCGGTGCATTTCGATAACGGCGTTTTGTGCCACTTCCGGATAGTCTGATGCTTCGGGCATATATTTCTCCGCGTGCTCGTTATCCATGAATTTCATGTCGGGCAGATAGATATCCACGATACCGTCCAGTATTTCCAGCATCTTAACGCGCTCGTACCCGCTGGTATTATACACCAAAGGGAGGCGAAGCCCTTTTTTGAAAGCAATCCTTGTTGCGTTGAGGATGTTGGGCATGACATGGGTGGGCGTAACCAGGTTGATGTTGTGGCAACCAATCTTCTGTAAGTAGAGCATCATGTCCGCGAGCGCTTCATCCTGAATTACTTTTCCATATCCTTTGTGGGCTATTGGCCAGTTCTGGCAGAAAACACAGCGCAGATTGCAGTTTGAAAAGAAAATGGTGCCGGAGCCGTTTTTCCCCACCAGTGATATCTCTTCACCATAATGGGGATGCGCGGAATATACCACGAGTTTGGATGATGCGCGGCAGAATCCCTGTTCACCGTTCAGCCGATTTGCGCCGCACTGCCGGGGGCAGAGCTCACATTGTTTGAAAATAGAATAGGCTTGCTTAATCCTATCGGCCAGTTCGCCTTCTTTATCCAGTTTCTCGTATGCAGGGAACCATGATTCTCTTTTATCATTCGCAGCATATAGGGAATTGTCACAAAATAGCAGTGAACCGCCCAGAATGATAGATTTTTTTATGAAATCGCGTCGCGTTAGTTTCATGAGGGACACCACTTCAATGGATCTACCTGAAACGGACCGTGAAGTTTTTCAAGAAACGTAAACGGTGAATGCGCTTCAGGTTTGGAAGCAGAACACGATTTAGAATCAGAATAGACAGGCGAAGTATTACGGTATATTATCTGCAATTCAACAATATGGATATCCAATGAGCTTGGGCCGGTCAAGAGAAAATAATGGATCAGGGATACGATATGTAAGCTGAATTATGCTCATGCTAAAAGTTTTGTTTACGCCGGTCTAATGGCATCTTCAATCTTGGTGTTGATTTTATCAAATGGTGTTGATATTATCAAATGTGTATGTATATGATACATATCTAAATCATAATTTAGATTAAATGATAATAGCAGAAAGGTGCTTGATAAATTAACAACTAATTTTTTAAAAGGAGGTATCGCTATGAACAGGACTTGTTTAAAACTGATGATCTTTTTGATGATCGGCACTTTAATGTTCGGTTGTGCCAACCTCAAACTTACGCCAGAGATGTCTCCACCCCAGTTTAAGTACTATGACTTTACAGGCGCTGAGTACATGCCAAAGGCAGACAATTTTCTGGTTATCCTCGACGCGTCTAATTCCATGGCGGAAAAATATGTGAATAACATTCACATGAAACAAACCAAATTTGATATTGCCAAAGATTTTTTAGTCGCTATGAACCTGACGATTCCGGATATGGACCTCATGGCCGGGATCCGGTCATTTGGCCATCATGCCAGTGTGTCCAAAGAGGAGACCGTCCTTTTTTACGGGATGACGGACTATGATTCACTCGGATTTGAAAGTGCTCTTGACGCTGTAATTCGGGCCGGCGGCCATAGCCCCATGTCCTTCGCCATCGATGCCGGGACGGGAGATCTGAAATCGGTTCAGGGTAAAACAGCGGTTATTGTTGTCAGTGACGGAAAGGATATGGGCAGTTCACCGGTGCAGGCCGCAAGGGCGATGAAAGATGCGTTCGGTGACGATCTCTGTATATATACCATGCTGATCGGAGATGATCCTGGAGGCGCAAGTCTCATGAATCAGATTGCCGATGCCGGTGAATGCGGGTTCGCGGCGCGTGCGGATGATTTCCACACAAGAAACGATATGGGGGATTTTGTATCAAAGGTATTTTTAGGCGGAGGTGTTAAAGTTTCGGAAATGGGCATCGTGTATTTTGATTTTGATAAATCGGACATCAATGCTCAATATTTTCCGGTTCTGGGCAAGGTTACGGCGTATATGAAAAACGATCCTAATGCAAAAATGGAAGTCCAGGGCCATACAGACAACAGCGGAACAGAGAGATACAATCTAATTCTTTCCGAGAGACGGGCCAAAATGGTCACGGATTATCTTGTAAAACAAGGTATAGCGCGTAACCGGTTAAACACTGTGGGATACGGGTATTTCAAGCCCGCAGCCCCCAACTCAACCGCTGAAGGTCGGGCCGAAAACAGAAGGGCCGAATTTTTACCGATTCGTTAAAAAATACTGTTCATAATAAACGAACTGCCAAGTCGATGGGTCAGGCAGTAATGCTGCCTGACCCCATCTTTATAAAAACCGCGCCAGAATACCCCATGGTTTGCCACGGGGATGAATGGCGTAAACTTGTCGATGTGATACATTTCCCGCAGCAGATTATGCAAACGATGTCAATGGTTTCGGAAAAGTAAAACCGTTGGTTAATCTTGAATCACCCTTACCTTCCAAATCTGTATCAGCAGAGGAGGAACATCATGAAATCACACAAGTACCTCATCTTGGCGATTCTAATTGCCTTCTCCTTTACTTACACGCTTCGGGCTCATGCCGGGTTCGGTGACTTTTTTAAAAAAGTTGGGGAAGCTGTGGGATTGGGCGGCGATCTTTCCGAAAGCAAAATCGTTCAGGGCCTAAAAGAAGCCCTTGAAATCGGCACGGATAACGCTGTCAAGTTGGTCTCCAAAACGGACGGATATTACCAGAACCCCGGAATCAAGATTCCGCTGCCCGATGCGGTTAAAAAAGTTGAAAAAGTGTTGAGGACGGTAGGATACGGGGCAAAGGTGGACGCCTTCGAATTAAGCATGAACCGGGCAGCCGAGCGAGCGGCTCCCGAAGCCAAAGCTCTGTTCTGGGACACCATCAAGCAGATGTCTATCGACGATGCCCGTAAGATCCTTAACGGGAGAGATAATGAGGCAACCCTTTACTTTAGGGAAAAAACCGAAGACCGGCTCAGCCAGACATTCAAGCCCATTGTTCATTCGGCGATGTCAAAGGTGGGCGTCACCCGCTCCTACCAGGAGCTGGACGCCAAGGTGCGCAGCATTCCTTTTACGGAAAGTCTGAGCTTTGATTTGGATCAATATGTAACCAATGGGGCTCTGGACGGGCTTTTCTTAATGTTGGCCGAAGAAGAGCGCAAGATTCGCCAAAACCCGGCTGCAAGGGTGACCGATTTGCTCAAGGAAGTGTTCGGGAGTCAGCGCTGATGAAGGTTTCGGTCAATCTGAAGTCATCAGAACCGTTCAAAACCTTTCATTTCTAATTAAAAAGCTTGAAATAGAATTATTTTAAAAGTTTTTGAAACCCGTTTTAAGAGATAGAATGTCAACACTTTATCCGGAGGCAAATTATGAAAAAGGTGATTAAGTGGGGGGCGATTTTAGGGGGCGTCTTTTTTTTCCTGATTATTGCGGCTCTCCTTATCATCCCAAAGTTTGTGGATATCCAGAAGTACAAGCCTGAAATCGAAAAGAAGGTGGCTGAGGCCACCGGTCGCCCATTTGCCCTGGGTGGAGACCTACATCTTTCTCTATTCCCCTGGGCGGGTATTTCCTGCTCTGACATCCGGCTGGGGAATCCCCCGGGTTTTACGGGAAAAGAGTTTGTGACCGTGGAATCCATAGAAGTGAGGGTGAAGCTCGTCCCGCTCATTTCCAAGAATATTCAGGGACGTTTCATTTTGAATGGACCTCGCGTTGTCTTGGAAAGACGCAAAGATGGCCGGGGGAACTGGGAGGGTATCGTAAAACCTTCGGATAAGGCGCCCACAGAACCCAAAAAAGAGGGAGCGAAGGCGGTTAAAGGCGCACCCCTGGAAGGACTTCCCATTGCATCGCTGGCCATAGAAGAGTTTGCCATCACAGACGGTTATGTCCTCTGGATCGATCATGCCAAGGGGGAGCGGAAAGAACTGACAGATGCGACAATCCGAATGAAAGATGTCTCCCTGGACCGTCCCATTCATCTTGACCTTTCAGCCAGGTTGGACGGACGTTCCTTGGCCCTGAAGGGGGAGGTAGGCCCTTTGGGAAAGGAACCGGGCAAGGGGACACTTCCCCTGGACCTTTCCGTAAAGGCTTTGGGGCAGGTGGACATGAGCCTGAAGGGCAAGATTGTGGATCCGGCCACCCGTCAGCAGTTTGACCTGGCGCTCAATGTTTCTCCATTTTCGCCTCGAAAACTTCTGGCCGCACTGGGCCAGACCTTTCCGGTAACCACAGCCGATCCTGAAGCCTTGAATCGCGTGGCATTTAAAGCCAAGCTGAAGGGGGACCCCCAGGGCGTTACGGTCTCTGACGGGGTGTTGGATTTGGATGAATCAAAACTCGTATTTTCCATGCACGCCGTTGATTTTTCAAAGCCTGACGTCACATTTGATCTCAACATAGACCAGATTGACCTGAACCGATATCTTCCACCCACGGATGAAAATAAATCCGGCGTGAATAAAAAGAGACAGCCGGCCGGGGAGAAAAAAATGGATTACGCCCCGCTCCGTCGGCTTGTAATAGATGGCAAGATTCGGGTGGGAGCGCTTCAGATAAAAGATACAAAGATCCATGATTTTTTTCTGAAGGTCGCGGGGAAAGACGGAAAGTTCAGACTGGACCCCCTGTCCCTGAAAGTTGATAAGGGTGATGTGTCTGTTATCAGAGGAGACTTGGACGTCCGACAGGATACCCCGAAAGTGGACCTGACGTTTAATATTAATCTGGACACTATTAATCTGAGCTCGTTCGTGCCGGTCAAAAAGAAGAAAAACCCGGCGAGTGATCAGAAAGAACCTCCCGCTGCTACCGCCAAGAAGAATGAGATGGATTATACCCCGCTCCGGCGGCTCGCCCTGGACGGCACGGTCCGAGTAAAAACGTTTCAGGCGCACGAGGCCAAGATCCAGAATTTTTATCTTAAAGTTGCCGGAAAGAACGGCCGATTCCAGATGGATCCCCTGTCCTTCAGAATTGAAGAGGGTGATGTGTCGGTTATCAAAGGCAGCCTGGATGTTCGTCAGGATACTCCAAAATTCGATATAGCCGTTAAAATATCTCCACTCTCCCCGCGAAAGCTTCTGGCTGCTTTGAAGCAGGATTTTCCGATATCCACGGCTGATCCAAAGGCTTTGAGCCGTGTTGCATTTAAGGCCAAGCTGAAGGGGGATCTTAATAGTGTGGCGGTTTCAGGCGGCACTCTGGATCTGGATGAATCAAAACTTCTTTTTTCCGCAAAGGCCAAGGATTTTTCGAAACCCGATGTAAAATTCGATCTCAACCTGGACCAGATCGACCTGGACCGGTACCTTCCGCCTCCGGGTGAAAAGAAACCCGAGGAGAAAAAGGCCGAGAAGGTTGAAAAGAAAAAGATCGATTACACCCCGCTCAGGAAACTTGTTCTGGATGGAACGGTTCGGGTGGGGAAGGCCAAGGCCCGCGGAGCCAGGATCCAGAATCTTTATTTGAAGGTTTTGGGGAAAAACGGTCGATTCAATCTGGACCCCCTCACGCTCAAACTTTACCAAGGGGATGTATCCTCGAAAGGAGCACTGGATGTGCAAGGGGATGTTCCCAAGAGCAATATGAATCTCCAGGCCAAGGGGGTACAGGTCGGTCCCCTGCTCAAGGACCTTTTGAATAAGGATTTCCTCGAGGGGGCCCTTCAGGCCAAGATGGCGATCCGTATGACAGGGGATGATCCTGAAAAGATAAAGAAGACCCTGAATGGGAAAGGGGATCTCCTTTTTACAGATGGCGCCATTGTAGGATACGACTTGGCCGGAATGGTCCGAAATGTGAAAGCCAAATTCGGGTTGGCAGAAAAGACAGCGGAAAAGCCCCGTACGGATTTTTCCGAACTTCACGCGCCTTTTACCATCACCAACGGCGTGGTGAACACCCCTATGACCGCCATGTCGTCTCCCCTTCTTCGAGTGGTGATTGCAGGGAATGCCAATCTGGTCAAAGAGTCTCTAGACTTCAGGGTGGAGCCCAAATTCGTGGCCACCCTTAAAGGGCAGGGAGATGCAAAGGATCGTTCCGGACTCATGGTGCCGGTACTGGTTACCGGAACTTTTTCAGATCCCAAGTTTCGCCCGGATCTCAAAGGAATGTTTACAAAGACAATTAAAGAAGGGCTCCCGGATATCTCATCACTCAAGAAACTCATCCCAATTCCAGGTATCGGTGGAACTCAACAGGAAGAACCGCCAGAATCTCTAAAAGAATCAGAACCTCTAAAAGAATCGGAACCTCTAAAAGAAAAGGAGAGTCCATTAACACCTTTGGAAGACAAGGTTAAAGGCCTTTTTAAATCGCTTCCCTTTGGTAAGTAAGTGTTGTCTGAAATCAAATATTTGAGCTATAGATAGTGATTTCATAACAATAGAATAAGAACACAAGGAGATTGGACAGAGCAATGGAACAACTTGACCAGATAGCCAAAACCCTGTCCTTGACAATGGGTGCCGCATGGGCCAGCGGGATTAATCTCTACGCCGCCATCCTGGTTCTGGGGCTGCTTGGGAAAACCGGCAATGTTGATCTGCCGACCAACCTCCTGATTCTCCAGAATCCACTGGTCATCGGGGCGGCAGGTGTGATGTATATCGTGGAATTTGTCGCCGACAAGGTGCCGGGAATTGACACGGGATGGGATTCGATCCACACCTTCATTCGAATACCCGCCGGTGCCTTAATGGCCGCCGGTGCGGTAGGGGATGTCAATCCGGCCATGGCTGTTGCGGCAGGCATACTGGGAGGCGGAATGGCAGCCGGTTCTCACGCCACCAAGTCGGGCTCCCGGGTAATTATCAATGCCTCTCCCGAACCATTCACGAATTGGGCTGCTTCAGTTACGGAGGATCTCGCGGTGGTCGGCGGTCTCTGGGCCGCTCTGCATTATCCCTGGCTTTTTATTGCCCTGATGATTGTTTTTATTCTGCTGATGATCTGGCTGCTGCCCAAACTTTGGCGGGGTATCAAGAAAGTCTTCAGTTTTATCGGGCGTTTGTTCGGCATCGCGGAGGCGGAGGATCCTGAACATGGCGACTCGCCGCCCTCTGCCGTTAACAATGTTGATTCTGCACAAATCGGGAATGATATCGAACAAAAAATTGAGAAATTGAAAGCGCTTCTGGAAAAGGAGCTGATAACTCAGGAAGAATACGAAAAGAAAAGAGCCGAGGTGTTAGATAATCTTTAGAACCTTTGGTTCTTCTCCAATTTAGTTGGAGAAGAGGGTCCAAGGGTTCAAGGGGTCAAGGATTCAAGGGTTTGTTTTCTAAAGACTTTATCAGTGCCTTTAACATTCTTTCGATTTCTGCGATGGCTTTATTTAGTGTCCCCAATTCGCCTTTTTCAATTAAATCTAAATCCCCTGCTAATAATATCTGCGTTTCCAATTCGCAAACAGAACCATAAGATA
>Ga0114925_10001855_pt1 | contig 10596 bp, 7 predicted proteins | sample SumtaG_2_FD_87287 | JGI IMG/M metagenome (GOLD analysis project Ga0114925, IMG submission 87287) | Deep subsurface microbial communities from Indian Ocean to uncover new lineages of life (NeLLi) - Sumatra_00607 metaG | ecosystem: Environmental > Aquatic > Marine > Oceanic > Sediment | place...
GCTATCGTCTGGCTGGATACTCGGGCAGAGGAAGAGTCTGCCAGGATAGCTAAAAACTTCTCTCCAGAGCTTCTTTATAAAACAACCGGCCTTCCTGAGATGTCCCCCATTTGGCCAGCACCTAAGATACTCTGGCTTAAGGAAAGTGAGTCTGATGTTTTCAATCAAACCTCAAAGTTCCTTATAGTTAAAGATTATCTTATTTGGAAACTAACAGGAGAATTTTCCACTGAGCCCACCGAGTCATCCTCTACTTGTTATCTTAAGTTAAAAGAGAAAGACTGGTGGGATGACATGCTTGATTTTATTGGCATTAAAAGGGACAAGTTACCTACAATTTTCCCCTCCCATGAAGTGGTAGGGAATATTAGCTCTCAGGCAAAATCTGAATTAGGTCTATCCCCAAATACCAAAGTTATAGCAGGGTCTATGGATCAGATGGCAGGGGCCTTAGGCGCAGGAAATATTGAGCCTGGTATTATTACCGAGAGTACAGGGACGGCCCTTGCCGTAGTGGCTACCGTAGATAAACCTGTGTATGATCACAAAAGAAGAGTTCCTTGCGCTCCACACTGTGTTCCCGACAGATTTGTCCTTTACCCCTACTCGGAAACCTCGGGTATTGTCCTTAAGTGGTTCACGGATACCTTTCCTTCAGATCCCAGTAAAAAGGAAGATTACGGACAGCTCCTGCAACTTGCCTCTCGGGTTTCTCCTGGAGCAGAGGATCTTCTTGCTCTTCCCCATTTTACGGGTACTGCCTCTCCTGATTTTAATCCTCAGGCAAGAGGTGCATTTGTAGGAATTTCTTTTAAACACAAACGGGCCCATTTTATCCGGGCTCTGGTTGAGTCCGTAGCTTTTATGCTTCGGGAAAACATTGACCTTTTGAAAAGTCTTTCCATACCCGTTAAAAGGGTGAGGTCTTTGGGAGGAGCTGCAAAAAGCGATATCTGGCTTAAGATAAAAACAGATGTTTTAGGTGTGCCGGTAGAAGTTCCCGAGTGTAGTGAAGCAGCTTCCTTAGGAGCGATAGTCTTAGCTGGAATTGGAGCAAAAGTTTTCCCTGATATTAGCGGAGCGCTTAAAGAAGCGGTAAAGATCAAGAAAAGCCTTTTCCCTGAGCCTTCTAATGTAGCTATCTATCAAAGAATTTATCAGGACTACCTTTCGTTATATCAGAGACTTTACGGTAAGACTTGATCAAAAACTTATGTATTTTGGGAGTTATTGTGAGCTTTTAAGACACTGCAAGCTGGTTCATATAAGTTTTATTTTTCTAAATATGTCTTAGATTTCCCCTTAATATAGATTTATACAGAATTTTATAAAAGTATATTCAATACAACGTTTCCGTCAAGATAGCTATTCACAAATAATTTAACTGAGGAAGAAAAGTATTATGTTCCAAGGGAAAATGCTACAGGCAAGACTGGTAGAACCAGAGAAATTCATACTGGAAGAAGTTCCTGTACCTCCTCCTAAGGAAGATGAAGTTGTGCTTTCTGTTAGTTATGCGGGCATATGTGGTTCAGATATTCACATTTATCAAGGAAAAGACCCGCTTTTGACTTTTCCTGTGGTGCCAGGGCACGAATTTGATGGATTTATAACTGATGTGGGTAGCAAAGTGAGAGATATAGGCAAGAGGGAACCAGTGGTAGTCATACCCTCTATTTCCTGTGGGAGATGTTATTACTGTAGGCATAACAAGTCAAATCTGTGTGAGAACTTACGGGTAATAGGTGCTACCGGCTATCACGGTGGCTTTGCTCAATATGCTCGGGTACCTGCAGAAAATGTAATTAAGATTCCTTCTGAAGTGGAGTTAGAGGAGGCTGCGTTCACTGAGCCTCTTGCCGCTGCGGTGAATGCGGTGAAGAAGGTGACTAATATCCGAGAAAAAAAAGTAATGATCGTTGGATCGGGAACCATTGGTCTGATGGTACTCCAGGTGGCTAAAATCCGAGGTGCCAGAAAATTGATCAGCCTGGACCTTGTGGAGGAAAAACTGAAATTAGCACGTAATCTAGGAGCTGATGGGACTATCAAGGTTAGCAAAGAAAACTTGAACATGCTCACCCATCAGCTTCGAAAAGAGAAAATCGACGCTGTTTTTGAGTGTGTTGGTCTTGAATCTACCACCGATGTGGCTCTTGATGTAGTCAAAAGTGGCGGAGAAATTGTTCTGGTAGGTGAGCATGTAGAAATTCCAAGAGTAAAACTCCTGCTCATTGAAAATAGAGAGCTAATAATATTCGGCACCTGTATTTATATTAAGAAGGATTTTCTTGAGGCACTCGAGTTTTTGGAGAAAAAAAGAATAGAAACCAAATTACTTGTTTCCAAGAAAATTTCTCTTGCCAAAATAGATCAGGTATTCAGAGAGATTCAAGAGGGTAAGTCCAAAGCAATAAAAACTTTGATTGTGCCCAATCTCTCTTAGTGTGCATTGGCTGACTTGACATTTCGCAGTTTGGTCGGTACATTTTTTGAAACTTGGCTACTGAACCTCTAACTATAGTAGATAAGCCAAAGATAAAGTCACCAAGGAAAGTGGGAGAGTTGGCAGACTAATCCAGGTTTGGAGTGAAAGGAGAGCTTTCCAAAGAGAAGTGTTTGATTAACATTTTCCTTAGGAGTTTTCAATAAAAGTGAACGATGACTCTTTGAAGGTGAAGGCTCGTAGCTATAGAACAGAGGGTGGAGCTAAAGATCATCGGGGAGGTAAAGATGAAGAAACGAAACATTGTCTTGATAAGCATCGATGAAGTGCGGCCGGATCATCTGAGTTGCTATGGGTATGAGAGATTACCGACTCCTAATATTGATAGAGTAGCCAAAGGAGGAGTATTGTTTGAGACTTGTATAAGTGCAGCTTGTATAACCCCATTATCTATGGCTTCTGTTTTGTGTGGAGCTTACCCAAATAAACATACGGTTCGAGACCCCTTCTCTCGTATCCAGCCCAAGACGATAGCAGAAACATTGAAAGAGTACGGCTACAAGACTGCCGGTTTTGTGGGAAATGGCCTATTGGGAGCAAGACACGGTTTTGCTGCTGGTTTTGATGATTTTGACGAGCCTAGCAAAGATGCCTCCTGGGGTTCATGGTTTGCGGAAAGAAAGGAGTTGTTCTATGAAGGTAACTGGTGGGTTGATCGGATGCTTGGGTGGCTCAAGAAAAATCATTCCTCTACTTTTTTCATCTGGGGACATTACTTTGAGACTCACGAGGGGGCCGAACAGACACTATTACGGGACAGATTGATAAAAGAAGGAGAACTTTCCGAATTCAGCTATAAAGACGCCAAGATTAAATACATGGACGAGAAGTTATTTGGTGGACTTCTTAAGGCATTTGATGATCTGAAACTGTGGGAAGATACTATCCTGATCATTATGGGCGACCATGGTACGAATCTCGGTGAACACCCCGCCAAACCCGTTCCACACCGCTCATATAACCTTATATACCCTCAGCATACGACTCTATATGATGTAGACCTAAGGGTCGCTCTGATTATCAGGGATAAAAGTTTACCAGGCGGTAGAAGGGTAAAAGGAATGGTAAGATCCGTAGATGTTGTTCCCACGTTATTGGACCTCTTGGAGATACCGAAAGATAAGATGAACTTCGATGGGGCCACTCTAGTTCCTATAATAGCCGAAGCAAAGGCAGAAGGGCTTGGCGCCTATGCAGAAATGTTATATCCCCTTGTTGAAAGGATGGGATCATTGCAGGCTTTTCGCACAGACAAATTCAAATTCATAAGAGATCTTACCAAAGGAGTGGAGGAATTTTATAGCTTGCTAGATGACCCTTTAGAACAGAATAATTTGATTGAAGAGGTTAGAGAATCCAAAAAACAAGAACTCGAGGATATACGAAAAAAATTGAATGTTCATCTCTTTGAACTGAAAGGAAAGGGTGCAGCTTTTTCAGAAAAAGAGAAAGAAGAGATTGAAGAGCGCCTTCGTCGGCTTGGATATATGGAGTGATGGACATTTGAACCATTTATATATTAGAAAATAACACTTAATACTGGCCAACTTATGAGAGGAGAGATATATAGAGAAATACGAAGTATGGTGTCTTGCACTGCCTCCCAGGGTTGACTCTGATCCTAAATATAAGGAGTACAGAACATGAATGTAGTTCTAGTAATCATTGACAGTTTACGACAGGACCATGTAGGCTGTTATGGAAATAAGTGGATTAAAACGCCTTATCTTGATTCTCTAGCTAAAGAGTCAGTAGTATTTACCCAAACTTACCCAGAATCACTTCCCACCTTACAAGTTAGAAGAGCCCTACAAACAGGCTGCCGAGTCTTTCCATTTAAGGGTCATAAAGATTACAAAGGCAACCAGTTTCTGGGTAATCTTGGTTGGGGTCCAGTCTCGGAGGAACAAGACACCATGGCTGAAATTTTACAACGTCACGGTTACCGCACCGCTTTTTTTACCGATACCTATCATCAATTTAAACCTTCACAGAACTTTCATCGTGGTTTTGATGAGTGGGCCTGGATAAGAGGTCAAGAAAACGATCCATATCGCTCAGGGCCCAGACCATTCAAGGAAGACGTGGAAATTCATATACCGGAAAACTTAAGAACGAAAACCTTGGAAAATTTAAGAATAAAAACAGATAACGGAGGACAAATCAGGAAAAAATATACCGACTTTGTCCGTGACTACCTAACGAATGTAGCCGAGAGACGTTCCGAGGAAGACTATTTTCCCGCTCAAGTTTTTACGGCCGCAGCTAATTGGTTGGAGAGAAATCAGGATGCTGAGAAATTTTTCTTGGTAGTTGATTCCTTTGATCCCCATGAGCCCTGGGACCCTCCTGAATCTTACCGAAAACTCTATGATCCAGACGATGATACTATCGATTTCCTGGCCTCTTTATATGGCCGGCCTGATCTTCTCACTCCCCGTCTTCTAAAACGCTTAAGAGCCAACTATGCTGGAGAAGTAACCTTAGTAGATCGCTGGTTTGGTTATCTTCTTGAGAAAATGAAATATCTGGGATTAATAGATAACACCCTTATTGCGGTCATATCCGACCATGGGCATTGCATTGGCGAGCATAATATAGTGGGAAAACAGGGTTATCCTATGACCAGAGAGATCGCTGATCTTGTCTTTATGATCCGCCATCCGAAAGGAGAAGGAGCAGGGACGATCTGTGATAGGTTGGTATATAACTTTGATTTGCCTCCTACCATCCTGGCTAGATTAGGGATAAGTCCAGATGATCCCATGGATGGGAAAAATATCTGGCCTCTGGCTTTAGGAAAAGAGAAAGAGATATATGATCATATTACCTGTGCCTGGGGACCAATAGTAATGGTTCGTGACCGACGCTGGTGGTACAATGCTTACCTTTGGGGAGAAGTCCCTCTTTTATTTGATTTAGAAACTGACCCAAAACTTGAGAATAACATTGCCAAGGAACATCCTGATATCTGTGAGCGAATGAAAAACTTAGCTATAGCTGATGCTGGTGGCAACATTCCAGGTTATATAAGAAAAGCAACAGACGGGCCTGGATGCAGCCCGCTTTTGGGATGTTGATTATTAGTTATGGTAACTTGAGAAGCCCTCGAATGAGGAAATGTTGATCAGACGCTTTTTCCTTGACAATTGTCTTCCATACGGACATAATATAATGCAAATGGATAGGGACAGAATGAGAGATGTAATTTCTCAAAAAGTAGGATTAGTAAAACAAAATGTGCTAACAACTATTATCGATGAAGAGAAAAAGATAGAAATAAAGGACCAAGGAGGAGGTGATGAAATGTGGGCAGGCCGATCTATCCTGGAAAAAACGAGGCTTTTCAAGAGGAGAAAAACTGTTGCAGCACTCAATTTCTCTTCTGAGGAGCTTCAACAGTAGAATGAACCATACTTAGACTACATGAGGAGACTAAAATGGCAAGAAATAGGTGTGTACGGCTGCTAATATATGCTTTGCTAGCCGTATTGTTGCTTACCGGAACGGGATTTGCTAAGACAGAGATAACTTATCTAACTCGTCTTAGAGCGGAGGAATTCGGGCGTCAAGCATTTGATACGATTGTGGCCGAGTTTGAGAAGAAATATCCCGACATCAAGCTGACATTTATCGATACCACCTATGACAAATTGCGGGAGGAAACTTTACTGAGAGCTCAGGCAGGAACCCCTCCAGATATCACGGAGCCCCCAGCAGGCTGGGTCCCAAGTCTGGTAGAAGCCGGAATATTGGAGCCGGTTAAGGATTACGTATCACCTGAACACCTGGCTAATTTTCCTGGTTCGATGCTTGACGACGGGACGATCGACGGCGTTCTTTATACCGTACCGATCTGGAGCGGGCCCATCCTGTTGTTCCTGAATAAAGAGCTTGCCAAAAGAGCTGGCTACTCATTGAAAGGTCCGGGCGACATCTTCGAATTCAAAGAAATGATCGCCAAAATTGGCTCTCTCGGCGTTACTGAAGAAGGACAAGAAATTTACGGTTTCGCTCTCAGAAACGTAAAGACGCACAACTCAGCCCTGTGGTTCATGACCTGGCTCTGGAGTTGGGGAGGAAAATTGGTTGATCGATACGACATACCCGCCTTCGATTCCATGGGTGCCCGCAATGCACTGGAATTCTATCAGTGGCTTACTGCCGAAGGTTACAGTGCAAAAGGAGCGGACCACTATCCCACCAGAATTACCTTTTCCCAAGGACGAGCGGGATTCATCTTCGATGGCACCTGGCTCCGGGGAATGCTGCGAACTCTAACCGAGGGTGACGCGATAGATGACATGTACGTCCCGGTCACAGTCCCCAAGGGATGGGACGGTACCAACTGGGGCATTGCTAATTACAGTGACATGGTAGTGCTTTCGGGTTCCCAGCATAAGAAAGAGGCTTTCACCTTCCTAAAATACTTCACTTCCGATGAGAATGTTATTCGCATAATGTACGAGAAGATGGGAATGATGCCAGCTCATCTGGGAATGTTGCAGAAATCCTGGGTGCAAGACCCATTCCTCGATGCTCCCAAGAAGCAAAACCCCTATTCACGAGGGGTACCGTGGAAGCATGCTAAGTGGCCTGGAGCTCAGGACTTCTTGGCCCGAGCCCTCACCGAGGCAGTAGCTGGAAAGGATGTCAATCTCATCGCCAAGGAAGTACAGAGGGATCTGGAAGACTTACTCGCCGATTAGGAATAAAAAAGAAGGTCACTATTCCTTCTTCTGGTAGAATGTGTACCAGGTAAAATCCTACCGCAGCAAGGTAGCCTCTGACAATGAGAACCTCCTTGCTGCGGTGCAAAAAATCTCATACAGATGGAGAAGATGGATAGTCAAAGAGCGGGGTTGCTCAAAAAGCACGGACTAAGTGATACCTGGGTTAGTGTGTTATTATTAGTTCCCAGTCTTGCTATTGTCGGTGGTGTCTTGCTCTATCCCCTAATTGATGCTTTTAGAATTAGCTTTACCAGTCTAAATCTTATTGGTTTCAAAGGAAAACTTGTGGGATTTAGGAACTATGCAGCGATATTCCGAAGTACTCTTTATCAGACGGTACTAATCAACACCCTGGTTATTTCCACGGTAGCTGTAGCCATACGGTTTATCATCGGTATGGGGCTTGCCTTAGTTATTAACCGCACCTTTAAAGGTAAGACGATAGTGCGTGGACTTCTCATTCTTCCCTGGTTAATTCCGTCGGTGGTGGTAGGGATTCTCTGGATGTGGATGTTAGACACGGACATTGGAATTGTCAACTATTTTCTGGTGGCTTCAGGACTGGTGTCCATCAAAATACCCTGGTTGGCCGATAACTTTTTTTCCAAAGTTGCCGTTATTATAGCTTTTGTCTGGACAGGGACACCTTTTATAATGGTTGTCATGCTGGCGGGACTACAGGCGATTCCTCACGAGATCGTTGAGTCAGCCACTACGGATGGTGCAGGACGATTTGCAATATTCCGGTTTATCACTTTGCCTTATTTGCGCTCTCTTATTGCCATAAGTACTCTTCTCTCCATTGTCTACATTTTTCAGAACTTCGCTGTCATTTATATGCTTACTAAAGGAGGGCCTGGTTACGCTACAGAAATTTTCTCACTCTTTGTTTACGAAATGGCCTTCAATTCTGGTCGTTTGGGAAGAGCAAGTGCCATTGGAGTTACCTGGATGATTTTGTTACTTGCCTTCTCTATTGTTTACATACGACTCATTGCGGGAAGAGAGCAGACCCTGCGATAATTTTTACGGTTCCGCAAGAAATAATTTGAGGGGAAAGCATGGCTTATCAACGAGAAATTGATACGAAAAAACCTCGTCAAGGAATGGTAGAATACAAAGACTTTGATATGTTGAAGCTTGCTGCCTTGATATTGGTCTCTTTCTACATGGTATTCTCGCTATTCCCTATATTCTGGATGTTGTCTACCGCACTCAAGACCAATATCAATACCTATAAGATGCCTCCGGAGCTTTTTCCGATTAGGCCGAGTCTTGCAGGTTTTAGAAAGCTTCTCACTGCTGACCGAACTATTTTTCGGTTTTTTTTAAACAGTGTAATTATCGGTGCTGGCGCGGTACTTCTGTGTCTTGCGGCTGGTTTGCTGGCTGGTTATTCTCTTTCTCGATTCCCGTCCCGAATGAGTAGATTTGTGATGATGTTCTTTCTTGTTTCCCAAATGTTCCCCCTGGCCCTGCTGGCTATTCCCCTCTATGTCTACTTCTATAGATTGCGCTTGCTAAATACGCACCTGGGGGTAATCCTGGTACATGGCGCTATTGCTCTTCCGCTTTGTCTCTGGCTACTAAAAGGCTTTTTTGATACGATTCCTACTGAACTGGAGGATGCGGCTAAAATTGATGGTTGCAGTCGTTGGAAAATTCTAACCAGGATTATTATGCCTCTCATAGGGCCGGGCATTATAACAGCAGCAGTATACGCTTTTCTTATTTCCTGGCGAGAATTCCTACTTGCCTTAGTCTTCACCAGTACCGAGATCTCTCGTCCTCTTTCTCCGGGTCTGGCTGTTTACTACTTAGGTTTTGTGTCTCTTCGCTGGTCTGATGTTATGACAGCCTCTATCCTGACGATTAGTCCCTTACTAATCATCTACATCTTCCTACAAAAATATGTGATCAGTGGGTTAGTAGGAGGAGCGGTAAAGGGGTAAAAGTAAAAAAAAGTAAGACAGATTACGGCATGAAGAACCGGACAGAGTCTTTTGTCTAAAGAAGATGGTGGTGTATCAATCTCTGCAGTTACTCGTGCTCGGGATTATGTTGTTCCAACCAAGAGATTTTTTCACACCAAAACTCAGATATTAGATTTGTGAGATCTAAGTCTCCATCCTCAGGTAGTTGTCAAAGTTTGGATAGCTAACTCCTAAAACTTTTCTTTTTCCTGCAGGATGCAGGTTTCAGCGATTAATATTTTGCTTAAGAAGTAGGTATTCTTAATTCTTCACCACGTTGGCCAAAGACAAGGGCAAGAGGTTAAAAGAGGTGTTGGCAGATAAGTAAGTTTCTGGAGAGGAATGAGATGCTCAACAGATTCTTCCCGGAAAAGATGTGAACAAAAATAGAATTTAAAATTATCAAAACCCAAAATCATCTTAAGGAGGAGTGAGATGGCGGAGATCTTTGGCAAAAAATACACCAGAGAGGAGCTCACCAAATTTACCGGTGATATCTCCCAAATTGCCGGGATGAAGCAATACGAGCTTCTAGAGGGAAAGGGTAGGGGAGTACGAGCGCTCGATGTCTGGACAGGAACGGGGTTTTTCTTTACCGTCCTCCTTGATCGGGGAATGGATATCTCGGAAGCCCGGTATGGCGGAAAATCGCTCTGCTGGAGGTCTTCTACCGGAGATGTCCATCCTCACGCGTTTGATTCCCGAGGATTAGGATGGCTTCGCAGCTTCTTTGGGGGACTGCTTACTACCTGTGGTCTAACTTACTGTGGAGCCCCCTGTCAAGATGAGGGAGAAGATCTGGGTCTTCATGGGAGAATCTCCCACATTCCAGCAGATAGAGTTTGCCTGGATGAGGAATGGAAAGAAGATGATTATGTCCTCTCCGTAAAGGGGAGGATGCGAGAAAGTGTGGTCTTTGGAGAGAATATTGTCCTCACAAGATGCATAAGTGCGCGTTTAGGTGAATCTAAACTCTGGATTCACGACGTAGTAGAAAATCAAGGCTTCCGAAGGAGCCCTTTTATGATTCTCTACCACATAAATGGAGGTTTTCCTGCTGTAGCCGAGGGAGCCAGGTTAATTTCACCGGCCACCGAGGTGAAGCCGCGTGATCAGGAGGCCGAAATAGGCAAAGAGGATTATCACAAATTTACTGCTCCTATCTCTGACTTCAAAGAAAAAGTTTATTATCATGAAATGAAAGAAGATGGCTCAGGACTTATACATTGTGCTTTGGTCAATGAAGATTTTGAGGGAGGATTTGGTTTCTACGTGAGCTATAAAAAAAGTCAACTTCCACGGTTCATCCAGTGGAAGATGATGGGAGAAAGTGACTATGTAGTAGGAATGGAGCCGGCTAACTGTGGGGTGGAAGGAAGGGATA
>Ga0114925_10001858_pt1 | contig 10591 bp, 10 predicted proteins | sample SumtaG_2_FD_87287 | JGI IMG/M metagenome (GOLD analysis project Ga0114925, IMG submission 87287) | Deep subsurface microbial communities from Indian Ocean to uncover new lineages of life (NeLLi) - Sumatra_00607 metaG | ecosystem: Environmental > Aquatic > Marine > Oceanic > Sediment | place...
GAAAAGAATCCGAGTGCTACGCTCTGCGCAGCCTTTGCCTTTTGCTTTTCAAATTTATTTTTGGGATGAAAATTTTTCCCTGAAAAAACTGGCCCTGCCAGCCGTAGCCCCTGTGGGCCGTAGGCTTATTGGCGTAGGCTGGTGCCGAGAGCCGGACTCGAACCGGCACGGGTAAAATAACCCGAAGGATTTTAAGTCCTTTGCGTCTACCAATTCCGCCATCCCGGCACGCAAGACTATTAATAAAGGCGGCACCCGGATTCGAACCGGGGATCAGGGTTTTGCAGACCCATGCCTTACCGCTTGGCTATGCCGCCTAAAGTTTTTTGTAAATTTCAATTTTTTCTTTTAGCTGTTGTGCTGTCAGATCGAATATAGGTCTTTCAGGAGGAGATGGAATCTTTCTTTGAAGATATGGACTTTCTGCCTTGCCAACATACGTATAACCATGTTGATACCAATCTGCCATTCCACCTTCATAAACAAAAACATTTTCAAAACCACTCTTAGAAAGTTTTTTACGCGCAAATTCACTTGCGGAACACATGTAGTTGCTGCAATAAAATACAATTTCCGCTTTTTTGTCAATATTCTCTTGAGCAAATGCCTCAATATCCGGAACCATCACATTGATAGAACCCGGTATATGACAATCATTGTACAACTTTTCATCAAGAACATTAATCATCACAAAATCTTTATAAAAAATCTTTTTTTCCCGTCGGCCAAACGGCCAACATGCAGGAAGCGCTGCAATGAGAATAAAAATAATGCAGATAAAAAAAATCTTTTGTGTCTTGTGAGACATACGGTTAAATCACTTTTATTGTTTGGTAAAAAGAGCTGTCAACACCACTAATGTAGCATAAACCGCCTAATATGCAACAAATCAAAAGACTCTCTGTAAAAATCTTTTCCAGCGTACTCTTGCCCAAAAATCTACTGGATGCTTTATCATATCCCAAATCCACCACGCTTCATCACTATCAACGGACCAAATTCTATATACAATTCGTCCATGAATCAATCGGCCATCAATCGGTCCAAACCAACGAGAGTCTTTACTTCCAAGTCGATTGTCACCCATAACCCAAAACTTATTTTTTCCAAGTTTGACATGAAATTCATCACTACCAGACCAATATCCCGATTTATTCTCATATTTTTTTTCATCGTTAGATGGATATATTGCTGTTCCAGGATAGATTGCATAGCTTCCAGATGAGTCCCTGACAATTCTTTCTTTTTTTATTCTATAAAAAGGTTGCTTAGAAAACGGACTGTATGGATCAAATGATTTTGGAGACATTAACTGATAAAGATTTTCCGCGTTTATAGTACTGTGTTGTCTCATATACGCTTTTGGGTCAACCTTCCAAACTCGAACAAGTGGATACTTATTAACGTACAATTCTTCCAGTTTTTTTCCATTCAGATAAATAACAGGCCTACCATCTTCAATCATACCTCGAATTTCATCTCCCGGAACACCTACAACACGCTTTGTCCAGTTTGATGGTCCCCATATATAATCCTGAAATAATCTTGCCAATTTATTTTTTGAATATGGAAACAGTGGATCATTAAACGCAATAACTTCTCCTCGATGTATCCGAGAAAACATAGGTGTTAACTTATCTGCAAAAAAACGCTCGCCTACAAGCATCGTTGTTTCCATAGAACCCGTTGGCACCTGATATAAACCAAAGCCAAATGATCTAACAATAAAAACAAGAAAAAGGAGAAATGAAATCTCCTTTATATTTGTCCATATTTCTACCCACAATCCCGGTTGATTCTTATCCAAAGTTGCCATAAAAGCCCCCCTATTAAAAGAATGAATCGCCTATGAATTGAGTATATCAAAATGGAGATATCGCCATACAGACTTATCGAACTTTTCCAAAAATCCTATTCCAACGTACTCGCTTCCAGAAACCGATTGGGTTTTTAATCAGATCCCAAATCCACCATGCTTCGTCGGTATCAATTGACCAGATTCTAAATAAAATTCTGCTGTGAATCAAGCGCCCATCAATTGGTCCAAACCAACGTGAATCTGTACTGCCAAGTCTATTGTCCCCCATAATCCAATACTGGTTTTTTCCTAGTTTGACGTTAAAAACATCACTTCCAGACCAAAAATTTTCATCTCCTTTTGGTTTCACAAAACCAGCCGCCGGCATAATTGGGGTTCTCGGATATATAAAAATTGGATTGTCACCATCTTTTAAAATTCTGTCCTGTCTCACCCGATAAAATTTCTGCTTGTCATATGAAAGATTTACATCAAACGATTTTGTACCAATAAATCGCTCGACTTGTGAAATATCTCCCCGCCGAACCCTCAAAGCTACTTCTCTAGGATCAATCTTCCACAAACTAATTAATGGATACTGATTAAGATACGGCTCATTCAATTTTTTTCTATTGAGATACACAACAGGTTTTCCATCTTCGATAACTCCGCGTACTGTATCACCAGGAATACCGATTACCCGTTTTGTCCAGTTCGATGGCCCCCAAACATATTCTTGGAACAATCTGACAAGATTATTGTTAGAGTAAGTCCAGGTTGGATCATTAAATGCAATAATTTCTTCATTTTTTATAGATGAAAAAAGAGGAGTCAACTTATCCGCAAAAAAACGTTCGCCAACCAACATTGTTGTTTCCATAGAGCCTGTTGGAACCTGATACAAACCAAACCCAAACGTTCTGATCAAAAACACAACAAGAAGCAGAACAATAATCTCTTTTAGATTTGCCCAAAAACCAGGTTTTTTGGTTTTCGTTTTAAACATATGCATATTCCTCAATAATTCACCCCAACACCCTGGTTCAAAAGGATTTAGAAGTGCATTTAATTAAATAAGATCAAACTCACAAACATTTTTCATTGTATAGAAAAAATAACATGCTTACACAAAAATTCCACCAAGTTTTATTCTCCAAGTAAAATTTCACCACTTATCAGCTGTCGATAATATGCAGATTTTTGCTCAAGCTGCCTATGAGGATAGAATAATAACTCTTTATCTTTTGCCAACAGTGAAACATCTAAAATTCCAACCGCCTTTTTAAGAGTATTAAGACGATGGGCAATAACAAACGTCACGGAATCACAAGAAAGTTCGTCAATCATGTCAGTAATCGCTTGCTCGCTCACCTCATCGAGACTACTTGTTGGCTCATCAATCAAAATCAGTGAAGGCTTGAAATATTTTGTTCGCAAATACAGTGATACAAAGTTAAGCCGTTGTCGCTGACCAACAGAAAGATTCATACCCCCTTCACCAACAGAAGACTCGAGCCCCTCTTTTTCTTTGAATATAGACCAAACACCAACCCTCTCCAAAACAGCAATCAACTTTTCATCTGGAAATAACTCTTTATCTTTTGGTAAACCAAGCAATAAACTATCTCGAACTGTTCCACTTAAGTTGCCTGCCGTTTGTCCTTGCATAGCCACAAGTTGACTTCGGGCATTATCATCAATTTCATACATACGTAGACCATTTATTGTTACTTCACCAGTTGTTGGCCGTAACTGTCCACCTAAAATCAAAATCAGCGTTGTCTTGCCAATTCCTGACGGACCAATAATTCCATACAGTTTTGATGGTTGCGTCCTTTTTACATCAAGTTTTAGCGTATGCTCATCAAAAATCTCAGCCTTTTTTGTATAATAAAAGTGAAGATCCTCTGCTCGAATTGAAATCGTATCTGTTTCTGGAATTTCTATCTCATCAACCTCATCCGACAAAACGGGAAACGATTGAATTCCAAACTCTCTTATAAATGAAAACAAATCTTTTATACGAACAAGATATCTAAAAACTTTTTGAGTTTTGTCGCCTATTCTCATAATTTTGTAACTACCAAACAAATAGGTCGATAGGCAACTAATAGCAAGAGCTGTTGATATTTCTCCACGCCCAATTAACATCAGAAGATACAAACCTAGCGTACAAACGCTTAACCCATACCCAATTCTCGTAACAAGCATACCAGTTCCAAATGATATCCATGCCGTTGCAAGTGAAGCGCCAGCTAATTTATTTTTATTAAGAACCACAGATTCAATCTCGCCTGACGCAAATGATGAACGAACCAACTCAATCCTTGTCAAACTTTCCATATTTAAAGCTTTTACATCATCGTCAGTTTCAATAAGTTTTTTTTCAAATGCCATTGCATTTAACAAAATAAAAAAAATATTAAATACAGAAAGCACTAACAGAAAAGAAAACGAAATCAAACCGATTTTTAGATTGATAGCAAAAAACGAAACCATAACCGTGCAAATTCCAACGATTACCGGCAACAGTTCATAGGTAAACACATTTAAAATATTTTCATACGCCCGGGCACCACGCTCAATTTTTGCGAACAATCGACCGCTAGTTCGCATCGCATGATAAATTGGATCAACCGTTAAAAAAAATCGATATGCATAGTGCTGCACACCATACGAAATTGCAGATTGTTCTTTATCAAAATAACAAATCGTAACATAACGCCACAATTCAAACACTATCCAACACAAGGCCAGAATATAAAAATAACTTTGCTCTTGATATTCAATAATAAAACCAACAATCTGCGGCACAAGCGTAATAAAAATAGAAACAAGAATACGACCTGACAAAATAAAAACCCACAAAAACGGTCTGCCTGTAATTACGGCCCACCAAGGCCGCTCAAAATTGATCGGTCTTAATTTAATGTTTTCGCCAAGCCCGGTAATTCTCATCCATAAATCGTAAAAACGCTGGGATACATTTTTTATTCGACTGTACATATAATCCCCCTAATTATTTTTATCTATCTAATCACTTTGTATCGTATCAGAAGAGAAGAACTCTTGTCCATGCTCCTATGCCAAAAATCTAAGTGGATTCACTTTTTTTACAAATGAATGAACTTCAAAATGAAGATGCGACGGATCTCGTCCTTGAGGCTTCCAAACCAATCCAGTTCTTCCAACTTTACCAATCAATTTTTTTTGTTTTATCTTTTGTCCAACAAAAACCAAAATTTTGTCTAAATGAGCATACCGTGTTTTATATTTTCTGTTGTGTGCTATGACAATAGTATTCCCATAACTACGTGAGTACCGAGCTTCTATAACAATTCCAGCTCCTGCCGAATATACATTGGTTCCACGTATTGCTGCCATATCAATTCCATAATGAAATCCCCACGTACCATTTGGTTTTTTTCGTGAACCAAAAAAAGAACTAATCCAAAACTGTTTTTGGGATACAGGCCACGCAAATAAAATTTCTGTCGACTTATTTTTTATAGAACTCACACCTCGATACGAAGCAATTTTTTTGTTTCTTTTTTTCTTTTGAACACCCTTTTTAGCCTTCTCAGCCTTAGATTTAACGGATAAAGACTTTTTCTTTACTCTCGATAAGGCATAGTCAGTATAGTTACACCACAAATCCGGGTTGAAATTTTTAACAAGTGACTTTTTATCCGACTTTTTTATATAGTTGCACGACAATTCTTTCAGATAATCAAAATCTCTATTGACCAAAAAAAGTGTATCATCAACATTTGTCTGGTCAGAAGATATAACCTTGGCGTACTCAGGAAACACTACCTCTTTTTTTTTTTTCGGGACTGAGCCGAAAAGGAATCTGCTTTTAATATATCAAGCCGCTCTTTTGTTTTGTTATAATCCTGCAAAATTTTATTAACAGCAGCAATATACGTTCGATAATCATCTTGTAACACTAAAAGTCGATCTGACTGTCGTTTAAAAAAAAGATATTCAGAAACCAAAAGCGATGTGGCTCCACACATAACTCCAAAAACACATAAAAAAATAACTCTTTTTATATCAGTATTAGAATATTTTTTAATCACGTTATCCAAAAAAAACTTTAAAGTATTTGTACCGCTTCAGAACAAACCCAACCAGCCAATCTATCGCTCTTTACTTTACACCAATTGTCACGCTGCTCAAGAACTAAACATTCATCCGCACAAGAAAGAGAACTTATTTTTTGATAATTTTTATCTGGTCCAGAAAAAATGGGCGCTGATTGCACAACCAAGGCTCTTTCATAAACATCATCACTATACTTCATCAGCAAAAAAGAACCAAGTGCAAAATTTACAGGTAACAACAATATAAGAAAAAAAATTTTATACCGCCTAAAAAACCAGATACTGGCAAACAATAAAAACCAAAATCCTAAAAACAGTATTTGAAGAGAAAAAAGAGAAAACGATATCGCAAAGTCTTTCACAAGATCAAAAAAAGATTGCCTCTTTGACTCATATCCTAAAATCTCATGTGCTACTGCAATGTTTTTTCTAATATCATTTTTTTCTCGTGATAATGCATTTTTTTCTGCACGCTTCCAATATAAAAGTGCGTCAATATGATTATTCATTTTAAAACAACAGTTTCCCATATTTTGCAAAACCGCTGTTCCTTTTTTTTCAAAAGAGCTGTACAAATCAAATGCCTTTTTATACTTCTTGTTTTTGTAACAACAATTTGCTTGTAAAAAAGTTTCCTGCACATCTCCGGCATAGCACCAAGAAACTGTGAATAAAATCAATAACAATGTTCTAATCATAAAATCTCTTCCAGAACCTTAATCCACTTCTCCGCTTGATCAAAAAGATTTTGCTCTTCCTGTTTTCCTTGCACTGAATAAAACACAAACGCAGAAGCTGTTGCAAAAAACTTTTCCCATTCAACCATTTGTTGTTCCGTAAGGCCTCCTGTTTTTAAAATTTCTTGTGTCATGCAATCAGAAACTTCTGTATCTTTTACTGCACAACGACGCGAAAACAACTCAACAAATATTCTGTACGGAGCAGCAACATCCCTTAACCTTTCCCCCCGTTTTAACTTTTGTCGTGCAATCTTAAAAGCATTTTTCCACTCCCGCTTAGGGGATCTCCAGGAATTGTATCCTGCAATCAGACGATGCAAAAATCTTGAAAGCCAAATTCCAACCGGCGCAAAAACAAGAAGTACAAATAACCAAAACGGCATTTTTCTCTTTGAAGTTTTATACCAATTTCCATACTCATTTAATGCGATTGAATCATCTTCGACTAAAACATCGGTATTGACTGCTATTGAACTTCCTACATCAATTGACGGTGGAACATATTGCTTTGTTAGACCAGACTGTAAAATTTTCACAAGCTGTGGGCCTGTCATCAACGTTTCGTATTCTTTACCTTCAACACTATAGTAGGTAAATGTTTGTTTTGGGATTTCCCATTCACCCTTTTCCATGCCTTGCACAATAAACTCAAATGTTTTCTTTCGAAACTCAGTCTCACGCTCTAGTGGTTCAATATACTGTTTTGATCTGTACGATTTAAATGTATGTGGCATATCTTGCAAATCTAAAAAAAGATTCTCTAAATCTCCATCACCTTCCAAAGAAAGTTTTACAACAATACCATCACCCTCCTTTGCAACCGCTTGATTAAGCCTAATGGTTAGCTCCCGAAACTCCCCAACAGCATCAACCGTTTTTTTGTGTTGAGGAAGTGGATCAACAAACATAGTCAATGCATTTGAATACAATCGTTTTTTTTCTATCCTGGGATGTAAAAAGCCAAAACCGGAAAAAAAATTATCATTACTTTGCCGTGATATGTCTGCACTACATAAAGGGAAAATCAATTCCCCTGACTGGCTTGGAAAAAATTTCCAACGCCATTGAACATAACTATATTGTTTACCATTTATTTTTGTAACACCCTGTTTAGGATGTTCTTTTTCTAGTCGCACAAAACCGTCAACATCAGGATCTACAACCGCAAGCAAAGAAACTCGAGGCCGTGAGCAATAAAAAGTCATTGTTCCTTCAACTTTTTGCCCAACAACAACTTTTTGCGTATCTGCTTTTATAGTTAAAAATATTTTTTTATCATCTTCTTGCTCAGATCGTGCAACAGAATGCAACAACTCTTTCTCGCCAACCTTGAGAAGTAACAAATCAGATTTAGCAATAGTTTTTTCATCTTCAACCGTAACAGGACCAATAGAAAAGGAACCTTTTTTGTCTATACGAATAGTATAGTTGTACACAATGGTTGTTCTGCCATTTATGTTTTGCATGTGATAGCCAGAACTAGAAACGTAAAAGCTCTCAATGCCTTCGATTTCAGGCTCAGAAATTGCTCCATCAGACTCTTCTACAGAAATTTCTAGTCGAAAAGGTTTTCCAACCTGTGCCTGTTCAAGTTCGCACCTGCCACTATTAAAAGCCCGCACGTGCACATGCATTTGAGCATGCGCCACAAAAGTACAAAAAAGAAACATGAACAAAAAACTTTTTTTAATAATTGTTTTGGTTTTTATCATACTTTCCTGCCGCTTGTTGTACTTGCACCGCCATCATTTTTTTATTTGCCTGTGCATCCTCTTTTTCTATCGCTTCCAAAATTTTTAATACCTGCTTATCATAACGCTCAGCACCACCATTTTTTGCCTTCTTATTGCTTTTATCTTGTCCTTGTCCTGTTTCTTGTTTATCTTGTGGTTGTTGAGATGAATTATCTTCTTTATTCCTATCAGGAGAGCCCCCATGATTGGCCTTATCATCTTGCTTTTGCTTGTTTTGATCACTATCAAATTTATCAGAGGAATGTTGTTCTTGCTTCCGCTCATTGCCTTGATCGGACTGCTCGCGTTCTTGATTGTTCCTGTTGTTCTTCCCTTCTTCTTGTTGTTTCTTTTCATCAAGGCCACTATCGCTCTTTCTTTGATCATTATTTTGTTTATCGGATTGATTTTGATCTGAGTTGTTTTTATCTGACTTTCCTTGCTGATTATCATTTTTATCGTCTTGATTTTGCTGTTGCTTGTCCGGCGTAGACTTTTCAGAGTCAGATTGATTTTCAAGCATTTTTTTTACAACTTCAAGATTATGTTTTGTTTTTTCATTATCTGGATTTATTGTAAGCGCAGATTCGTAGTTATCAATCGCATCTTGTAGTTTTTTTAGTTCAACGCAACTATTACCACAATTGAAATATGCTTTTTCTTTTAATTCATCAGAAGCATGTGCAAGTTTCGTAACATTTTTAAAATAACTTTCTGATTGCTCAAAAACCGAACGTTTAAAAGCTGCAACGCCACTATCGTATAAAAGATCTGGCTTGTCGGGATCATCAACTGTCAGAGGAGCAAGCAAAGAACTTGCTGTTTCCCAGTCCCCTTTTTGTGCAGCATAAGAAGCTCGATCACGATCGAAAATGGGAAATGCAATTGTAGAATAAAAAAAGAAGACTATTGCAACATTTTTCATAGTAACCACTCAAGCGCAAAACAAATAAAACTTACAAACAAAAAGTACGGATATTTTTCTTCAAACTGTTCTATTTTTTTGTCATCAAACCGTTCCTTTTCAAACGTTTTAATATGACGCACAAGAACATCAAGATCATCTTCATGCTGCAAGCGCATGTATTTTCCACCAGTTTGTTCCGCTAAATTATGCAAAATGCCTTCGTTCAATCTAGAAATGATAATCGCTCCTTGTTGATCTTTTTGATGCCCTGCCTTATTTCCTTTTTCATCAAAAAAAGGAATTGGGCCACCCTCTGGAGAACCTACACCAAGGGCAAAAACCGTCAGTCCTTGCGCTGCAGCCTCTTTTCGTACACCTGCAAGATCACTTGAAAAATCTTCACCATCGGTCAAAAGTACCAATAATTTACTTTTTCGCGTTGGCATTAATGAAAATGAAGCAAGCGCTTTTTTTATTGCTTGATCAATTGCCGTTGTGCCAGAAGAAATGGTTTCAACATCCAGCTGATCCAAAAACATATGAAACGCTGCAAAATCGTTGGTCAAAGGACACTGCACAATAGTCAAACCAGAAAAAAGAATAAGCCCAACACGTTCAGACTCAAGAATGCGCAATAAATTTTTCACCTGCTTTTTTGCAAATTCAAGTCTATTTGGTTGAACATCTTCCACCAACATGCTTCGTGAAATATCAAACGCAATAAAAACATCTCGACCTTCTTGTGCAACAACTTCCTGTTTTTTGTCCCACTGCGGACGAAGAAATGCAAAAGGAATAAACACAAAACCAATAATGGATAATAGAAACTTCAAAGCCTGTTTTGTTACGGAGGTGTAAAGAAGTGTTGTTTTTCTGTTCTGAGAATTAGAAAGAAACCGTATCGCCCTGCGTCTTTTTACAAATCGCCACGTAAGCAACAAAATTCCTGCCGCAAAAAGAGGAAGGACTACAATCAAATTCTCCGGTGCTGCCCAGTTAATTCCAAATAAACTTATCTTCATATTCCAAACCATATAAGTGTTGAAAAAACTATCTCTATAAGTATAAAGGCTATTAGAATCCAGACAAATGGTAAAAAAACCTCTTTATAGTTGCTGAAAATGTCTGTTTCATATGCAGTTGTTTCAAGCTGATCAATTTCATCATAAATCCGACGCATTTCATCTTGATTTTCTGCCAAGAAAAATTCTCCGCCAGTTTCTTGAGCGATAGTCTTTAAAAGTTTTGTGTTAACACCTGGTCGTTGCACAATACCATACAACGGATGAGACACAATCTTAGAATCA
>Ga0114925_10001859_pt1 | contig 10589 bp, 11 predicted proteins | sample SumtaG_2_FD_87287 | JGI IMG/M metagenome (GOLD analysis project Ga0114925, IMG submission 87287) | Deep subsurface microbial communities from Indian Ocean to uncover new lineages of life (NeLLi) - Sumatra_00607 metaG | ecosystem: Environmental > Aquatic > Marine > Oceanic > Sediment | place...
AGTTGGTGGCAAAACGACAACTGACGCGATTGTCTTGGATGCCCATCGTACGATTATATTTCATGGTGCCGTTGACGATCAGTATGGATTCGGTTACTCGCTGGATGCTCCTCGCCATCGGTACCTTTCAGATGCTATTGCAGCAACACTCCAAGGGAAAACCTCTTTTGTCTCCGCGACAAATGCTCCTGGTTGTGACCTGCACTTTAATGCAAGGAAAGGCGACACAACTTCCATCACCTACTATGGTCAAATCGCTCGAATCCTTCAGCGTCATTGCCTTGAGTGTCATCGTGATGGGGGCATCGGTCCTTTCGCCCTCGATACCCTCGACGATGTTGTCTCACATGCAGGCATGATTGAGACCGTCGTCCGAAATAAAACCATGCCGCCTTGGTTTGTCAATCAGCCTTCGTCATCAGATTCACAACAGTCCGTGGACCATACACTGGTATGGTCAAATGACCGTTCTCTTGCAGTCGATGATCGTGAAGCATTACTTGAATGGATCAATAGTGGACAACCTGCTGGGAATCAGAAAAATGCTCCTGCAAGTATTACCTTTCCATCCGACTGGAGCATCGGCACCCCCGATGCCATTTGGGAGTTCCAAGATCCAGTACCTGTGAAGGCTACTGGCGTCATGCCGTATCAATACATTACTGTTGAAACGAACCTTGATGAACCCAAATGGGTACAGGCCATCGAAATACAACCGGGTAATCGTGAGGTCGTTCATCACGTTATTGTTTCGGTGCACCAAGCAGACAAGGACCAGAAGAGACGGTTGCAGCAGGAAGAAAATGGCTTGTGGGCAGGATACGTACCGGGACAATCGGTCTGGGCCTATCCAGATGGATACGCCCGCTACCTGCCGAAGGGCGCCAGACTTGTCTTTCAGATGCATTACACTCCGAATGGTACGGCTACGGAGGATCGGACTCGAATCGGTGTTGTCTTTGCAAAAAGCCCTCCCGACCATGAGGTACGAGTCCGTGGAATCTCCAATCGCAGGATCAACATTCCGCCTGGTGCCTCACGTCATCAAGAAGAGGCTTTCATAAAGCTTCCTGTTGACGTAACCGTACTCGGATTCTTGCCACACATGCACCTTCGTGGAACGGCCTGTCGCTATGAAATAATTGGTGACAATGGGACGAGAGAAATGCTTTTGGATATTCCTTACTACGATTTTAACTGGCAACTTCTTTACCGATATTCCGAACCAAAAACATTTCTTGCCGGAGATATATTGCAGTTTACTGCGTGGTACGACAATTCCTCTGCAAACCCCGCAAACCCTGACCCTACAGCAACCGTTCGCTGGGGTGAACAAACGTATGAAGAAATGATGCTCGGATATGTTGAGTACTATCTCCCGAGTAGCACGCCAGGCGTACCTGGAACAACCAAACGAGCAGTGGGGCTTCCACAACCCTCAGAACAAACAATGAGATCGCTGAAAGGGGTATTCACACGACTTGATAAAAATCATGATTCAAGACTGAGCCAACAAGAGTGCCCTGAACGTCTTCAGGAATATTTTGAACAACTGGACACGGACTCCGATGGCTTCCTTTCGCGTGAAGAAGCTCGAGCATTTCGTCCTTAGACGCCGACGACTATGTGATGCGGCATGTAAATTACCCTCTGTAATGGACACATTTGCTCTTCAACACTGTCTTGCTTAGTCTCATAGCGCCGTTCGTAAACACGCCCCGGGAGTTTTTTCATGTTCCACCTTCGTTGTCTCGCATTGATGATTCTCTTTTTCGGTTTCTCGTATGGATTGCTCCCTGCTGCTGAGCCTGAATCAGATGGCTGGATTACGATGCTCAACGGCAAAGATCTGACCGGCTGGCAAGTGAATCCTGAAAACCCTGATTCGTTTCATGTAGAAGATGGGGTGTTGGTTGTTGACGGTCCACGTTGCCATCTCTTTTGGGTTGGTGATAAGAATAATCCTTCTGACAAGGAGTTCACAAATTTCCACTGGCATGCAAAAGTGAAGACAATGCCACAGGCAAATAGCGGACTGTACTTTCACACGCAGTACCAAGAGGCGGGCTGGCCTGCAGCGGGTTTTGAGTGCCAGGTCAACCAGACGCATAAGGACATCAAGAAGACGGGGGGGCTCTATGCCGTTGCCGATGTTCTGAATCAATCACCTGTATCAGATGGAGAATGGTATGACTACGATATCATCGTGGACGGCAAACATGTGGTGCTGAAAATCAATGGCCACGTCACAACAGACTGGAACGAACCAGACGACTGGGAGCCCCCAAAAAACATGCAAGGCAGGAAACTCTCTCAGGGAACATTCGCTATTCAAGCCCATGACCCACAAAGTATTGTTCACTACAAAGATATGCGAGTGAAACGTCTTCCGTAACAAACACGCCAAGACGTTTTATTGACTTTTGTTGCTTGCACTATGGCGTTATGCGTCCCCGATACGGAAATGATTCCAGATCTGAGATGCGTCCGACTACCCGAGGATCTTTCGTTTCTTTGAGTATATGCTCGAGCCGTGTTGACAATTGATGCAACACGTCAGCATAGCGATGATCTTCAGCAACGTTTGTGATTTGAAAAGGATCATTTTTGAGGTCATACAGCTCATTAGCAGGACGTTTCGAGAAGGCCAGATCAAAGAATGGTTGAATCATTGGGTCATCAACTGAATCCATCAGAAGCTGCTTCGTCGGGCCGGCATCACAGTCAGCAAAGGGACGCCCCTTCGTTGAACCCGTTGGAGAACCACTTGGCCAACGTTCAGGATGAAAATTCTTAATGAACAGAAACTCCGGCGTACGAATCGCCCGCATCGGATATCCCTTGTCAGAGGGTGATTCCTGAGCCGGAGTGTGTCGCTCCCGACCAAGCAGCACATGATCACGGCGTGGGTCGATCTGTCCAGATTCACCGCTGGCAAGCAAAGGAAGTAGTGATGTTCCTGTCACCACCGCAGGAATCTCCACTCTTGCTGCGTCAAGGAACGTTGGAGCAATGTCTGCGAGAGACACGAAGTCCTTTATCCTTCGACCGGACGGTACAACTGCTGGCCAGCGAATGGCCAGAGGAACGTGTGTCCCTGAATCATACAGATGGCACTTGTGCCTTGGAAAAGGCATGCCATGATCTCCTGTCATTACAACAATCGTATTGTCAGCCTCACCTGACGCTTCCAAAGCTGCTAATGCGGCAGCGACATCTCGATCAAATCGCTCAACCTCAAAGAGGTAATCTGCTATGTCTTCACGAACGACCTCACAGTCAGGCAGGTCTGCAGGAACACGAACTTTTGCCGGATCAATGCCTGCCCTCGCACCACTCCCTGCAACATAGGGGCGATGCGGGTCACTCGCCCCAAGCCAAAAGCAGAACGGGGTATTGGCTGGACGAGAATTCAAAAACTCACGAAATCCTTTTTTAAATTGTTGTCCGACAGGATGACGAGTCCGACCAAGGGCCTTCCAATCACCGGGCCCCCATGACTTTCGCCAATAGCCAACAAAATACCCTGCCTCTTCAAGCATGATTGGATAAACAGGGTGATGTACCGCAAGAGAGCTCCAAAGGTTGGCTCCTGCTCCTAATCGCCAATGCAATTGTCCAGTGAGAATTGAATTCCGTGAAGGAGTACATGATGGCGCTGTGACAAAGGCATTCTCAAATACAACGCCTTCATGAGCAAGTTGATCAAAGGCAGGTGTTTTGACTACTGGATCACCATACGCCCCTGCATCTGGCCATCCCCAATCATCTGCAATACAGAAAAGAATATTTGGACGAGACGACGATTCATCACCAACTGCAAACAGACGCTCCCCAAGAAATGCAATGACGATAAAACAGATCGTCTTGATCAATTCACGCAAAAGTGTTCTGTGATAATTCCGAAGCATCTTTGACTCCCCATGAAGCGTGTATCACATAAGCCTAACGCAATCACCCTACATTCGCATGCGAAATCATTTTCAGTGTGAACTTTAGGAAAAAGCACGATGATACTCGTATGATCTTCATGCATGACTGCAGCGGGCAAACAGAAAGCCAGCACTTCTACAACGTCGTAGACGTCCATCATGATCATTACGAATCAGTTCCACATCATTGAGGATGTCGTTAGTGACAACGATGGTGCATGAGGCAGTCGGATACAAGCGTGTATATTTTCTGCAGTGCTCCAGCCTCTCTGTTGCATTTGATCTACAAGCCCCATTATGGAAAACGGGGGAGCGAGCTGCCGGCTTGCCTATTGTTCCGGCGGAATATCACTTCCATGAGGGTCGCGTCGCTCCTGACCAAGATCATCTTCAATCTGTCGAAGCAAACGACTCCCAAGATGATGCTCAATGAACTCCGCAGGAGGATGGAGGTGATCAAGTGGCAGGTCAGCATGCCTTCCAAGCCAAGCTTCCCACAAGCGGTGAGATCGAACAATGGACTCTGCTTTCGTGCGGGAATAAGAATCGAGCCTCCACTGTCCATTCTTGGAGCGAATTTGACCAGTCACAGCAAGCCACTGTCTGGCAACGCAATCAATCAATCCTTTCGGAGGCGTGACGCGCCGCACGCCTGCTGACTCCTCAAATCTCCAGATCATCGCAAGTTGATCTTCACATGCCACTCGCCATCGCAGCCATGCAACACTCATCAGATCTGAGACAAATCCATCAGCAGGTGCAAAGACAACCGCCAAGGCATATTCAAAGCCAAGCACAACAGCAATCATGCCTGCAGCATTAGTATTCAAATGCCAGGCAGCAAGATATCCAACAATCGAACCCGTCACCGCGAGCATCACAGCCATACAAACAACATGGTGCATCCGATGTACGAGTAGTTCTGCTGCTGCTGCTGGTACAACGAGCATCGCAACAATAAGGATGGCTCCAACAGCTTCAAATCCTGCAACGACTGTCATTGCCGTAAACAGAAGCAAAACAATTGTCGCCAACGCCACTGGCATTCCGGCAGCTCGCGCCCCAGCAAGGTCAAACGCCACGAAGACCTGCAAACGCCAGGACACAATAAGTCCAAGTCCTACTATTCCGACAACCACCAGGCTATTGAGGAACGACCGAGGAATCTCACAACCATAGAGGGTCACCGTATCAAATGGGACAAGCTCAAGAATCCCATACAGAACGCATGCGGGGTCGAGGTCAACCTGAGATGCAACAGACGTAAGAAGGATCACCCCAATAGAAAAAAAAGTGGTAAAGACAACACCGGTGCTGGCATCTTCAGCTAAGCCAACCCCACGCCTTAACACATGAGTCAACCAGACTGTAAGTAACGCCGCTACTATTGCCCCCAGAATGACAAGCGGCCCTCCAGGTTGTCCCCCAGCCAAGACCGCCACAACAATACCTGGCAACACGGCATGACTTATTGCATCACCTAACAAGCTCATTTTCCGAACAACAAGCATTGACCCAACTGCTGCAGCACCAACCGATACCAAAGCAGCAGTAGCCATTGCCCAGCCATGTATTGGACCGACCTCAGAAAAGAGTTCACCCATGCTCATCAGCTATTCCCTGGCTTCTCAAAGAACGAGCAACACGAGCAAGTAGCCCTCGCTTCGGAGCCACAAGGCATGACACAAAAAATATCACTGCAGCAAATAAAACAATGACTGGCCCCGTTGCTAATCGAGGCACAATAGCACTCAAGGCGACACCTCCCACCGCGCTGACCATGCCGATAAGTCCGGCCACCATAAGCATCACGACAAGCCTGTCAGTCCATTGTCTCGCAGCCACTGGAGGAATCACTACCAGCGCCGTTACGAGAACAGCCCCGGCGGCCGGTAAACCAACAACGACCATGACTGCCACCAGAACCACCAGCAGGTAATCAAGAAATGCTACTGGCCATCCCGTTGCAGCCGCAAAGGATTGATCAAATGCAATCAGTGAAACTTCCTTGAAGAGCATGGCCACTACAGAAACAGAGACAACGGAAACTATCGCGAGAAGTGCCGCATCACCGGATGTCAGTGCAGCCGTATGCCCAAGTAAAAAATGTTCAAGCCCCGCACTTCCAGGAACACCCCGAGCAGTCATGCCAGCTACAATCGCAATACCAGCACCGAAGCCAACGCTCAGGACAATGGCTGTCACAGCATCATCTCGCGTTCGGGTAAACCGTTTAAGAAAAACCAACACGGCCACACCAACAATCGCAGCACACAGTGCACCAGCCAGGAGAACGGGTAAATCACGTTTTCCAGTCAGAGCAAAAACGGTTGCCACACCAGCAAGTGTTACATGTGCAGCAGCATCACTCACGAGGGCTCGCTTCCGAAGCACTCCTAAACTGCCGACCATGCCCGCCGCAAATCCAACGGCAGCTGTACCAATCATGACAACGAGTGTGTTGTATGCAAATAGACCTTCAAATGCCATGTTCGAAAGATTCATCATGACGTGCGACTCCGCCGTTCGACGGCATGCCCAACTTCGTCAAGAATATCGACCACTCCACTGTATGTCCGTTGGACATTCTCTCTGGAAAGCGTCTCATGAGTTGCCCCAGCGGCCACAAGACGCCTGTCAATCAGAGCAACAGCATCAAACCATTCTCGTACCGTTCGTAGGTCATGATGCACAACAATAACCAGTTTCCCAGCATTACGAAGCTCAGAGAGCACGTGAAGAATCTGCTCCTGAGAGCGTGCATCGACGCCGGCCATTGGCTCATCAAGAAGGTATATGTCTGCCTGTTGAGCAAGTGCTCTTGCAAGAAAAACTCGCTGCTGTTGTCCACCAGAAAGACGACCGATCTGACGACGGGCAAGATCCGCAAGACCAACCCGTTCAAGGCAGTCTTTTGCCAGTTGTCGTTCCCTTCTCCCTGGCCAACGAAACCAGCCCACTTGTGAATACGTTCCCATCAGAACAACATCCATCACACTGACCGGAAAATCCCAATCCACCGTTTCCCTCTGGGGAACATAGCCCACTCGTTTGCGTACATTACGAAGAGGTTCTCCAAACAGACGAACGTTCCCACCAACAAGTGGCACAAGACCTAGTGCCGCCTTCAGGAGCGTACTCTTTCCGGCACCATTCGGCCCCACCACTCCAAAAAGACATGGTTCTGAGATTGTGAGATCCACATTCCATAACACGGGACGGCGACCGTAGGCAGCCGTGACGTCATGAAATTCAATCAGCGGTGGTGCAGCGGAAGCAGTCAATTCTCACCTGTGAGTCCGGATACGATGACATCAACATTCGCCCGAAGAGCACCCTCAAGCGTCTCAGCCCCAGTCCCCGGCGCACCAAGAGCGTCCGAATACAGACGTCCGCCAAGACGTACAACATGTCCTCGCGATTGAGCACCTTCACGGAGTGCGGTCATATTTCGATCAGCAACACTTGTTTCAACAAACACTGCTGGTATACGACGGGTTACAACCAAATCGACAAGCCGATTAATATCGTGTAAGCCCGTTTCACTCTCTGTGCTGGTTCCCTGTATACCAACAACCTCAATGCCATAGGCACGACCGAAATAACGAAATGCATCGTGCGATGTAACGATGACTTTATGCGTTGGATCAATGGTGGAAAGTTTTTCACGAATCTGCTGATCAAGCGTTTCTAGACGTTGACAATAGTCCGCTCCCATATCCGCAAATTGCGTCGATCCAGAAGGATCAATTCTGCCAAGAGAAACGACTACCTTTTTCGTGCACTCCGACCAGAGAATGGGATCAAACCAAACATGCGGGTCATATAGACTTTTCGTGACCCGAATAAGCTTTTCTTTTGGCAACGAGTCCGTCACCTGAACAACTTGTGTTCGACGGGCAAGACGATCTAGCAGTACTGAAAGCTTTCCCTCCAAATGAAGCCCAGATGCGAAAACAATATCAGCACGTGCCAGGCGATCGGCATCCCGAGGTGTTGCCTTGAAAGAATGTGGGTCAATTCCTGGGCCCATCAGACAATCAATCTCAACACGATTGCCAGCAATCTGATGAACCAGATCTGCCACCACCGTTGTAGTGGCAACGACATTTGGACGCTCAACACCCCGAGCAGCATTCGGCTCCCACCACGCAAAAACAAGCGAGAATGACAAAATCAAACGGAAAACGGAGCATTTGCTAATTTTTGAATAACCAAAACTCATTTTTTGACTCCTCAAAATCTTAGGGTTTTTCGCTCCTTTTATCCAATTGGGCAAAGGGAGCAGGCCAAAAAAAGGGCAAAAATAAAAAAATAACCCGTGAGTTGACCAAAAAAGAAGGCATTCTTATTTTCAGAGAAGTTCCATACACCCGCGGAGGCTGAACGGATGGGTTCGACGTACTACAAGCGATTTCGCATGGAAGTCGACCTTCGCTGCAATCCAGTGGCGTCTCACCCCGCCACGTTGCCCCCCGGCTATCGATTTGTGGAGTGGAATGACTCGCTTTTAGATGAGCATGCTCGCACAAAGTATCGATGCTTTCGTGATGAAATTGATGCGGTCGTGTTCCCATGTCTTGGCAACCTTGATGGGTGTCGTCGACTCATGCGCGAAATACGAAACAAAGTTGGCTTTCTATCATCAGCTACATGGCTCATTGCATGGGACCAGAGCCCTCAAGGGTTGATATGGTGCGGAACAATTCAAACGATTCGCTCTTCTGAGGATGTTGGGACGATTCAAAATATTGGCGTAATCCCAAGTCATCGTGGAATCGGTCTTGGGACATCGCTCATTCAACAGGCAATGGCTGGACTTCAACAGCATTCGATCACGAGAGGCTCGCTGGAAGTCACATCTGACAATTCACGAGCGGTCCAGCTCTACAAACGTCTTGGCTTTCATCGCTATAAGACTGTGTATAAAACAATAAAGAATCCAAAAGATCTCAAGACCAAGAATACCTCAGTTGAACTGGCTGGGATGGCCGAGCCGGCTATTTTTTAAACCGTCTCACCATTATATTTGAATGAAAAAGAACATTCAGCCCAATGTCAAAACAGACAGTTCACCACGCAACCCTTAATAATGGCATCATACTTCTTGCTGAGTGTCTGCCTGGCCTCGAGTCTGTCGCTGTTGCTTTTCATACTCCAGCTGGTGCAGTACACGACCCCAGTGGGTGCTCTGGTTTAGCAACACTCACTGGAGAAATGATGCTTCGAGGAGCTGGTGATCGGAATGGTCGCCGCATTGTGGACGACCTCGAGGGAGCCGGCATCCAGTGGTCTCAGGGTGTCACAACAAGCCACGCCAGTTTCTCCGGAGGGATGGTCGCAAAACAGCTCGCAACAGCTCTCCCTATCTACGCTGACATTTTGCAACACCCTCTTCTAGACCCAAAAGAACTCGAAAAAGCACGGCAGGTTGTCCTTCAAACCCTTGCCGGCATGGAAGACGATCCTTCTCATCGTGTGATTTCAGCTTTGCGAAAACTGATGTTTCCTGCACCATGGGGACAGCCTCCGGAAGGCATGTCGGCAGATGTCGAAAACTTGTCTATTGCAGACGTACGATCCTTTGTGAATCAACACGTCTGTCCTTCCGGAACAATTATCGCAGCAGCCGGCTGCATTGAGTGGGAAAAGTTTGTTCAACAAATTGAGGATCTGTTTGGTCATTGGTCTACCAAACAGCAGGCGACTATAGATACCCAAGAACGTGGAACTCGAATTCAACATATTCCACACGACTCTCAGCAGACACACATTGCACTTGCTTGGTCGGTTCCACCGTATCGCAATGATGCGTCATATGAAATCACGGCTGCTCTTGCAATTCTTGGCGGAGGGTCAAGCTCTCGGCTTTTTACTGAAGTTCGTGAGCAACGAGGTCTCTGTTATAGCGTATCAGCTGGATATCAAACGCATCGAGACTTTGCTTCGGCTATCTGCTATGCCGGAACGACAGCTGCTCGAGCCCAAGAAACACTTGATGTTATGCTTGAGGAAATTGCACGGCTACCAGGTTCGATCGAAAAGTCTGAGTTGGATCGCGTCAAGTCTCGAGTCAAAAGTGGTCTTGTCATGCAGCAGGAATCAAGTGCTGCTCGTGCTGGAGGGAATGCACGACAGTGGTATCACCTTGGCCATCTCCGAACACTCGAAGAGGAATTAAGACGGCTTGACGACCTGTCGATTGAATCAATTGAAAGGCACCTGGCGACACATCCGATGACAGATTTGACTGTTGTTTCATTGGGAAATACACCACTGGAGGTACCCGATGCAATTTCACCGTGAAACACTCGACAATGGACTCGAGGTCATCGCAGAAACCTCGGATGCTGCCGTTTCTACCAGTATTGGTTTTTTTGTTGGTGCCGGTGCCAGAGATGAATCCGACGACCTCGCCGGGGTAAGCCATTTCCTCGAACACATGACGTTCAAAGGCACAAAAGACCTCTCAGCAGATGATATCAATCGTCAGTTTGACTGGATGGGTGCAAGTGCAAATGCCTTCACGAGTGAAGAAGACACGGTGTACTACGCAGCCGTGCTTCCTGATCAACAACAGCAAGCACGGCTGCGTAGTACACCGTGTCTTCTTCACTCGTGAAGGCATTTGCACTTGCACCCATCCAGTCAAACTGA
>Ga0114925_10001860_pt1 | contig 10588 bp, 22 predicted proteins | sample SumtaG_2_FD_87287 | JGI IMG/M metagenome (GOLD analysis project Ga0114925, IMG submission 87287) | Deep subsurface microbial communities from Indian Ocean to uncover new lineages of life (NeLLi) - Sumatra_00607 metaG | ecosystem: Environmental > Aquatic > Marine > Oceanic > Sediment | place...
AAACTTATTGAAGTATCATCTTCAAGACGAAGCTCCAGTAAATCATGATCAAAATGGGGGAAATATAGTTTTTTCACGCTTGAGATATTACCTTCAACAGTCAAATTGATTGAGGCGTCTCTAGCCACATTGTCAAACCAAACAAAAACCGTGACAAACAACACGCCTATGAGGACATAGACGATTACCTGATCTTTCTTCACTTTTTCATCTCCTCTGGGATGTAGAGGTAGACAACCCCTCTCTCATTACACCAGCGGGCTCATCCAGAGCACTCAATATATTTCCACCAACTCGTATTTGCGTGTGGGCTCTTCAGTCCACCTTAGTATTTTCCCACAACGGCTACACAATATGCCTTCGCCCCAAACTCCAACCTCGACACGAACGGAGATGGGGCGATCATTAGGAACATGCTCACAGTTCGTTCGAAGGTCCTCTATCGCTTTCTTGTGGGCCTCATTGAGTTTTCTTAGTTCACTCATTCGAGTATCACCCAACTGAAAGGAGCACCCTGCTTACCTCCGATGTTCACCTCAAAGCAGCCCGGACCCGACTTTATCGAGGCCTCAGGGTGATCAAGCCTCTCCTTGATCTCAAGGATGGTCTCAGGACCCGCTATCTTCAGAGCCTCTTTTATCAGATTCTCCGTGGAGACCGCGGACGCAATTCGGTAGGCCATTTTGTCATAGTCAACGGTGATCTCCTCGAAGGTCATGGGTTCAAAGCTCACGATCTTGAACAGCCTCCTGCTTCGCTCATTGAAGTCGATGATGCCCGCTGTTGCGGTTTCCCTGCTTATGAAAAAAACCTCGCTTTTCTCGTCGAGGTCCTTGTAAATCTCCTCTAAAGTGATGGTCATTAAGGCTTCACCGCCCTCTCTGAACCACGACACAGCAAAAATAATCCTTTGAAATAAAAAATAGTACCCACAATCATGAGCGTGAATTTGATAGGTTCAGCACATGTCAAACCAGCAAGCAGCTCAAGGATCAACCCTTCAACTCCCGTGAGACTTTGATGATTGTCGCGATGAGCTTTCCGTTCTTCAGCTCCCAAACAAGCTCATCTCCCACCTCAAGCCCCGCTTTAGCTGCAATCTTGAGAGGGATCGTCGTTCTCTTTGACACGGTTCTCGCGTGAGGACGAACGACAATTGAGATAATAGAGCGGTCTTCCATGTTGCTCATATTGCTCGAAGGTCTTTATAAACGAATAGTCTCTTAGACTACCGGAAAATATAAATAGTCTCTGAGACTACCCTTCCTTGTCCGCAAGTGCGATGCCAAGAACGCCCGCAAGGGTGCCGCCCCGCAAGGGGGAAATCACCGCCAGCGGAACCGGCGGAGAACAAGGCTGACCACCTCCCCGCCGGAGGACGGAGTTGAGGCCTACGGGCCTGTGATACCGTGACTGTCCGCTCACAAGCAGCTTGGGAGACAAGCCGGTATGGTTTTTTAAGGGGGTCTTCGCCGACTTCACGGCGGGTCGGAGATGAGATCGGAGTAAAAGGTTGACGTTTAAGGTGTCAGGGAGAGTCTGCTAGGAATCGCAGGTCAGGGACGCAATAATCCTGTATTCCGAGGCGTGACTACCCAGCCAAAAAACCAGCTAGTTCGGAACCCCACTTGGGGGAGCGAGGTGCTGGAGCGGTCAAACGCGGGATAGGCAGTACCACGGGGAGACCCGTGGGAACACCAAGTAATACCCCGAACTTGGGCATTGATGAAGCACGTTCTTAGGGCGACGGGAACGTGGGGAGATGTGCGCTCAAGCCCGAAGACACCGCGCGACAGAGGCGGCAAGCAGGGTCGTGAGAAGCCCTGCGTCGAGTACAAGCATAGCATGTGGGTCCTCATGGCGTAAAACCCGTGCCAACTCACCTCTTTTATGCGGGAAACCTCCGAAGCAGAACCCCCGTCCCATGCAGGAAGACATGGGTGCGGAGCGAAATCCTTTCTTGAGGCAAATCGTTCCCTTTAAGCCGTCCACGGCACTCGTCAACCGAACACGGGGTTAATGAAATGAGCAAGCATATACTAAAACGGTTGATCAAAGAGGAATTGAAGACTTACGTCCTTGTGAATTACCAAGTCGCACGGGCGATAGATAAAGCGGTTGACTCCTATTTTGATCAATACGTTGGATATTCCGACTCGGACTTGGAGGTATTGCCTCGCCCCGTCAATCATCCAGATAATCCCTGTAACGGCTGCTATCGTCAGGAATGGGGCTGTCTAGATCCTTGTAAAGATCGTCTGAAATATGAGGAGAACACGACTATCGATTCGTGTCCGGAATGTGGTGGACCTGCTACTCATCCGTCTGGATTATGCAGAGATTGTCACCAAGGCAAGATGGAGTCCAAGGAAATCTAGTTTTTTTCGGGGTTAAACGGATGGAAGATAAATATGTAAAACTCACAGTTTGTGGAAAGCTGTCTGATGTAATAGGGGAACTGAGCACTATTGTCTACCTTATCGCTAAAGGAACGAAGGGGCTGGATTCTCCCTCACTTCTTTGGAAGTTAGAGGAGGATTAGAAGTTGAGTGACCGAACAGGGAAAATAAAGTATAAGGTTAGCTTAATCTTGTTTTCTTGGAACCCTGAAAATCCCGACGATATTGATCTTAAATGGGAGAACTTTCACGATATAAGATTCTTTAAAGATCCTAAAAACGCCAAAGCTTTCTATCAAGTTGTTAAAGACTTCATAAAACCATTAGATTTGAGTTGAAGGCCCTCTTCTTTTTCGGGGTAACGGCGATTCAGACTCGACCTGTGTTTGTGCTGCTCTTCGCTAACATCCCTCGGGGTTTGAAATGGAAGGGACGATGAGAGTAAAGGTTGAAACTGAGAAGGATGGGAAGGTCACCTCAACTGAGGGGGAGGCCACCTTCTCCGACGATCTCGCGGTCATGACCGTCGTGTGCGATGACTATAGATAACCATCACGAAACTGTCCAAATTTTTCGGGGTTTGATATGGCATATAAGTTGTGCATTCTGATCGTAGCGGAAGATGACCACAAGGAACTCATGATCACCGAGGCAGCGCATGACTTCAAATTCGGACACCCGATGAGCTTGGTTGAGGTCAAAGAGGCTTTCGAGATGGCATCGGAGGACTACATCGTAGAGGAGGAGCGAACCACTGAGATGTACGCCAACTATCTTGGGCTTCCGATCCCGTGGATGACTGAGATCATCAGCGAGGGGGAGCGGAAGGGACTGACGGACGCGGAGATCCGCAAGAACCTTGACAAGGCGAAGGTGAAGCGTTCGAAGTACAAGGTCTTCTCAATGGCGAGTTATGCTTTGGGGCGCTCCCAACAGGAACACGTCTTCGGACTGTTCAGGTCTCAAAGGGCGTTCTCAGAGGCGAGCGGAATCAGCCCACACCACATCAGAGAGTACGCCTCAAAGGACTCACGCAACTCAGTCGATCTTGCACTCTCAGCGAAGCACCCGGAGAAAGTCATCGTCTACCCGACCAACACAATAACTGCCGAGCCCATGACGCGCAAGCACAGGGCCTTCGACTACGAGGTTCTGGAGAACGGAGAGTGGGTCAAGTACCGCTACAAACCATAACCTCTTTTTTCGGGGAAAGACCGGGGGAGAGGGGACGAGGTGGAGCATCCCTCGTCCCCATTATCGGGGGACGCGCATAGAGGGGGAAACACTGGAGTGAGCACACCCCTCGTCCCCCACCTTTCGGGGTTGATGATGGATCCAATTCTATTCGCGCTAATCGTGGCGTTAGCCTTCTTCGCTCCCGCTGTCAAAATATGGTATAAAAGCATACACACCTACCTAACCGAACATGGCTACTGGACCAGATTCGAAGAAGTATCAAAAATAATCGAGAAACAATCCTAGTTTTTTCGGGGGGTATGTCTGGGGGAAGGACGGGGAGGGAACACCTCCCCACTCGGGGTTGTGGATGATTAAGAAGCATACGAACGTCATTTATGAGGGGGAGCGGTACTTCGTAAAGTCCGTGGGCAAGGTCTACGCAACAATTTACTCGTTTAGTAAGCCCCCTCATGAGGCCTTCCGGGTCAAGCTCTCTGAGCTGGAAGAGTTGATTTTGGAGGATGTGTCAAAATGCTGAGTTTTTTCGGGGACAGGTGGACGGTAAAAGTCCGTCAGCCAAGGGCTCGCGAGATATGAGGCTATCCCCTCTAAGGAGTGGCCTTATGGGGCTACCTCCTCTATCTTGGTTAGGGACGCCTAGCTTGAAGCACTTTCTACGAAGCGACTGACCGACGGGCATCCACCACTTCGTAGATTACCCACTTCGGGGTGTAGAGATGGAATTGATGGAATATATTGAAACCAACGCCAAGTTGATGGAGAGCAACCCCGGCGTCCACTTATACCAATACCTCTTAGAAAACGGAGTCCACAAGGTAGGGTCCAAGCCCGTGACCGGACATCCCGTTCTCGGGAAGATCCCCGATATCAGTCGGCAAAAGGGATGTTATCGAAACGCGACTATTGCCGCCCTCGTATGCGATGAGGCGAAGTATATTGAGGGAATTGCTTGTGGTCATCTTCTTCCGATGCAGCACGCGTGGGTAGAGTTTGAGGGGGAAATTTATGATCCGACGTGGGAGAGGATCGAAGACCTTACGCCCCTCTCGGAGTGTGAGTATCTCGGCGTCGAGGTCCCGAAGGAGCACGTTGAAGCTACGATTGACTCGGACAACCCGTGGATGACTCCTCTTCTGGTTATGCTTCAGTCCTAATTTTTTCGGGGTCGGCGTGAGTATATGTAAATGGCTACCGCACCTGCGAAGAAGGCAATCGCGAAGGTCTCGTGGTGGATGTCTGTGAACTCGAAGAAGGTCCCCCAGCTAAACCACTGCTCGACGAGGAACAACAGCCCTACTATGATCAGGAGTGAGGTGAATATCTTCCACTTGGGGAGTTTCATCATTGAGAAATACTCGGGGTAAGAGATGGACGAATACGAAGAGAGACGGAAAGAATGGTACGCTATAGTTGCGGAAAGTAAAGAGACCACCGTTCAGTGTTATAAGTGTCCGATAGCAAGGATCAAGAGATGTGCGAAAGTAGAAGTCTCCCTAGAGCTACGAGAGATGGAGAAGAAGTACATCGGGATTCGTAGCGCCCTCGTCTCACCCTCTCTATCTAGGATCGAGGAGTTCAAGGCGAAGGTCGCTGAGATGGCCCTACTCAGGAAGGGAAGCTGTTGGCTACTACAATACGGTTGATTTATTTTTTTCGGGGTTTGTATGACCACTTTCAAAAACAAGACCTCTGAGGAAGTGCTTGATCTGCTTAAAGGAGTCCTAAGAGAAGGAGATGAACAAAACGCTGATATCGATATCAAGATTGAGAGCAACGACAAGAAGTGGAGCGGAATAATCACTATTGAAAAGTACATCAAAATTGGGGATATGGGAGAATGGATAACTTATACGTGTAAAAATTGTGGTGAAGAAGAGAAGGCACAAGAGAGGTCTGCGCGGGCAGCCAAACGGCTCTGTATGAGCTGTTATATCGATGTCACCTAATTTTTCGGGGTAAAAAATGGTTGAAATTATCTTCGTAGAGGGAGTAGAGGCCGCAGATGTTGAAGAGGAAGACCCACGAGTTGATCTTGTGGATGGCGAGCACGTACTTTCCTTCGTCAGATTCTACGGGCTCTTCTACGTGAACATGTACCGCGATGGAAAAATTATGCCACCGCACAGCTTTGAGTTACAGGGGCCGGAGATGGACAAACTCATAGAGGAGTTACAACGGCTCAGGGCAATCGATTCTCCTTAGTTTTTTTCGGGGTATGAAATGCCTGTTGTTAGCACGAGAACTGAATGGGTTCATGGAAAAGACTTCAAGGTACGTCTTAATTACAGTCCTAAACGCAAAATCTTCTACATCAAACTTCCAAGCTACGTGGCGGCCACACTCGGAATTGAACAGGTTGAAGCCTCAGCAATCAATCAAGATCCCAATATCAAGGAGTATGACCCTCAGCGAGCTGTTGAAAGAAAATTTGAGGCCGCAATCAAAGATTACGACAAGCTCGTTGAGACTAAGAAGAAGGTCATTTTCTACACGTTCCAATCCCGAGTTAGGAAACAGGGAATCTTCCCGGGCCACAGCGACAGTTATGGTCCGGGCGAAGTCTCCTCGTACGGTGTTGCTATGGACCTTTGGTTCAACGTGGGTATGATTATGCAACACCCTGTCAGAGAATCGGTGCAATACTTCGACCTCTCAGGCAAGAAGGTAGGGGATAGTGGCTGGAAGGATTGGAAGTGGATGGAATGGACCGCTGAAAGAGAGGCGTTCTTCTCTTCCTTCAGAGAATACTTGGAGAATGGCATAGTCCAGATGAGGGAGTTCTTCAATAAAGCAGACGCCACCATAGCCCAGCTCATAGATAAGGGGATGACTCCTGCTCTTCCTGCACCCATAAAACCAAAAACCGTTGAAGCAACAGTGGAATCCTAGTTTTTTTCGGGGTGGCTAAATGGAAAGACGATATGAAGTGCCGACAATAAAATGTCCTAGTGAAAGCATCTTCTATATTTGCCGACATCTGAAAAAGGGGTACTGCACTCTTGACGAACTCGAAATGGAGTTTCATGTACAGGGCCCAGAGTCAACACAACATTGGATTGTGTGTTCTAACGAGGACATCATCACAAATGGTATGCCTGAGTGGAAGGACTTTGAACAGAATCGAACCGAGAGCTATCTTTCCTAGTTTTTTCGGGGTTAAAAATTGGGACTTGAGGATAACTTCAAGAGGGCTGTGATCCAGCTCGTCAGCGACATTCCGGCGATCATGGAAGCGCTGAACAAGCACACACTCGCCATGACGGAGTTGACTGAACAGCACAAGCGAAGCTGATTTTTAGGTGAAAAAGATGAGTTATGAATATGGCGTAGTTCATGGTGTAGCTCGGTGTCTTGATTGCGAGTGGAATACTGAAAGCTATAAGAATGCACAAGCTATATCCGCTAAACATGCCAAAAAATATGGTCATAGGGTGGAAGGTAATTTGGGTATAGCTTTCGCTTATGATTATCGGAACACAGAACCTCAATAAGGATTATTTCACCTTCAAAGGTCCATATTTTTCGGGGTTACATTTGAGTTTTAGGGTAATCAGGATAGCGGAGGGGACCTGCAAATACAAGCTTCGAGCGTTAGACAAGGACAAGACCTTCCTCGGAGAACTGACTATCATCTTTGATCCTTCGAAGAATACGGTGGACATTGCTATCTCGAAAAAAGCTGTTGGTATCCCGATTGAGATCGTTGCAGTGAAGACTTCATCCTAATTTTTTCGGGGTCAAATGTCGAAGAAGAACTGGCTGAAATACGCCCTCTTGATTGGGGTGATCGTGGTTGTCGTGGGGGGGTCCCTCTACTTTGTTTTCTCACCAGACTTTGTAGGTAGCACCTACGAACTAGGCAAGATGGTGGTAAAGCTTTTCGGACTCCCCGAGTCAATAGGCTAATCCATTTTTCGGGGTTATATGTTCGAGAAATTTAACAGGTGGCTCTCAGGGGCTTTTGTCTGCCGCAAGTGCAAAGAGAAAACGAATATCATGTCCTTCGGCTTCGGAGAGACGATCTGCCCACACTGCTACGACGGCGAGGAGCACTTCATCTTCTTGGATAAGAGCTACTGGCTGAACAGGCTTCTGGCATGGTTTATCCCAGATTATGACCTGACGAAGACTGAGTTGCGTAGACAGTGGGGCCTAGAGGGAGGGGTTGTCGAAGACTATGTTTTTTCGGGGTTGTCGATGGAAACAGTTAGGCGTTTGGGAGAAGGGGTTCCCACCTCCTGCCCTGAACTAGAGACATGCTCCTTTTCAGTCACACCGGAATACTTCGCGAGGTTCTGCCGAGGGAAGAAACACAGGTACATGGGGTGTTTCAGATATGCCTCCAAGTATAATCTGTCGAAGCCACCGATGCACCACCTACAGCAGCTCGCAATTTCAATCGAGGCTGAAGCTGAAGAGGGAGCGATAGTTTATCCTACCTAGGTTTTTTTCTCTCGGGGTAAAATGATAACAAAAAGTCCTCATCCTAATTTTCAAGATGAATCGGAGCGTCTGGGATCCTTACGATCTTTCTTCTCACTCATACGAAAGGGCATAACCGAGTCAAACGTGATCGTGAACGTCCACAGCCTCAACGAGGTGAAGGCCGTCCTCGATGGCTTTGGAGGCTGGGACAACTACGTTCCCGACAAGATACTTGAAGCAATGACGACAATCTGGCCCGAGGTCAGCTCGGTTCAAATGGGCGTCGAGGGGTCCCCGGTGATATACATCCAAATACCACTATGGTTGAGCCAGATCAGAAGAAACGAGGCAAAGCATCAGATCACCCATGAACAAGCCCTTGAACACAACCTCTATGTTATAGGAGAGGGAGACGAGAGCATCGAAGAGCTGGGTAAGAGAACCGCGGCGTTCACAGGGAATAGACGGCTCACTGAGGATGAACGAAAGGAAATCATGAGCATGGTTTACAAGGCGTTCAACTGCTGGGTCGAAGAGAGACCGGATGACAGGTCCGGGCCAACTGAATTTGACTATGAAGAGGGGTCGCATAGATTTCCGGCGATATCTTTCTCTATTCGTCTATGGTGGGACTAACTCTTTTTCGGGGTAGAGAAATGTTAACCGATGAGGATGTTTTCGGCTTCTTCAGAGGGGAACGGCTTGCGTGGAAGGACGATGTAACTGGGCTGCCCGTCTTCGAGATGAAGCGAAAGGAACCAGACGACGAAACGATCTATTATATCATCCGGGTCTACGAGGACAACTTCAGCACGGATGAGAAAAGAATCGCGTTCCATGAACAGGTCTTTCCAATCATAAAAGAAAGCGCTCGAAAACTCGAAATTCATCTATTCGATTTCAACGAGATCTCGGAAAGGGTCATGGAGGCAAGTGCTATTCGGACCAGAGAGGAAGAGGTCACGGGCAAACTACTTCGCTTTGCCTTCGTTGCCTCCGTGGAATTAATGGACATCGCCACTGGAGAGCTTGTTGACCTCGATGTGAGTGTCTATACCAAGTAGTTTTTCGGGGAATTATGGCAAAGGAGATTTCGAACTGTGCTGGGTGTGAACCACTCGGACGTACCTTCACCGAGGTCCTCGAAGAGAACGAGTGGACGGAGGAACAGAAAATGACGATCTACAAGTTTTTCGCTCTCAGTTGGGAGAAGATGACCGGAACCTCACACGAAGATATACTTGCGATGATGAAGGACCCCAAGCCTCCCTAGTATTTTTCTATCAATGAACCGAGTTAAGCGAGTCACCGTGACCAAGGAAGATATCTCCATTACGGGGCTTTTGACCGCTCTGAGTTTCTTCTTGCCCCCTTTGAACGCGGGAAAAGCAATCTTCACGACCTATCATGGATTCCCCTTCAAGTTCATGGCGACCTCGGTTTTCGTTCCCTATGCCTTCTGGTTCACGGGGCTGGTTCTGGACTACATATTTTGGTTCATAGTGACGTACTACGTTCTCAGAAAAGTCATCAAGCTCAAGCTGCCCACCAAGTAGTTTCGGGGAACTATGGAACTGTGTTTTGATTTTCCTCCTGATATTGCGGACACTCTGAAACGAGTGAGCCAATTGGTTGAAGGGGGATTAAACGAAGCCCTCTCTAACCCAAAGCCTTTGAAGGGAAAATGGCTACGCCTGACAACGAAGACGTTTCACTTCTTCCCTCTCGATGAGAGTAGGGGTGAAGGTTGTTTGTGTGGCAGCTATTCAAACCCAACTGATGCCGAAGAAGAAAAAAATCAACCTATACATAGGTGTGAAAATTGCCAAAAGAGACGAGAAAGGATCGCTTGGCATCGTCAGCAGAATTACATCCAAGCAAAACAGTGGTGGGATAATTTCTACGATCAGATTTTAGAAGGCTTAGATACTCACATTTTTTCGGGGTTTTAAATTGAGCTGGATTGAAAGAGCAGCCGTAATGCGACGTTCTCAGTTCTCTACAGTGATACTCTTCGAAACCGTTGACCCGCAGCGAATCAGACAGTTCATCACCTTCGTCAGGGACGACATCTCGAAAGAGCCGACCACGGCACTAATCAACGCCTTCAACCTGAATAAGGCTGGGACGCCCCTCGACCCGAGGCTACTGTTATTTGACCCGTGGGAGGGGTTGATCGACCTCAAGACCGAGGGACAGGTATCGGGTGGGACTGAAAGCCCGCTCGACAAGGTTATGAGCACCGGAGTCATGGGGCTGAACACGGCTTTAAGGACCGCAGACGAAATGATGAAGGATAAATGTACGATCTTCATCATCAAAAACATAGCCACCAAACAAGAAGCTCTTCTTGCCGCCCTAAGAAGCTGGACGGTTCACGATGACATCTTCAAGCATAAGAGCATAGTGTTCATCTTTGCGGAGAACGCCTCCGCGGTCCTTGACGACTACACGAAGCGCCTGACCGCCGTTGTCCCGATTCCTGTCAGCACCGAGGAGGAGCGCAGAACCATCATCGAAGACTTGAACGAGCAGTTCGAGCTTGAGTTCGACCCTGCCCTCGT
>Ga0114925_10001862_pt1 | contig 10586 bp, 21 predicted proteins | sample SumtaG_2_FD_87287 | JGI IMG/M metagenome (GOLD analysis project Ga0114925, IMG submission 87287) | Deep subsurface microbial communities from Indian Ocean to uncover new lineages of life (NeLLi) - Sumatra_00607 metaG | ecosystem: Environmental > Aquatic > Marine > Oceanic > Sediment | place...
TCATGGAGAAACAAAAGTTAGAACTGATTCCGTGTCCCAGTATACTTTTGAATATGAAAAATATTATGGTACTTGGTCATATCCATTAATTACCAAAAGAGGTAATAAAGTCAATAGAATGACCGTGGGTACTTTTATAAAAAATTATCCAAAAGGTAAGTATCTTATATCGGTTAAAGGACACGCATTCGCGATTATAGATGGTATTGTCATAGGTAATTCGGAAGATTCAAAAAGAACTAGAGCTATTGTAAGTGCGGCATATAAATTTCTTTGATATGAAGATTTTATATTTACACGGATATAATGGTAAACCAAATAAAAAAAGGATTAAATACCTAGAAGATTTAGGTCATGAAGTTATTGCTCCCTATATCGATTATAATAATGAACCAAATATTTTTATAGAATTAATTGAACTAGAATATGAATGTATTATAGGTAATTCGTTAGGTGGGTATTTAGCTTTTTATATTTCTAAATATAAAAGTATAAAAGCAATTTGTATTAACCCCCCATTACATACGGACTTAAAAATTAATATTATAATCCCAAACACTAAAGAATTACCCACACAAAAACCATGTAGTGTAATACTAGGAATGGAAGATGAAGTGGTTAAACCAAAAAAAGTTATAGATTGGTTAATACATAATAAACCTTACTGTGATTTACATGTATATGATGGTGTAGGCCATAAATATAGTATAAATAATTTTATAAAAATGATAAACCCTATAATAAATAAATGTAGTGAATATTGAAAGAATAGAAATAGAAGAAATAGTAAATAATCATGGAAGAGTAAATCCACCTGTTAAAAATATAAAAATTTTTACTGATGATTTCTATCCACACTTACAGATACTTTTAACTCAAACCATTACAAGAATACCCTCAACTAATATGAGGGATTGTACAGTGGTTCAAGTTAACGCTCTGAACCCAGAAGTACATAGAGCCACCATTATAATTGGTTTTAATATTCTTTTAAATGATATTAGAATTATAAAAAATAGATATGGTTTAGAACGTAGAGAATATTATATAAATAATATTAATTCATATCTATATAATCAATTTAATGGAATGGGATTTAGTGAATATGATAGTTTGAATATCATAACTCAAATATGTAGAGGAATAGGAGCAATAATGGGTGAGACTATTTTTATGACTAGAGATTTTCCTTTTGGGGGCACTCACAGAGATATATCTTTATTATCTTTTGGAAGAATAAGAAGGTCTGCTATTTTAACTAATAGAGATAAAGAAATTAAACCTTTTAAATATTTACGAAAATTAGAATTTAAAGAGTGAAACTAATATTTATTAGTATGAGTTTAGATAAAAACATAAAAATGATTACTAAGGATATTTTGTTGAGAGAGTTTGACGATGTATCTAAAAGTGTGCGTAAAGAACTTTTATCTAGAATAGAAAAAGATAAAGAAGAAGAGTATTATGTTTTTGATGATGATGAAATAAAAACAGATGCATCACAAGGTGTTGTTGCACCATCTAAAAAAGTAATAGATAATGTGTGTAAAAGGTCTAAAATATGTGATGAACAAGGTCCAATCACATTTGGACAATTAGAACTTCTTATTAAATCAGCACAAAAAAGAAAATTTGGTATAAATATGGGTGAAGGTGTTTATAAATCTTTTATAAGACTTTTACCATGGTTTATACCCCAAATTGCTATAGCGGCATTTTTAGGGAGTGGATTAAGAGCCACAAATAAAGTAGTTAAACCAGCTTTAGAAACAACTAAAGGATATAAAAGATGGTGGGGTAAAGTAGTCACCAATGTAATGGATTTAGTTGAAGGCGAATTACCAATTTCTGACCCATTTAATAAAATATTTTTTATAAGTGATGGTATATTAGAAATGTTAAATGAAAAATCTAAAATTAAGTTCGCTAGATATGTTGCTGAAGTCGCATCATCTAAACCTCAAAACGAGGTTGTACCCGAATATTTTGTTGAGAATGAATTGAGAAGTTGGTTAAATCAAAAATATTTATTAAATCCACCATTAAAACCATTAAAATGATACGTGATATTATAAAAGAAGAACTATTAAAAGAGTTAAATATGAGTATTGAGCGAGGTTTATTATCTTATATAATTATTAACTATGAAACAATGGATAATAGCTTTACAAAAAGACACGGTACTGGTGAAGAATGGTTTACTATAGAAGAAATGGTTAAACATTTACAAATAAAATTTAAAATTAGTAAAGAAATGGCTAATAATATTATTAAAGCATATTTAGAGTTGGAAAATAATAAAAATTTTGGTGTTTAATATTATATATATTTTTATTATAATTCCATTATGGAAAATAAAAAATCAGCAGCAGGAGTAATATTAATTTGTAATGAAAAAGTTTTATTAGCTAAAAGAAGTTACAAATGTAATTATCCCCATAAATGGGCAGTGATAGGTGGGGCGATAGATGAAAATGAAACATCTTTAATGACCATAAAAAGAGAATTAAAAGAAGAGACCCAAATAGAATCAAAAGATATTCAATTTGTTTTTTTTGAAAAACAGTTAGGAATGGATAGACCTTTTGATTTATATTTGGGTTTTTGTGATGAAGAATATTCGTGTATTTTAGACCATGAAAATGATGACTGGGGTTGGTTTAGTTTAGATAATTTACCAAGACCATTATTTCCAACATTAAATAAAACCTTAAAAAAAATATTTAAAAAATGAAAAAATTCTATTATGTTTATGAAATAAATAAAGATTGGACAGAACAGTTCAAATACAGAGCATTTTCAGAACATGCAGCAATACAATGGATTGAAGAACATTTACAAAAACCAAAATATAAAGAGAGTAAATTTAAAATTCAGTCAATATATAAAAGTAGTATTTTATATTCCAAAGATGAGGTTAGTTAAGTATGAATAAAGTTTTTTTGATAGATATAGATGGTACTATTTGTGATGATATTAAAAATGAAGATAGTCATTTATTTTCTAGTGCAAAACCATTTAAAAATGCTTTAAATATTATTAATAAATGGTATGATGAGGGAAATATTATAACTTATTTTACAGCAAGAGAAAACAAAGATAGAAAAGTTACGGAAGATTGGCTAAAAGATAATAGTTTTAAATATCATGGATTAATAATGGATAAACCTAGAATTAAAGATAATCAAATATATCATTGGATTGATAATAGACCAACCAGAGCTACAACATTTAAAGGTGCGTGGACAGAATTAAAAAGAATAAACACTGAGATAGATGTATTTGATGAAAAGGAATAACGGAAATACACCAACTTTAGATTTACATGGAACTAAACATAAAGACGTTTTTAGGCGTGTAGATAAATTTATTGGTGAACATTTGTTAAAAGGTACCACCAACCAAATATTTATTATTACTGGGCATAGTAAAGAGATGAAAAATCTGGTAAATAAAGCTCTTATGGATTATGAATTATATTCACAAGAAAGTATAATAAATAATGGATTGGTAGTGGTTGATTTAACATGAAAAATACTCACGTAAATACAATATTATTAACTTTATTTACAATAGGTTTTATTATATTATTTTATGTATATAAACATGAAACAGATAAACAAATAAAAGAATTAAAAGAAGATATAAGTGAAACTTATGGACATATAAATTCTTTTTATTATTTTCTAAATGGTTTACCTTTGGGGTCTCCCCTAGATTCATTAAAAATAACATCTAAATTTGGTATCAGAAAAATGCCTAATAGAAAGTGGCGTAAACATAATGGAATAGATTTAAGGGGTAATTATAAGGATTCTGTACATGTAACGGCTGACGGTATTATTATTAAATCTGGTTGGTTTTATGGGTATGGAAGGTGTGTTATCGTAGAACACTCCAATGGTTATACCACACTTTATGCACATTTAAGAAAAACTTTAGTAAAAAAAGATGAAGTTGTATGTAAAGGACAAGTTATAGGCATTGTAGGTAACACAGGGTTTTCTACAGGGTCTCATTTACACTACGAAATAAGACATTTAGGAGAACCAGAAGACCCATATCATTTTATTATTTTTGAAGAATAATATTGTTTATTTAAAACATTATTACTATATTTATTTAGATATTAAAATAAAATTTTACAAAATGAAAATGTGTGATAAAATAGAAAGTTCTTTTATCAGAAAAGAACAAATAATTTTAGGTAAGTTATATGAATGTCAAGATGAACTAGATGTTTTATATAACAATAAAGAATGTACAATACCATTACAATTAACTGGTATTAAATCATTAATAAAGATATTAGAACATGATTTACAAAATAATAATACAATAATATGAGATTTATAAAATTTATATTAAATATATTTAATGGATTTAAAGGGTTATTGATATTATTAATAATTTTTTTTATTTTTATATATTATCTAACATTTTAAATTAATTAAAAATGAATGAAAAATTAAATGAAATAATAAATATAGAACAAATAAAACTAATATTAGATGAATTTAGTAATGAAGAGTTATTAAGAGAATTAAAGTTTTATTTACTAACATTTAGTGACGAATTAAGAGAACTAGGTATAGACCCATCTACTTTAGCATGGCAAATATATACCACAAACAATAAATAATGAAACAAACACCCGCAATTATAAATAGAAAATTTTATACTAATCTTAGAGATTTAGGTAGAGGTCATTCAGAAATAATGAAATCTATACAACCCAACAGAAAAGAACAATTTTATAAAGATATAGAACCTTTAATCAAACCAAAACATAAGTGGTGGAAAGAATTATTATATGCTTTTAAAAATGAAAGGCTAAAAGGTAAGTATGAGGTTTTTTAGAGTATGATATGAATCAAAAATACGTATATAATGATAATGAAACTGACGCTAAATTAGTTAAAAAATATTTAGAGGGAGATTCCACAGCTTTCACACCTTTGTTTCATAAATATAAACCAATATTTTTTAGTAATGTGATTAAATGGTATGGTGATAATAATTATGAAATTGAAGAGATAAAAGATATGTCCATGGAATTTTTAGGAAGAATATCGTCTAAATTACATTTATATGATTCAGAAAAATCTACAGTATCTACTTGGATTACAAATTCTATGAGAAATTTTATGATTGAATATTGGAAAAGAAAAAAAGACAAACCTATAAAGGGGGTATCCTTTGATGATATACCTGATTTAATCGTAAAAGGTAATATTTATGAAGAAATAGAATTAAAATCACATAGAAAATTAATTAGAAAAATGTTAGAATCATTAGGTTATGAAGATACTAAAATTTTTAATGATATTTTTATAAAAGGTAAGACACAAACCCAGGTAGCTAAAGAATTGGGCATTGGATGTAGTACTTTAGAGTATAGAGTAAGGAGAGTTAAAAAAAGATTAGAAAAATTTAGACCTACAGATTTTTAATGTTAAATAAAATAAAATATAAAGAATTTTTTTTAATGATGGGTTTCATCCTATGTGTAGGCATTTTTCAATATAAGGCAGATAAGAAAAAATATTACAAATACGATTACAAACAAGAAAATAATATTGAAGAAGCTATTGATATTATTCATCACACATTTGTAGGTTCTTATTCTAAAGATATAGTAAGAGAATCGTTAAAATTATTATTTAACAAATATGATATTAAAAAAAATTCAGAGAATTATTTAACTATAAGTAATAAGTTAGTTGATTACAGAAAACTTTCTAAAGGAAAAGTAAGAGAAATGGATATTATAAATGATATTTTATTAATGCCTAAAATTGATACAATTTTATTAGATGAGGTAATTAAATTATCATATAAAAAATTTTCTGAAAATTAAATATATTTATAATAAAATGAGAAATAAATCATTAAAAGAGGTAGAGTTAAATCAAGTATATGAGACTATAAAATGGTCTAAACAACATCATTTAGAGGCTGAAGTAATACAATCATCATTAAATTATATCAAAGACAATCCCAAAGCATCAATTAAAGAGTCATTAGCCCACGGATTAAATGAATGGGATATATGAATAAAGTAAAATACATTAGTTTATTTTTATGGGTTTTAATATTATCTCTTATAATATTTAGTTGTACTCCTGTAAAAAATAATTGTGGTACTAAAAAACAACATAAAATAAGAATGAATAACACTAAAAAGATGGCACCATCTATGATGAATTAAACTATTATGAAAAATTTAAAATATTATTTTGAAGATGAAAGAATAAAATATTTATTCTTTTTAATTATTTTTATTTTATTTGTTTGTTGTACAGTATACTCACAGGAATATCATGATGATGTATATTATACAGTAGATGATTATGAGGTTTTAGATACATTAGAAACTGACACATTAGAGGAAACAGTATATGTAACTAATAATTATTACACTAATTATACCTCAAGAATTAATAGATTTCATAGGAGACCATATTATACTTCTTATTGGTCATATCATAACCCTTATTGGTATTCTTATTATTATTACGGACATTATAGTAATATTTCATTTTACTGGTATAATAGGAATTGGGGTGTTGGTTGGTACCCTTATAATAACTACACATATTGGTATTGGCCGAACTATAATTCAAATTATTATTGTTACAATAGTTATTACCCAAATAACCATTATTACGGCCATAGAAAAAGTATGTCTACTAACAATAAAAAAACAACTATTTCGAATAAAAATATTAAACCAATAAGAGTAGAAAAAGATTATAGTTATAAAAATGTTAATTATGTTAAGACAAACAATAATATCAACCAAGTTAAGGTAAATAATCAAATAAGAGTTTCAAAAAATGATATTAATATTAAAAAATTAAATAAATCAGATAATAATTATAAAAATAATAATGTAAGAGTTAATAATAACTATAATAATAGAGTAAAAGTTAATAATAACCATAGACGCATAAACACAAATCCAAGTAGGTCAAATCAAGTTAATCGTTCTAGTAATAGATTACCTAAATAATTAAAAAAAATAACACTTTAATATTTTACGGCATATTTAATATTTTAGAGAAACAATAATAATTTGTCTAAAAAAAAAATGATAAAAACTAAAGAGTACAATTCCCTAGTTCAAAAACTAAGGGAATTTTTTTTGCACAGAGGGTTTCTAGAAGTACCCGTTCAATCTAGATTATCAATATTAGCAGCATGTGAAGACCCCTATACAGTTAAAAAATTTAATTGGAAAGGAGAGGATTGGCCATTACCACAAACAGGCCAAATGTGGTTAGAACATGAATTATTATCAAACCCTAATGAAAAGGGTTTTTTTTGTATATCTACTTCTTATAGAAATGAACCAAATCCAATACCTGGTAGACATGAAACTATATTCCCAATGTTTGAATTTGAATCAAAGGGTAATATGGGTGAGTTAATTAAAATGGAATTTGAACTATTAGAACACTTAGGTTTAGACACACCTAAAAGATTGTATTATGATAATATTTGTAAGGAATATAACATAGATATTTTAGAAACTGAACATGAAACTAAAATGTGGGAAGATTTTGGTTCATCCGTCTCATTAGAATATTTTCCAGAAAGAACTTCACCTTTTTGGAATATGAAACATGGTGGGGATAGTATATTCAATAAAGTGGATGTGATATTATTTGGTCAAGAAACTATTGGTTCAGCCGAAAGAGCAACCAATAAAGATGAAATGAGGTATTATTTCAATACTATATCAGATGGTGGTTATAAAAATAAATTATATGATTTATTTGGAGAAAAAAGGGTAAATGAAGAATTAGAAAAATATTTATCTTTTGATTTTTTTCCTAGATTCGGGGGAGGTATTGGTGTAACCAGACTTTTAAGAGCAATGAAATTAAATAAGAAAATTAATAATACCACTACATTGAATAATGGTGTTATTCTTGCTTAAATTATTTACTGTGGGATGATGAAATTGGCAGACATACCCGACTGTCTCTCGGGCGGAGAATTTTGGACAAACTTTTAAGCTAACTACTCCATATAGGTTCGAATCCTATTCCCACAGCAAATAAATATTCATTCATAAGAGTTTAATATTTGATTTTATTTTTCTATTATTAAAATAAAAAAATATGAAAAATAAAATATGTCCTAAATGTGGATTAGAAATGTCATTATTACATTCACCTTATGTTGGTAATTGTGGTAAAAAAAGAAATAAACTTAAAAGTTTATTTTTACAAATTAAAGAAGTACAAAATAATTGATATTTATTTTTAGATGTTATTTAAAAAATTATCATATGTAATAATATTATTGTTATTTTGTACTAGCATTAAAGCACAAGTCCCTAACGATGATTGTGCTAATGCAACTCTACTAGGTAATCTTCCAAATCCAGCAAATTGTGGAAATGGACCAAATCAAAATGGTCAGGGGGCACCAGTTACATTTAATAACCTCACCAACATAAATTCAATAACAGAAAATCCTTACACTACTTTAATTAATTGTCAAGGTATTCCAGGAAATAATATGGCATCACCAGCTACAGATGTTTGGTATTCATTTGTTGCGACTGGTAATTCATTAGATTTAACAATTACTGGTGGAATCAATCAACCAAATGTTGGGGTGTGGACTGGGAATTGTGGTGCATTAATAGGCGTTGGTTGTGATATTGGTGCAGGTGGAAATTTAAATACCACAGCTCAATTAACACCAGGACAAACATATTACATTCAAATAAGTGGGGGTAATGCTGGTGACCAAGGAATCTTTGACTTAACACTTCAAAATAATAATAGTTGTGATGACTGTTTATTATCATCTAACATGACTGTCACACCGTTACCAACTAATGGAGTGTACCAAGCTGGTACCACCGTAACATTTTGTTTTACAATAACAGAATGGTCTCAAGAAAACCAGAATTGGTTTCATGGTGTTGTTCCAATAATGGGGTCAGGATGGGGACCAATTACACCAATAAGTGCTGCTAATAATTGTGATGGTGGTCCTGGAATATGGGATTGGTTTACTAATGTGGGTACACCAAATGGAAACTCAAATGGGTTTTTCTTTGATGGTGATTTATTTAATTTCCCAAATGGAAATCCTGCGGATAACTTTGGGGATAATTGTCAAGGAAATGTCAATTGGGAATTCTGTTGGGAATCTACAGCTATAGATTGTCCACCAGGACAAGATGGTGATGATTTAAGTGTATTCGTAGAAACTTACGCAGATGGAGAAACTGGAAGTTGGACAAATATTGCCTGTCAAAATGACCCAGTATATGCATTTTCAGCAAGTCTTACTTGTTGTCCACCCCCATTAGAATCCCATATGGATGAAACTTGTTTGGGGCAAAATGATGGTACGATAACAGTGACAGGACAAGGAAGTAGTCCTTGGGATTATGTGTGGGAAGACCCATTCTCAAATATAATTCAAGTATCTAATAATGTTAATGGGTCAGATAGTATGACAGGTTTATCTCCTGGTATATATACTGTTACTGTCATTGATGATGATGGTTGTGTACAAACGATAATAATAACTATATTGGCCGGAGGCCAAGCCATAACAAGTAGTATATGGCATAACTAATAATTAATACAAAAAAAATGAAAAAATTATTAATTTTATTTGGAATTTTAACATTCTTTACAACAGATTTGTTTTCACAAATCACAACAAATCCAGATACCGCTTGTGTAGGTTCAGTAGGCGAGCAATATTGGGTTACAAATACAGTGGGTTCAACATATAATTGGACAGTTACAGGTGGTGGAGGCTCAATAGCTTCTGGTCAAGGAACAAGCGCTATTACGGTAGATTGGGGTAATACTCCAGGGCTTTATCCTATAGCAATAACAGTGGTTGAAACTAATGCCGCAGGATGTACTGATACGGTAGATTTAGATGTTTTCTTATTATTACCAGGATATACACAAATAGGTCCTTTCTGTGAAGGTGACCCTTGTGAACCTTTAGTTGGTACACCAACAGGTGGGGTTTGGACAGGAACTGGAGTAGTTTTAAATGGTAATGTGTATGAATTTTGTCCTACAACATCAGGAAACGGTACTTTTAATTTAACATATACTGTAGGTGGTTGTTCCATAGTAATGACAGTAGTAGTAAATGCGGCGCCAGTCTTAGGACCAATTATACATAACTAATGTTAAGGGTAATATTACAAATATTATTTTTAACACCCTTTCTATGTTTTTCACAAGATGTACAAACAATAGAATCGTGTGAAAGTTCATCGTTAATTCAAGAATATTGGGTTAATAATGGACTTAACACCTATTATTGGGATGTGGAAAATGGTAATATAATAAATGGTCAAGGAGAAAGTTTAGTTACAATAGATTGGAATAATGTACCATTTGGTCAATATCTTTTAAGTGTACATGTAATTAGTGATGCTGGTTGTATTGGGGATACTTCATATCTTTTTATAGATATTGATGAATGTTCATTTGATGGAATTTATATACCTAATGCATTTACACCAAACGGTGATGGGCTTAATGATGTTTTTGGACCTGTAGGCCAAAATATTGAAAAGGTAGAAA
>Ga0114925_10001863_pt1 | contig 10582 bp, 7 predicted proteins | sample SumtaG_2_FD_87287 | JGI IMG/M metagenome (GOLD analysis project Ga0114925, IMG submission 87287) | Deep subsurface microbial communities from Indian Ocean to uncover new lineages of life (NeLLi) - Sumatra_00607 metaG | ecosystem: Environmental > Aquatic > Marine > Oceanic > Sediment | place...
AAAGCTTTTAAGGCGATTAATTGAGGCTGACCGGCTCGGCTCAATCATTCTTTACGGTCCTCCCGGAGTTGGTAAAACAACTCTTGGTGAAATTATTGCAACCGAGACAAAGCGGCGATTTGTAGAACTGTCTGCAACAGCCTCTGGAGTGAAAGAGCTCAGGGACGTCATTGAGAGCGCACGGCGTCGATTAGAAGACGATGCATGCCGAACTTGCTTGTTTATTGATGAGATTCATCGTTTTAATAAATCCCAGCAAGATGTTTTGCTTCCAGATGTTGAAAATGGTGTTATTGCATTGATTGGAGCAACAACACAAAACCCTTTTTTTGCACTGACTCCTGCTCTGGTGAGTCGAAGTCGTATTTTCGAACTTCAAGCACTTGAGCCTCAGGAGATAAAAAGAATTATCCAACATGCACTTGCCGATAAAGAAAACGGTTTTGGTTTGCAGGAAATTAATCTGGATCCGAGGGCACTTGATTTCCTCGTAGAAACTGCTGACGGCGATGCTCGTCGAGCACTTGGTGGGCTGGAGGTTGGAGTACTTTCGTCCACGGATCGTCCGTTAGTCTTTACGGAGGAACTTGCCCGTGAGAGTGTGCAGCGGAAGGCCATGGTCTACGACTCAGGAGATACACACTACGATTGTGCAAGCGCTCTTATAAAGAGTATTCGAGGCAGTGATGTAGATGCAGGAATATACTGGTTGGCCCGCATGCTTGAAGGTGGCGAAGATGTGCGGTTTTTAGCTCGACGGCTCGTCGTTTTGGCCAGTGAAGACATTGGGAATGCCGACCCCCGTTCACTACTTACTGCAGTAGCTGCTATGCAGGCAACTGAGTTTGTGGGTTTGCCAGAATGTCAGTTTGCGCTGGCTCAAGCTGTTTCATATCTTGCACTCGCACCAAAAAGTAATGCGTGTGCACGAGCTATTTCAGATGCTCGTCACGAGGTTCGTGAAAAATCGATTCTGCCTGTTCCGAGGCGCTTGCAGGACAAGCATTACTCAGGTGCAAAAAGACTTGGTCGCGGTGAGGGCTACACATATGCCCATGACGCTGCTGATGCGATTGCTAAACAAGACTATCTTGGAGTGGATAGACACTACTATCAGCCAACTAGTCGAGGCTTGGAACGAGACCTTGGTGAAAGGTTGGCGGAAATCAGGCGGCGCTTGAAGGAATCGCATCAGTTGCCCGTGAATCTTTCAGGGAGCGAAGTTCATGAACAAGATCCTGGGTAAGAAACTTCTCGAGGGCAGCCAGGCTTCTTGCTACTATGGCGCCATCAATAACACGATGGTCAGCAATCAGTGTGACAAGGCACTTGCCGTCTGCTTCAATTGGACGGTATGAAATACTTGTTGTGCAAAGTGTTGGATGAAAGTGATTGCTTGCTCCGTAGCCCGCAAGTGCCGAAAGACTAAAAGTACCAATGCGTGAAGATCTTTTATGAGAAGTTGATCGAAGATTCCAACGAAGAACTGCTCTTCGGAGAAAACCTGGCAGCATTTCGAGTTCACATTGACGTTTGAAAAGTTCTTGGATTGGCTTGTTACAACACTCGTCAATAAAGCGTTGTATCTCAACAAGTGACAGTGTTTCTGGTTGATGAAGACGAGCCCAGCAAAGTTGTTCGATGTCGTTTTCTTTACGATTGATTGCCACGGTCGCAACAATCTGATTAGTTGTTGCAATGCGAGGCCAAAGCCCCGGTAGGAACCAGCTTCTCAGCTCAGGTGTTCCTTGAACAACTTTGCTGTAGGCCTTTAGGAATATTGCTGCCCAGCCTATTCGTTGGTCGCAGGCTGCCCTTGCTTCACGAAGGCTTGTGAGACTGCACCACCGATCAACAGGAAATAGTGGTATGTCTTTTGCCAGCATTGCAATGTCAGCAACACAACTGCGGTGTCCATCGCAGGGAACTGTAGCAACGGAAGAGTGATGCATAGTCTGGGGCTACTCGGGCTAAAGGAGGTCAAAACGGTGGATGAAACGTAACTTTGACTGGGCTCATTGAAACGATTCCACGCATCCAGGGGAATGCCAGAATTTTTCTTTCGAGAAAAGGGTTTTGTAGCCCACTGTTTTCATCGAAAAGTTTGGTAGAATCGCGGGGGCTATGGTGGTTGTAGCTCAGTTGGTTAGAGCGTCGGTTTGTGGTACCGAAGGTCGCGGGTTCGAATCCCGTCATCCACCCTTTTCATTCAATGGGGTAAACAATGGCGAATCCTATCTACCGACCGTGGTTCGATGCGGCAACTGATTCTCCTTTATTAACCGAGTATGCTCGTAAACTAGATTCCTTTAATGGGGTGCTCGCTGACCGAAAGGTAGAACTTGCTGAACTCGAGGCTCAAGAGAAGCGAGTCGTAGATCTTATGAAAGAGGTAGAGCCTCTGCTGGAACCAGAAGTATACGAGAAGGTGACTGAGCTACTCTGTGAGATTACTTCGTATGACATGATGTCGGCTTTTCATCTTGCTTCCAAAGCTCGTGCTGGGCGCACGTTCAAATCAAAAACTGAGACTTAATAAACAGTGCTGCTGGTTTTTACTTACAGTCATTATCGGTGTAGTCTCCCGATTCCTAATAGTTGGAAGTAAAGTCTCTCTAGTAAGATAATCGGTCTTCAATTTTTCACTCAGGATAATTTGTAAAGCAGTCGCTATGGCAAAGAAAGTAATGAAACGCAGTGCTGGTGCAACCGCCACTCTTCCTCCAATTGATCGGAAAACCCGCAAACTGATTGTTGGCTTGGCGAATGAGGTCGAGAAAGCTGCAGAAAGGCGGCGTGATCCACATCTGGATATTCCAACGAGAAGCCTTTCGAATGTTCGTTTTAATAAGTCACGAAAAATAATTGAAATGGGTGGCCAGAAGAATAGAAGACACCTGTTCAATCTCAGTCAAGCAAAGAGTTATATGCAAACGCTCCTTGTAGCTACAGGTTGCAAATCACTTATAGACCAGCAGAAGACAACGAGTATTCGAGGTCTGTATTACCTACTCAAGCATACGATTGAGGGGACGAGAGAAGAGACCTTCGGTACCCAGGATGAATGTGATCCAATCATTGAAGATCTTGAAGTGACGCTTGAGAGTCTCCGGGAGCAACTCCATGTTTATGCAAGTAATCGTGGCGGTATGGTCGGTCCGATTAAACTAATCGATTCTGGGGATGAGATCGACTGTTCGCGAATGGGGTCGGGTGGTTACAGTATTCCCTCAATTGTTGAGGAAGAGGTTATTCGTTTCAAGAAATGCACTGCGAAATTTATTCTTCATGTCGAGAAAGATACAGTGTGGCGGAGATTTAACGAAGATAAGTTCTGGAGGAAGCACAACTGCTTATTGACACATGGCGGTGGCCAGCCACCACGCGGTGTGCGTCGCATGCTCTATCGGCTTCATCATGAACTGAAACTGCCAGTCTATTGCTTACTTGATAATGATCCTTGGGGTTATTACATCTACTCTGTGTTGAAGCAGGGTTCGATTAACCTTGCGTACGAATCAAAGCGAATGGCTATTCCTTCAGCACGATTTCTTGGTTTGCGATCGATCGATTATGAGAAATGCAAACTGGCTCCCAGTGTTCAAATCGCACTGAGTGAATCAGATGTAAAAAGAGCGAAGCAGATTGCTGCATATCCTTGGTTTGCAGCAAAGAAAGCATGGCAGAAAGAAATCCATAAGATGCTCTCAAATGGCTTTAAATTGGAGGTAGAATCTTTGATTTCAAAAGACATTAGCTATGTGACTGAGGTCTATACACCAGAACGGCTCGCTGATCGCGACTGGTTAGACTAGTTAGTAATATCGAGTACGCTGTTCTCTGATCTTTTGCTCGTCTCGGTTCTCTCGTTAGCATCGAACGTCGTCAGCGCGACCGATGAGCCCAGTTCGTTGAATCTGTCGTGGCGGGCTCAAGGTATCAGAGCCTTTCTCCATGTGTTCAAATTGATTTGAAACTGGTGGCCTGCCAAAAAATTCAGCTATCCGCCCAACAACAGTCGCCTGCTCGGTTGGTTCAAGTTCGGCAAAAATTGGAAGGGCGAGTGTTTCATTTGCAGCTTGTTCGGTAATAGGCAGATCACCGACTTTCCAGCCAAGGTTAGCGAAGCATTTTTGTAAATGAAGTGGGACCGGATAATAAATTTCTGTTCCGACCCCGCTTGCTATTAAATGCTCCCGTAGTGCATCTCGCTTGCCATTTACCACACGGATAACGTATTGATTCCAAACATGTCTTCCACGGGTATCAATTTTTGGTGTTGTAATGACATCTTCCAATTCACAGTGCTTGACCATTTCTGTGTACCGAATGGCATTATGCGCACGCTTTGTTGTCCATTGATCGAGGTGTGGGAGTTTGATGCGAAGGACCGCGGCTTGGAGTGAATCTAGTCGACTATTGATGCCAACAACATCGTGATAGTAACGAGGCTCCATGCCATGAACGCGGAGTTTTCGAAGATCGTCTGCTAGGTCATCCCGTGTGGTTGTGAGAAAACCTCCATCACCAAAGCCGCCAAGGTTTTTGGTAGGATAGAAACTGAAGCATCCCATGTCACCGAGTCCGCCACTGCATCGTCCGTGCCACGTAGAGAGTATTGACTGAGCGGCGTCTTCAATAATTGGAATGCCAGCCCCGTTTGCGATCGGTAGAAGAGCATCCATATCAACCGTCTGCCCAAAGAGATGGACTGGGATGATAGCGCGTGTTCGAGAAGTAATTCGGCGCGCTACATCATCAGGATCTATGAGAAATGTGTTCGAGTCGATATCTGCAAATATAGGTGTTGCGCCGAGACGAGTGACGGCACTCGCTGTTGCGAAAAAAGTGTAGCTAGGCAGTATTACCTCATCACCCGGCTCAATGCGAAGAGCCATCAATGCGAGTAGCAGAGAGTCGCTTCCAGATGCACAGCCGATGACATGAGGTACGTCGAGAACAGTTGATAATTCATTCTCTAATGCTGCGACATCAGGCCCTAGGACGAAGCGGCCAGATTCGCAGACGTCATCTATGACCTGCCGGAATTTTTCTCGAAGCGGACCATTCTGTCGGTCAATAGCAAGGAGAGGGACTTTTGGAAGAAAGCTAGTTGATTCGGATAAATTGTCGTTTGAATCAGAACTGGAACCGGTTGTCATCGCTTCGTATTCTCCGCTAGGCAGGTAGGCTCGTTTCGGAAGAAGATTCGAGTTCCTTACCTCGGTAAATCGTCATATTGAGTCCGGGATCACCACCTCTAAATTTCACTTTTTACCTCGTAGGCCCCGGGTTTACCGACGGGTATTCCAAGTGGTGAATATTTTGCAAGCGGGCTGAGTGTCAAGATCAAGCTTGGCCAAAGTGAGGAGAGGAGGCTTGGGAAGACTTGGTGGTTTGACAGCGATGGCCATTGCACTCTACATTCACGCGTAGTTGTGTGGGGTGTTCCGCACCAAAGCATCGTTTCTCTTGGTGGAATGTTGCCACTCGATTGAGTGGTATAATATTCTAGAGAATCGAGAACACGAGTTCCTGCCGAGTGTAATTCAAGTTGCAATAAAATCTTTGCCAAGCAACATCGAATGCCATTGTGCTGCAGGACTCCAATTCCTTCATCGTATGAAAACCGGCGGAGCGGATGGGTTCCACGACCGTCATTGACTTAAGACAAATCGCGAAGCAGCTTGGATTGCCTGAGACAGGTGTCCTTGCGGCTGTGCAGCTAATTGATGAGGGAAATACCATTCCCTTTATTACGCGATATCGCCGAGATCAGACAAACGGTCTCGATGAATTACAGCTGCGGAGTATTACAAATGCAGTTGGTAAGGCACGTCAACTAGCCGATCGAAAACAGACGATCCTGCGAACTATTGAAGGGCAGGGGAAATTAGCACCTAGATTGCGTGAGGAAATCGAAGCGGCAGAGAATAACAAGGTTCTTGAAGATCTCTATCTCCCGTTTAAGCCAAAACGACTTTCACTTGCGGAGCAAGCGAAACAAAAAAGATTAGAGCCACTCGCTCAGGAAATAATCACGGCAGATTCTCTGGCATTAGACCTAGAGAAGCGAGCGGCAGATTTTGTTGATGATGACTCTGGTGTTGCTTCCGCAGCAGACGCACTCCTTGGTGTGGGACATATCATTGCTGATCTTTTCAGCTCACGTGCAGACGTCCGCCAGCGTTTACGCAAACTTCTATTTCAAAAAGGGCGCTTGCGTAGCCTCCGGATCGAAACTCCGGGTAAGGCTCTGACGAAAACAGCGAAGCACTTTAGAGACTATTTTGATTTTGACGAGCACCTCCAAAAAGTACCTCCGCACCGTGTCTTGGCAATGAATAGGGGTGAAAGAGCAAAGATTCTCCGAGTTCGCGTCGAGGGCCCTGTCGAAGAGATTCAAACAATAGTTGAAGGACTCGTTATTCCGACGGGTCACCCTCATGCAGATTTTCTGAAAGGCTGTTGTAGGGATGCGTTGTCGCGGCTGCTTCTGCCTAGTCTCGAAAGAGAAGTACGTCGCGAGATGACGGATGCCTCTGAAGAGCACGCAATTACAGTTTTTGCTCGAAACTTAAGAAACCTACTGTTGCAACCTCCAGTAAAGGGCCAAGTCGTTCTTGCTATAGACCCTGGATTCAAAAGTGGTTGCAAAGCAGTTGTGCTTGATTCCTGTGGCAATCCTTTAGCTCGTGACATCCTTCATATTGTGGGTAAGGCTGAACAGAAAACTACAGCAGCAGCTCGAATAGTTGAGCTCGTTCGCGAGCACAGCTGTAATGTGATCGCTGTGGGGAATGGGACGGCAGGTCGAGAAGTAGAATCTCTGCTTTCAGAACTCATGGTGGGTGACTTGCAAGAGCACAATGTCGCCTATGTGATCGTTAATGAGGCAGGAGCTAGTGTTTATTCGACAAGCCAGTATGCAAGAGAGGAGTTGCCTGGCTTCGAAGCAGCTTATCGTGGTGCAGTATCAATCGGTCGTCGGTTACTCGATCCACTCTCAGAACTTGTGAAAATTGAGCCTGCAAATATTGGTGTTGGCCTCTATCAGCACGACGTCAAGGCCCGTCATCTTCATGCATCCCTCGATGCGGTTGTTGAAGGGTGTGTTAATTATGTTGGAGTCGATGTCAATACGGCGAGTCCTGCACTTTTGCGTTATGTTGCCGGCTTAAACCAGTCTGTTGCCAAAGGAATCATTGACTGGCGAGCATCAAAGGGGCCGTTCACTTCACGAGAGCAATTCCGTGAAGTACCAGGTTTTGGTGATGCGGCGTATGTGCAAGCAGTTGGATTTCTGAAGATATCAGAAGGTATAAATCCACTGGATGCGACCCGAATTCATCCAGAAAGCTACGAGGTCGCCGAGAAACTTTTGGAGAAGATTGATGCATCTTCAGCCGAACTCGTTGACCGTGAGAAGCATCAGAAAATATCAGATGCAATTAGCAGAATAGACCTGGTATCTATCGCTGCTGAATTAAGTGTTGGCCAGCTATTGCTTGCAGATATTGTTGAGCAGTTTCTGCAACCTGGTCGAGATCCCCGTGAGGATTTGCCTGAACCCTTGTTCAAGCAAGGTGTACTCAAGTTTGAAGATCTTGAGGTCGGTATGGAACTACGAGGATCGGTGCTGAATGTTGTTGATTTTGGTGCCTTCGTCGATATTGGCCTACATGACAGTGGGCTCGTGCATGTGAGCCAGCTCTCGAGTGGATATATACGGGATCCGTACGCAGCTGTTGTTGTCGGTCAAGCTGTCAAGGTCTGGGTTCTTGAACTTGACAAGAATCGCCGTCGTGTCGCTTTGACAATGATTAGGCCTGGAATAAAACCCGCACGTGGAACAAACAAAACGCGGTCGCAGAACGCTGACAAGAAGTTTCCGAAGAGCGGCACGCATAAGAAGTCCGGGGAGGAAAAGAAGTCACGTGATGCTCGGGGACAGCGAAAACCAGCGGGTGGTCCAAGGAAGGGCAAGAAACATGATCGCGGACCTCGTACCTATACCTCTCGTCCTGATCGAAAAGTAGCAAAACCGCTGACTGATGAGATGAAGACTGGTCAGGCACCATTGCGAACATTTGGAGATTTGAAACAGTTCTTTGATATTCAAACCAGTACGGATGGTTCAGAGGCAGAAAAGGATTCGAAAAAAAAGAAGTCAAACAAAAGTCTGGCCAAAGTTGATCCTGTAGTTGGCTCTGTAGAACCGAAAGAACATTCCAAAGCACAAGATTCGTTGGGTGAGTATTCTGTGGATCGCACAGGAACTGAGGAAATTGAGGGCACCTCTACGGGGGCAGAATCTACAGTGAAGCCAATTTCATCACAAAACACTGAAAAAAATCTGACTGAGCAATCGGTAGAAAATCTTATAACTGAAGATTCCGATGAAGCTTTACCAAAGCTCGAGCAACAGTCAGGTCAAAATGTCCAGAAGGATGCACCGCAGTAACGCCTGCACGCCTACCGTTCACGAAATGTTATGCGACCTTTTGTCAGATCGTAAGGAGAAAGTTCAACTTTAACTTTATCTCCAGGAACGATTCGGATAAAGTTCTTGCGCATTTTTCCTGCCACGTGAGCATTGACAATATGGCCACCTTCGATCTGTACCCGGAACCGAGTGTTTGCCAGTGCCTGTGTCACAACGCCATCAACTTCGAGTGCTTGTTCTTTTTCCGCCATGGGAATCCTGTGGGAAATGAGTAATAGTTTTTATCGACTCTATCCTGCCTGATGAAAAACGTCCAGTCGGATCGCAGTCTTACTCGTCAACGGCAACCGGAACGGCATCTGACGCCTTCCATCGCAGGTAAGCGTCGAGAAACCCATCGAGATCACCGTCTAGTACACTCTGGAAGTTTCCTGCGTAATGGCCGGTCCGCTGATCCTTCACTCGCTGGTCTGGGTGGAGGAAATAATTTCGAATTTGAGAACCAAACCCCGTTTTTGGCTGCAGCTTGTATTTAGTGAGTTGTTCGGCCTCACGTTTTTCTTCTTCAAGTCGTGCAAGTCGAGAGCGTAACATTTTAATGGCGGTGGCTCTGTTTTTGTGTTGACTGCGTTCACTTTGGCATTGAACCACAATTCCAGTCGGAAAGTGGGTTAACCGAATGGCACTCGAGGTTTTGTTGACGTGTTGGCCCCCAGCACCACTTGCCCGAAAGACATCTTCTCGAATATCTTCGTCCTTGATTTCAATGTCAGTGTCGTCATCACTTATTTCTGGTGAGACATCAACGGCTGCAAAACTGGTTTGCCGTTTTCCTTCTGCATTAAATGGGCTAATTCGCACCAGTCGGTGGATACCCATCTCTCCGCGGAGGTATCCATAGGCCCATGGTCCTCGTATTGCAATAGTTGCATTTTGAATGCCTGCAACGTCATCGTCCTGTCTGTCAAGTAGTTCAACCGTAAGTTCTCTTTTGTTGGCCCACGCTGTATACATGCGCAGCATCATTTCTGCCCAGTCATTTGCATCTGTACCGCCATCTCGAGCATGAATTGATACAAGGGCATCACAGGAGTCGTGCGGTCCACTTAGTAGAGACGTTAACTCCAATTGATCGACAAGACCCTCAACTCTGATAACTTCGGCAGTGAGTTCACTTTCCAATGAGTCATCTTCTTTAACTAATTCAACAAGTGCTTCGAGGTCATCCGAGGCAGAGATCGATTCATCGAGTGGTTTTAGAACTGAGTTCAGCTGCTTAAGTTTAGCAACAGTTACTTGAGCAGCTTCACTGTCATCCCAAAAATCAGCCTGAGACATTTGAGACTCGAGCTTAGCTGCTGATTCGGTTCGACCAGCGTAGTCAAAGAGAGTCTCGTAGCTGAAGGAGGCGGCCACAGACTTCTTCTACACGATGAAATAGTGATGTATCCATGGTGATGATTGTAGAGTGCGGCATGACCCAAGAGAAAGAGCCCATTTATTTTCAAGCACAGTGTGCAACATTTTTGTCTCGAGGTGTTATCGGCGCTCGATAATATTGCCGGGTAAACGAGTGACTAACCTGCGGATTTCGAATGCTGCACACGCTGCAAGAATACGAGAAGGTTGAATATTCATGTATTCAACAACTGCATCAATCGTGGTTTTCTTGGTCGGGTCCAAAGTCGCATCAATCGCGGCAAGCACACTCTGCTCAAATATATCAAGTTGCAATTCCGCTGGTTTGTGAATATCACGTCCGTCCGGAGCCCGGACCTTTTTGTGTAATGGGCCAAGTTCATCGAGTATTTCATCGATACATGTTACAAGTGTGACGCCATCACGGATAAGGCTATGGCACCCTGCTGACATCCTGCAATCTACGGGTCCAGGAAGAGCAAATACGTCACGTCCCTGTTCTCCTGCTAGCCTCGCAGTGATGAGTGCACCTGAACGTTGAGAAGCTTGTATCACAATGGTGCCAAGGGAAAGCCCTGATACAATTCTATTTCGCCTTGGAAAAGCCGATGCCTGCGGTGGAGTTGTTGGCGGAAGTTCGCTGACTGCCGCTCCATGACAAATAACATCTTCGACCAAATGTTGATGTTCGCGTGGGTAGATGTTGTGCAGGCCGCT
>Ga0114925_10001864_pt1 | contig 10577 bp, 10 predicted proteins | sample SumtaG_2_FD_87287 | JGI IMG/M metagenome (GOLD analysis project Ga0114925, IMG submission 87287) | Deep subsurface microbial communities from Indian Ocean to uncover new lineages of life (NeLLi) - Sumatra_00607 metaG | ecosystem: Environmental > Aquatic > Marine > Oceanic > Sediment | place...
ACTGTAGAAGACGCTGAATTATAAGATAGCGATGGTGCTGCGTCTGTACTTGACAAAGGGCTGATTACAACATAATTAGTAGTGCCGTCAAGGAGGGATATCGTTCTAAAGCTTATAGCTAACAACGCAGTCTGCAAAGGAGGCGTCGATATAGTTACCGTAGCAGCCGAAGTAGTTGTAGTAGAAGCATAATCTAGAACAACGCTATTGTAGCTGTAAAATCTATCGGCAGCTTGAGTAAATCCAAATAAATTCGAAGATCCATCGGTTCTAACCCATGCTACTCTACGATAGTAAATATAATCAGTAGCATCTACAAGTAAATTACTAGCATCGTCTGCAGTATCAAACCCAGCATCTATGGTACCATCAGCCTTCATTATCAAAAATAACCGATACCAAGTACTTGGTGAAAGAGTTAATCCGCTAGGAAAACCACCCGCGTTATCGCCTTCTGCCCAATTGACATCAATCTGCTTAGTTAAAGTACTGGATAATGCTATAAGAATAGATTCAGTGCTGTCACCTATTGAACCAGGGTCGATTGTGATATCGTGCTGAGCGTCAGCACCGTTGCTAACTCTTAGACCGCTGTAAGAAGACAAGGGTACAAAACCTAGTTTCTGACCAGTAACACCTTGGTTCTTGATCTGAATCAGGTTCGCTAAAACCTCGATAGTGGTATCATCGACGCTGATAAATTGATAACCAGTCTCGCCCGGATTGACCTGTAATAAGTTACCCGCCTCTCCAACAATGGGTGGTAAGTTTACACTAGCTGCAGCATCTTCAGCCTCTTGTGCGCTTTGAGCAGCAGCGGCGGCACTAGCGGCAGCCTCATCGGCGCTCGCGCTAGCATCTTTTACACGGAATTGGAAAGCTCCGTCAAAATAACGAGCTTCTACAATACCATTCTCAGGTATAGCATTAGCTAGTAGAGCAGTCTGATCTAGATAAGTCAGAGCTACCGGTCCAACTCCATCTAGGTCAAGAGTCGATGCTCCAGTATTAGCGTTTGTTGCGGCAAATTGTACAGCAAGTCCATCTTCGTAAGCATCTACTGGATTGTCAGAAGTTACAACATACGCGTTAGCTACACCTGAATCAGTGCCCCAACGAGTATTACCGTCAGTAAACTGATCCGGATCAGGTAGCTTATCGAAGGCTGCCTGTGTGGCGTTTGCTACATTATTGACATCCGCAGCATCGGCTCGCGTCGAATCGTCGATCTCTACTGCACTTGCGTCAAAATATTGATTGGTCATTATCGTTTTAAACCTCTAACTTTATAGTGAAGTATAACACTAGTTATGGTATGAGGGGCATCATAAATTGTCGATCCGTTCAATAACATGCCCATATTTTGACCCGATCCCTCAATATATGCCTCTGCGGACGCGGGAGATTCCCCACTCCAGATAAAATCACCCCAGAATATATCCTCTCCCCAATAGGCAATATTACTATCAACTTCCAGTTGTTGCTTACGGGCCTTAGGTGTAAAGGCACTCCCATATGAAAAATCGGGAGCAAACGAGATATCAGCACCGGTCGGAGCGTCTATCTCAAATATGGCCTTAAAGAACCGTTTTTTATTACGAGGTGATCGTAAGTTGTTGAAAGGTATACGTAAAATATAGTTCAACTCTTCTCCGTCAAAGGAGTTACCTGAATCCATCTGGTAAATGAATCCGTCGTTTGAACCAAAATATATTTCTTCTAGACCCTCCGAATTTTCACCGCCGTTGCATGTGATGACCGGTATAGGGTATCTAATACGTGTGAATTGTGGAAATTGAGCACTGTCCTGAATCCGGCATATTAGGCCAGTTCCATCATTAAAGAATAATCGGTATTGGTCTTTTTCACGTACTGTCACAGAATCAGATTCGTTGCCCAAACTCAACTCTACTAAAGGATCGATCAACTGAGAGAATGTATTCTCTTTAAAATCGCCAAATGCAAAAACTGCATTGAGTTGTGTCAATCCACGATCGTCTAAGTAACGAACGTTAAGGATACGTTGGATAGTCCACTCGCGTGCGCCAGAAACTAACGAATGCTCTCTTAGGTCCCAATCGATCGTACTTGTACCGTATAACAATCGAGTTGAATTGCGCGACAAGATAGCCAAAACATCACCTTGGGCAACTTCCAAACCTGTAATTCTATCACCCACAGCGAATTCAGCAGCGCCACCTACGGCACTCGCTACGTATGGATTACCTAGATCAGAGTGAATTAAAGACGCATCGAATGTCAAAAACAAGTGATTCTTATGTGGACGGATATGAGTGGGGTAGATAGTACCAAGCCCCCAGTCAATAAAGGACAAACCCGATCCGTCATAGGACATAGCTAAACCTACACCATTGGCAAAATACATGGTCTGACCATTCGATCGGCCGAAAAAGTTATAGTTCCAAAATTCGTACTTACCGCCGGGAGGTAGAGTAATTGCTGTCGATGCCCCTGCGATAGTTGCAGTGGCTCCAGATGTACCACCTGTGATCGCTCCAGCTCCAAAGGCGCCTCCACTTAAACTATGGAAGTATACGGTACCCACGGCATTACCGGAACTAAAGTCGCCACTTGTGATGGTATACCCTGATACAATCCCGCTAACAGGCCCTTGAGTGATAGTTTCCCCAACAATGAAGTCTGCTACGGATCCGACGGTATAAGCCAGCTGTTGGCCTAAATCGACTAGTGACCAACCGGTAGGCGTTGCCTCATACATGGCTGCATTAGCGCCACCTACTTCATTTCGGAACGCATACTTAGTACCGTTATACTGCCATACGCCAAGAATATCGCCTTCGCCCGGTACTTCTTGAATTTGATCCCGACGCCACTCAATCGAAGCTTGTAACCATTGATCATAGAGTTCGTCAGTAGGTGCAGTTTGACCTTGTTGGGCGCCGTTTTGTGTTGCTAAAGTGTTGACTTGGGTAACGTTTGTTAATACGTCGTCATCCACAAAATCGCCATCTGCGTCATGTACTGCCAATAAACCTACGGCATCGTTAGTCGACCAATCTCCAGATGTTAGAGTAAAGCCAGCAACATATGCAGTAGAGCCTGAAAGAGATCCGTTAACCTCGTCACCAACTGCGGGCTCATTCTCCCCCGCATCAAATGGTAAAACGACAAATGAAGCTTCTGAAGGTTTCGGACGGCCGTCGAAACGCTCATAACCTTGGATGCGCGTGTAACCACCCGCTTCCCCAGGTTCATAGTTTTCAGAGAATAAAAGACGACCCGGTTGGATCTGAAGAGGGGGTGTGACTAAATCTTCACCGCCTACTAAAGGGTAATACTCTATCAGTTGTGACATAGGTTACCACCCCGAATTATCATCATAGCTGTCGAAGCCTGGGTAGCCTCCGTCACCATAAGCTCCGCCTGTGTAGCCGTCGGTGGATACTGTGATTTGTACGTTATCACTGACACGGTAACCTTCCCAGCCAGGGAGTTGGTTACTTTTCAGTTCACTTAATACGTTGTTATATTCAGTTACCGCTTCCGCGTACACCTCGTCGGCTTCCTGATCTATGCCATAATACATCTTAGCTCGAGCGATAATTACACGAATGTAAGTTTCAGGAATCAAAGACGTGTCGTCGTTAGCAACCATACGGAGAGGGGTTCTCCAATAGTTAGCCGTCAACCTATATACGCTATCTGGAACAGGGTGAACGATAGGGTTTTTACTAGGTGGTAATATGAAGTTACAGGGTTGGTTTTCTTGTTGGACACCAACGCTTTCATAATTAAACCATCTACGATAGGCCATCTCTGTGAGACGAAGGTTGTTGTTTGTTGTACGATCCAAATAGAAAGTAGAACGATCCCAATCACCTAGGTCAGATGGTTGTTGGTATTCAGAAGAACCTTGTACCGTATTGACAAAAAAGTCGGTTTTGTACAAAAAATCCCAGTTAATAGCTTCACGCTGTACTGCAATATCAGCGTCGGCTACCCAGGTTGTCAAATTCTGCAACATACCTTTCTGGTTATCCACTGAAACGATAGGATTTCCAGAAATACCACATGCTCGTTGTGTTAACTGACACAACTGTAGATAGGTTGTGGTACTCATTCACACCACCTGTTTGGAATTAGTCTTCTGTCTTGTTAGAAGACTTAGTTTTATCAGTTGGCTTCTTTTTACTAGCAGACGTAACTTTCTCTAAATTACCTTTTGCTTTACCGATATCCGCTTCAAGCTTAGACTTAGCAGCCTTTAAGGCTTCCTCAGCTTTCTTAATTTCGGCCTGAGCTTTTTTAGCTAGAAACTCTTTTTCGTCGCCTACAACTTTACCAGAAGCAGTGAATGGGACGCCATCTTGAATATAACGAACAGAATCCTTACCACCATCGCCACGGCGAATAATTACGTCATCTCTTGATAGGTCTAATTTAATTTTACTCATAACGGTTGCCTCATTATCAATCCAGTTGATGCTTTGTCTTCCGTGGACCAGTCATAGGTCTCATCGGCATTATCGTTAACTTCACCCGCTCCACGGCGTGGACCAATCATATAATCCTGAGTGCCAGAGTATTTGGGCATTTTTTTACTTACGCCTGGTTCAGGATATTTATCCCCGGCAGGCTTAGGCATAGGACGTGGTTCAACTCCAAGGTCCTCTACCAATGGGTAATCAGTATAATCCTTAACAACTCGAAAGTCATTGACGTCACGTATGGCTTTGTTTCTCATGCTGATCTCCGATTACGTTAGGCAAAAAGCCCTCCTGAGAGGGCTTTCCGTCGTCTCTTAGCAAAGATCAGGGAATGAACCACGATCGGCTTTGACCGTACGATTCTCGCCCATAGGACGTTGAGTCGCTTCATCGGTCTCACCACGTAGCTTCATTGCACTACCGCCAGGGATTTTCATTTGCTCTGATAATCCTAGATCGATAGGTGCCCCAATACCAGCTTGATACATGCCTTGGCCCGGTCCATCGTTCTTCTTAGAAGAACTAGTGATATCACTAGGACTGCGCTCTTTGGCACTTTTTTGTTTAGCCATGTGCTCTGTTGGGTTTCTCATAGTTTAGTCCTCCTTAGAACCATGCAACTGTGATGTAAGGTACGCCAGTTCCAGCAGCAGCAGTACCGTCAACAGCTTGGGTATAAGTGATAACTAATTGACCGTCAGTAAGATCACTAACAACCACATAGTTTTCACCACTTCCACCTAGGCCACCTGACTCATTAGCGCCAGCTAGAGCTCGGCTGCTTGAACCACTACCTACTACCGCACCATCAGGGATGGGGATAGCTGCGTAAAGGTCAGCAGTAGTACCGTCGCCCACTTGAATAAGTGGAGCAGTTGTGTCTGCGGCAAATTCCACAGAAATGTTGTTTACACCCGCGTCTTCAATGCGAGCATTCTCGTAGCCAGCGGGGGCTTGGATGCTAACGCTTGATGGGGCCGCAGAAAAATCTACGGCAACCAGGGTGTAAGTTTCACGCATTGGATTTGAATAACTCATATCTTTTCTCCTAATTAACTACTGATTACTCAGCAGAAGCCCAACGAACGATACGAGCATTGACTGGGTTGTCATGAACAAGGGCGAAACCTTCTTCAGCGTACCAAGCCACACCTTTGTCGCGACCGTAGTCAGCAGGTAATTTACCTCTGATTTCAGGCGGACATACGATTGCTTCAATTACCGTATCTTCCCCAAAGAAAAACGCTTCATCAGAAAGACCGTTACCCCAACCTTGGTTAGGTATAGCGGTTTGTTCGAAGAAACGAATACCTTCATAAGAACGTCCAACTTCGCCATTCAAGATGTAACCGTAACCAGTCTCAGTGTGTTGAGCGATTGGTTCCAAGTCATCTTTAAAGCCACGGAATGTAGCTGGGCGACCGATACAACGATAGTTACCATCGCTGTAAACTGGGATGTTGCGTTCTTTCATTTCATCAGAAATCAATTTAACGTGAGTGTTATTCATCGCTAAGTTGTTCTGGTTAGCTGGAACGCCATTAGTAGTAAAGTCTACAGCAGTTGCAGAGTTACCACCAGCTGGTGTTACAGTTAGAGGGCTTAGTACGAATTGACCGTGAGCTTCAATTTCAAAAGCTTTAGCAGAATCGTTTTTAAGAGCCTTGTTGATGATTTGACGAACTGGGTGAGCTGATAGATCATCCAATTTACCAGAGTAAGGTACACTGTTACCGAACTCAGTGATGGTACCACTGTTTTGTTCGATGGTGTACGAAGTCTCAGGCATTTTTTGAGTTTCGTCTAATTGACCACCTTGAGTACCAACGTCACTATAAACGTTCCATTGGAAAGCATCACCTACGTGGAGACCTTTATCAGAAAAGTCACCAGCGTCACAGTGTTGCACGAATCGAGTCATCGGTTGTAGCTGATTACGTAGAACCGTAGAAAGTTCACCGGAATACATAAATCCGCCAGCCGAATCAATTTCCCATACTTGACCTGCCATAGCAGAATCCTCCTAATACTTAAGCCTGACCACGCTGTCTCTGAATTTCTGCGATATAGTCAGACCGGGTTTGCGGTTTAGGCTCGGGCTTCCGTTCAGAACGCATCGAACCTGATTTCGGTTTGCGCATGGAACGTTTTTCAGCTTTTTTATCATCACGAGACTTTTTAGCTCGAGCATTTGGTTGCTGCTCGTCTAGACCGTTTAACCGTACAACTTCATCGGCGGCCAATCTCATGATTTCAAGCGGGGAGGCTTCGGGATTTATCTGTTTGTGGAAGGCTGTTCTCTGATCAACCTCTTTATATAAATCAGGGTTGGCGACCAAATCCGGATATTCCGCAGAAAAATCTTTGAAAGCATCTTGTAATTCACGCTTGCGCTGATTTTCGTCCATGGTTTGGGTGGTTCTACTAGTAACCTTATCGACAATCTCATCAACATCTACAGGGGCTTGAGTATTATTATTTTGCCCAACAATGCTGGTAATTTTATCGGTGAAGGTATCAACATCACCATCCAAAAGGCTTTCAGCAGCATTCTTAATCTCTGCTTGAACCTTCTCTACGTGATCATCCGAGGGTAGATCGTCTTTTTTTGCCGGCTCATCTTTCGGTAGCGCCGTCTTATTCTTTTCAAGCTCTCGTCGCTCAGCGGCAAGTGCTTGTTTTTCTTGTTCAAGTTCGGCTCGATCTCTTTGAAATTGAGCCTTTTCGGCGGCTGCTACCTTTTTCTGGTATTCAGTAATTCCGCCTGCGGCTTCGACGACAGCCTCATCGACTTCTCGTACTTCGCCATAAATCTTTACTTTTTTGACCTTCTTAGGTTCTTCATCTGGAACATCCTCTTCGGGTAGTTCCTCTGGATCGTCCTCTTCCGGTTCTTCTTCAGGTTCTTCTTCTAGAGGCTGTTCTTCGGGATCATCATCCTCACTTGTGGGACGATTCTCCTTATCAAACTTCGCATAGATATCTTCACGAGAACCTAAAGTGGTTACTTCATGATTGGATTGTACCTGAACGTCTTCGGTATTGGAAGGTGAATCTTCAGGTTTTTCAACAACGTGAGTTTTAGTTACTTCTACTTCCGTGTCTTTTGACATAATATGCTCCATCTTAGGGTAGGAGGTTAGTGGGGGTTTTTATATCCGTTTAATGGATCATTTTCTTCTTCGAGAATTTTTTCGTGAGCCGCTTCACCTTCTAGGATGGCGTCATTGATCCAGGTGAGAGCTTGTTGAGCTACTAGAATATCCGTTTTGACTTTACGAAATTCCTTAAGATCGTCTTCAGGGTCAAGTTCTAATAACCTAGAAATACCCTCGTCAATTTGCTGTTCACTCTTGGCTTGTAGGTATTTGCCAGCTTTTTGGCCCATAAGCTTCTGTAAGTCAATACCTATCGTGGCAAGTTGGACGTCCGGATCATCCGCAAAAGGATTCTCCACGTCCGCTGAGACTTCTTCAGTCATGTATTATATTCCAGATCCTTGGGTCTTTTTGACCTGCATTTCTTCCTTAAATCTAGCATTTTGGTTCCTTTCCTTAATGGCTGTATTCGCTAGATTCGCCTTTTGCTTGCGTAAATCCGCAGCTTCCTTACGTTGAGCATCGCGCTCTTCTTTGTCAATTTTACGATTTTCCAGACTCATGCGCAACGCTTTTTCAGACATATCCTTCTCTAGATCAATGTCGTCTTTGCGTATATCATTTTCAGTACGGAAAGCCTCTAACTCCATAGCATTTTCATGCTTAGTCATCTCGATTTCCATCTGACCTTGTTGTCGCATTTTCTCTAATACGATTTGTGGATCCGGTTGCTGTTCAGGTTGCTCTTCTTCTGGTAATTCAGGCACAAAGAATCGTGAACCATCTTTAAATCCGATCGCACCAAACACCTCTTTAGCCACCTCTTCTTCGTTAATTCTAGACGCTAACTTAGGCGCAAACGCACCAACGGTCTGCAGCGCAGTCGCCATACGTTGAATTCGTTGACTTGGATTAGTCGCACCGAAGCCCACGTTAACCTCAACGGTCATACTACCTTGAAGCATATCGTCTTCGATCTCGCTAATACCAAAACGTTGCCACAGATCAAGCTTTTCACCAATCATAGCGAAAATAGCCTCGTCGGTTTCATGACGCTGTTCTAGGCGTATTAGCTGTTTTAGGACCGGTTCAACCCAGGTCTCATTGAAGGTACGCAACTGGTATTCTGTGATGATATCAGCATCGCCACTCATCAATTCCATACCACCCACAGTCTCGTTCAACTGGCGATTGGTACCAACAGACGATACGGAGAAGTTACCAGCTACATCGTCAAAATCCGCGTTAATACGGTCTTGTTCTTGATAACTGGAGCTCGTAACATCAGGTGGGGCTTCCGATCGAACGTCTAGATCGACGTTATTCGTCAATACGACACCACCCGGTACGTTACGCTGAAGCGCTTTTAAATCAACACCTTGGCCGCGTTTTACGTAGTAACGACGGTTTAATACCAGTGACACGTTGTCTTGTCGTTGGTTGCTTAATTCGTTCGCTTGTTGTTGTAGACCAGCTGTGATGCCAGTAATACTTTGGGGGTAAGTCTTATGAGTTTCAAGTACTGAGTAACCCATTACATAAGGACGTTCGCCCGGTAATAGGTGAGGGTACTCTTCTTCAAGAGGGATAGGTTCTGATAAAAGATAGTAAACGCCTACCGTGTAATATATCCAATCTCGACCTTCGTAGCTTATGATGTTTCTATGAACCCAGATCGTGTCAAACTCTTCGTGTAAATAAGAGTTCTCTTGAACCGGGTCCAGTTGGGCTCGCTCACGTTGTCGGCGTACAGTGTCATCAGAATACTCGTCTGTGCGACCTTGTTGTAAAGTACCGATAGATGTCTCGATCCAAGGGATACGGCTCTTACCGGTTTGTTGGGTCAGAGAGATCACCTTGTCGATCGTCATTGGAATTCGATCGATGATGAACGGAGAGGTACCTAGAGGGTCACGCCAGTTAGCGGCCGGCGCAAAGCGTACATTCTCAAGAGGGCGTAACTCGACGTCTGGAGTATCACGAATAACCGTGATTTCCTCTTCCATCTCCGGCATACCATCATCGTCTAAAATCTCTTTGCCAGTTACCTCATCGTAGACAGGTACCATACGAACCGACTCTTCGTAATCCCAGTATTGGTGGGAGATGCACGGTCCGTTCACCAGGGTGTCTTGGTAGGCGCCAATTAAGGTTTGGAACCAAGGAAGAGTGGTACTAAAACGGTATTCGAGTAATTCTTTATTAATATCAGCGCTGACACGCTCGACGATATTGGCAGGATTTTCAGGCTTGACACTTAAAACATTAGACGTTGCAAAGAACGCATTCGCTGCCAAAGCTTCGTTTTTACGCACAATTGTACGTGTTTTGGGTCTAAAACCCTTAGATCTGTGCTTATATTGGTTAGAATAGTACTTAGAACCGGGTTGGTGACGGCTTTGAAAATGCGCCACATTACGCTCTAAGTCATGACGTACTGCAGCATCGAACCACGTTTCAGACGTCTCGAAGGCGTCTCTTGCTATAGTTAACCAGTCATTATCAGCGGGAGAATACTCTTTTCCACTGATATCTTCTAACGGACTTTGTGGAGCAGGCTCATCGCCGGGACGCTCATTATTATAAGGAGTTGCCGATTCTAAGGCCATCTGTCTACCTACTGATGTATCGCTTCGCCAGTGAAACTACGTGGTATACCCAATAAGTTCTCACGCATATCAAGTGCTTGTTCTCGAGCAACGTTGTAGCGTTCAAGCAACTCTCCGGCATAATAGACCACTTGTCGCTCGATTTCATCATGGGTATTTTTAAGCTTAATAGTAACACCCATTCGCCCGCTAAGCCAAAGATTTTTTAAAGTCAATACCCCACCGGTCTTAAAATCTAAAATTTCTAACTCCCACGCTGTGCGTTTGCCACCATGGTCGTCATACAAAAAACTCACGCCAGGATAAGCCTTTTCTAACGCGATCCTTATATTTTTATGTAATACCTGAGTGCTCGCCTTCTTTGGCTTCATTGACTCGGGTATGTCATCGGGGGTGAGGAT
>Ga0114925_10001865_pt1 | contig 10577 bp, 17 predicted proteins | sample SumtaG_2_FD_87287 | JGI IMG/M metagenome (GOLD analysis project Ga0114925, IMG submission 87287) | Deep subsurface microbial communities from Indian Ocean to uncover new lineages of life (NeLLi) - Sumatra_00607 metaG | ecosystem: Environmental > Aquatic > Marine > Oceanic > Sediment | place...
AAAAGAGAAAAACGGTGTTAAAGAGGGCTTAAAACGGATAGAAGAGGTTCTAGGGGATCTTCCTCCGGACGAAGCGGTTTCCGCTTGCCTGGGCTACAGTACTGCGGATCATTCTTAGATCAGGTTCGATACCCATGGCATCGAGTTCCATAATACACGAAGCAAAATTCTCAAGTACATTGTGAGCGGTACCCTTCCTGAACATGAAACCTCCATCGAGCAATTTAAAACAGGCTTTCTCAACAGGGTGAAAATCTAAAACAACCTGGTCGTCTCCCTCAAGGAGCGCAAGAGAATTCTGACTGAAATCATTAACACACTGGGCACCTATCCAGCCGTGGTGTGTATGTTTGGTGTTCTCAGCGTATTCCATAAAAGAATCATGGTTATGATCATAACCGATATCCATTAATTCAGAAGCGGAGACCTGCTCACGATCCGCGTACGGGAAACCGATAGATTTATTAACATCGATGCCTTCTTCCTCCAGGAGAGAAATGGTGGAAGGATGGGAAGGCCTGGGAGCTGTACGTAAAATATTTTCAATTCCATCGATGCGATCGAGGGGATGGTAAACATCAAAGTAGGGCTTTAAGACCTGGGTGGCCATGTTGGCCACCAGGTACATTTTTGTGTGGTCTTCATCGGATAGTTCCTGACCGCCGTTACTAAGAACTTGGACAGCCTCGAGGCCCTTCATAGCATACATCTCAGGGGTTTGAATATGCTCTATGGGCCATTTAACATTAACTTTTTTTCCGGTTAAAACACGGTAAGGACCCGTAAAGGCTTCGATCATGGCGCCAACGATCGGACCCAAGGAAAGACCGATGCCGAAAACTTGCTCTGTTGTCTGTAAAGCCTCGATGATCTCACCCTTAGAAGGTTTCAACCTTTTAAGTTTTGTGGCACGGTTTGCCTTGGCTTCTTTGCAAAAAGGGTTGGTCATCGAGGCTTTTGAAAGATCGCCTTTAGCGGATACTGCGCTAATTGGAGATCGCATAACAGACATGGCCACATTTGCAATGTCTGCGGCTAAAAGCAGCCAGCCTGCAGGACCGGCAAAAACCTTCGCTAAAGTCTTAGGAAGCATTATTGCTGCAGTCCTGGCCATTACGGCCAACGTGCCGGCTGCATCGTTGACGTTATCAAGCAAGGTCATAGTAGTACCGATATTATTAATCCAGGTCGGAGTTGGTGAACCCATCATCCTTAAAAAGGATTCTTTCTTCTTGGCCATATGGTCTTTTATCTCCTCGTAACGTATAGGGCTGAGTTCGGTCATATCCTTTCTCTTGTAATAATGGAGCTCCTCGGCCGTTGGAGGTTTATCAATTCCTATCTTAACGATATCAAAAAACCCGGGGATGTTCATAGTGTAGCCATACTTAGCTATATACTCAGCCTTAATACGGTCGAATTGCTCGGTTGTATACCTGGGAAGTTTGACAGGAAACTCAAATTTCATGATTTATCCAGAATAAAGATAATATTTAAAGAAGAGGGGCTCCAGAATCGTCGAGGTTCGACGATCTCGCCTTAAGGTGGGGCATAGTACCTATGGAATTACGTAAATTAGGACTCCTGAAGCGCTAGCGGCGTCCAAAAGGTCGGTATCTATTGCCTCGCAGAGCAAAACCATCCTCTCGATTTTCTGGATTTTGGGATCCCTCAGCCATAAAATTCTGTACGTCTGGAGCTGACCCAGGACTCGAAGGCCCGGGTCGGATGCAACCTCGATTATCCAGATCTCGGATTCCGTCTCCGCAATGGCATCCGCTCTTTTTGCAAGGTTAACCCTCCACATCCATTTGAGTTTATCTTTTTTCTCCTCATCGGTGAGGAAAGGACCGCCGATCAGGCAGTCATAATAGAGATTTATAAATTGGGATCCCCACTTTTCGAGGAAACGATACCAGACGGGAATATCCGGATCAAGCATATGTGGAGGTCGACCGCGCCAATCTAGTGAGTATGGTCGTCCAAGGTCGGTTGGCATCCTGGGAGCTCCTTCTTAATCCAGGTCAAATCAGTCTGAATGGAAGATATCTTTATCTCGAGACGGACCGCCCAAAATAAAAAGGCGATGATCAAAGGAATGGAATGTAGAATATAATCGATCATATCTAAATCATAAACCTCGGAAAAGACTGGTCATAACATTAAAACCGCCACCACTATAGGAGACACCAACAAACATTGATAGTTCAGGACTCCAACAAACAGAACGCCAAGAAAAATTACCAGCCGATGCACGGGCCGTCCAGTTGATGCCGTCCGGGCTGGTCATCACCCTGTTACCGGATCCGCTATCGGAAACAGCGACAAACATTGATAGTTCAGGACTCCAACAAACAGAACGCCAATCGTTATTGGATGCAGATACGCGGGTCGTCCAGTCGATTCCGTTAGGGCTGGTCATAACCCTGTTATCGGTCCCACCATTGGCAACGGCCACAAAAAGAGTCAATTCCGGACTCCAACAAACAGAACGCCAATCGTTATCATCCGATGATACGCGGGTAGTCCAGTTGATGCCGTCCGGGCTGGTCATAACCCTGGTATCGGTCCCACTGCTGGCAACGGCCACAAAAAGAGTCAATTCAGGACTCCAACAAACATCAAACCAATCATTATCGGTCGCTGGTGCACGGGCCGTCCAGGTGATTCCGTTCGGGCTGGTCATAACCCTGTCATTGGTCCCGCTATTGGCAACGGCCACAAAAAGAGTCAATTCAGGACTCCAGCAAACAGAATTCCAAAAATTCTCGCCCACTGGTGAACGGGTCGTCCAGTTGATGCCGTCCGGGCTGGTCATCACCCTATCATCAGAACCGCTAGTGGCAACGGCCACAAAAAGAGTCAGTTCCGGACTCCAGCAAACTCCATACCAATTATTATCATCCGATGATACTCGGGTAGTCCAGGTGATTCCGTTAGGGCTGGTCATCACCCTGTCACCAGTACCGGTTGCAGAGACGGAAACGAATAAACCTAATTCAGGGCTCCAGCAAACTGCATACCAACCATTATCGACGGCAGCCGCACGGAGAAACCAGTTTGAAAGCATTAATTCAGTAAGGGCAGGTACTAAAAAAGGGTTGGCATCGATGTGATGGACATCGACGTAAGCCGCATGGGCGGAAATCAATATACTCACCTCGGCATCTGTGAGACCAAAACGGCCTTGATTAGAACAATAATTAGGCATCTTTATATCTTTATATCATTACGTGAAATCTATCATAATACGTCTCAAGATGGCAGAACTACCAACATTATAAGGATCAAGGACACAATTCAGACCGTAAGAATAATTAACATTATCAATAACAGGCTCAGAAATACTGTCATCATATTCTGAATTATCACCGTCAACCCATTCTCCGAATACAGCGGCCATACCTGTGACGCCTCCAACATTAGAGACACGATAAAGAGTAACCCAACACTTAGTATCAACATGGTTTAAATAGGCAAAAACCGTTAATTTAGTAACAGATACGCCGTGTGGTAAATTAACGGGGGCGTAATAAACCTGAGATGATATCTCAGTTCTTTTCTGGAGACCTGCCAAACTACAGGAATAATCGATAGTATCATCAGGAGCAATGAATTGAGCGGGATGGATAGTGATAGGACTGGGAAAACCGCCATTGCCTCCGGCCGCTGCGCCGATAAATTTAGTACCGTTCCACCCAACAAATTCGCCTGGATCTATATCACCGGGTAAAACGAGCGGATCAGAACCGTCCGGTTCGTGATTCGCGACATGATTGAGCGGCGGAGCGGAACCGGTAATCATATCGGCTATTTTCGCTCGCGGAACGGGAAAGCCTATAAATAGATTTCCCACGGCTATTCGCCTTCACGGAACCAACCCATAAGCTTCACTCGAGTACCTTCAATGGTAAATGTTGCCCAGGGCGCACCGACAGCGGTGAAGATATTCTCTGAAAGAGAGAGGTTATGCAAATCGTCAATAGCTGTACAAGTCGCATATAAGTTATCAGGGATATTCGCAACCACGTCACCGATACTAACATTTTCGGTGACAAAATCAGCGCCGGCGGCGATGAGCTTGCTCGCACCGTGAGCGGTTTCAGTACCTGCGGACTTGGGAGCGAACGACTTGCAAGTAACCTTAATTCTACGGATATAGAAATCAAGAGAGTAAAACGAATCGGTAAACAATTCGATCTTATCGCCGTAAGGCTTGATAAGATCGCGTGTGAGCTGATAGTCGCATTTACCGTCATAAGTAAAGATATCAATTCTCTCTACCTGTTGGTCGAATTCAAACTCATTGGTTTCATTCGCTGCAGAGAAAGGGAACTCGAGACGTTGATAATCATCGAAGGCACCGCCGCGTGAAACGACGGCGAGGTTTCCCTCCTTTGTACATTTTACGGTCACAGGTCCAAAAGGACCTTGACCGACCATGCGGCTTAAAGTCCGCATGATCATATTTTCCATATAGACCCAGGGAACATAATTCGGATCAAATTCAAGGTCCTGCTCAAATATATTCTCAGACTTGATCTTCTGGAAAACACGTTTAGGGACTACGCCCTTTACTACTGGAGGTTTTGTCATAAGGGATATCCCTTTACTGAATTATCTCATATTCATAAACACCGCGGCTATTAACAAGAGTTGCGGCGCACTTCATGGCCACCTTAAAGGTTTCGCCTGCAGGTAGATCAAGGTCGACCGGAATAGGAAGATGACGGGGTTCAGCGACATCATGGGTTGTGTCTGCGGTTAATTGATCCGGAATCAATTTGCCTGGGAAGTCGAAAACCTTGGCACGTTCGTGATATCCCTGGAAGTCATTGTCGTCGGTCCCGGCATGTTTATCGAGCTGCGCCCATACTGCAATAAGACGCTTCGGTTCTGCCTCAGTAGATTTCAGACCGTCATCGTAAACTATCTTATTAGCAACTCCGGTTATCCTGAAAAGCTGGAACTGTTTCATAATTAATTACACCTCCTTTAAAAAAGAGATAGGATTTTATTCCAGTCTGCGAACCCTTTGTATGGCCGCGCAATAGATGTCATCGACTGCGATAGCGGTGTCACCGGCACCCAACTGAACGAGGAGCTCATCTCCCGGACCGAAGGTGATGGGTTCAGGGAATAGCTCAAGTCCTACATTTGACTGTCTGCAAGGTCCCCAGGTCAATTGACCCATTCCCTCCCTCACATAAATACCGTTACGGTCTTCATCGAAAAGGACCTTCCGGTCCTTAAGCAGCTTCAGGAAGGTATAATTAGGATTAAGATTACCCTGGGAGTCCTTCCAGGTCATCAGGAGAAACCCAAGGATGTCGATTTCCGTTCTGGCGGGAACGACTTCACCGAAAGGGAAGGCGGGATATTCTGAAGGATTACGGGTTTTATCCATGGTACCGGTGGCATCAATTGCGATCTCGATCGCATTGGTACCGTAATTAAGGAATAGGAATTCCTTTGACATGGAACCATTTGGCATGTCCGGAGTCATATCGCCGGCATCATGAATCTCATAACCTATAGATCCAATAACAGTTGCACCGGCGGTGTGAGGAGCGACTTTAAAAGTCTCACCTTCCGCGATCGGGTATCCTGCGAATAGACCGCGATCGATTAAAGCCTGGAAAACACTCAAATGCATCGCGGCAAAGCTCCACTGTTCAAGGTGATTTGCGGCTATATCACCGACATACCAAAAACCGACCGAAAGCCGGTCTATAAGGCATTCGGCAAAACCTCCCGAATGTAAAGCTCCAAAACGCAAGCTCTTGATAAGAAGACTCTCTCCTGTCTTCGCCTCCAGGGAGAGGGTTGCGGTGGCGGTCCCAAGGTTACCCTTTACCATGAGTTTCTCTTTTAATGCCATAAGTACTCACCTCCTAAATTATTTAAAATAATATGCAAGATGGAATCTATTCTCCAATAAGGACTTTAATCACCTTAACGACAGTATCATCAATAGGTGAATCGGATCTATTCGCCATGTCTTCAAGGAATGGTATAAGTGACTTGATGAGTTGGATAATCAATTTATCCATAATGCCTTCCCTCCGGAGTAAATTACTGCAGCTGCAGACCATCCGGAAACGGATGGTCTGTTGCGAGCTCGCCCATGGGGCGCAAGACTAAAAAATTAAAGGTATTTTAACCGACTTTCTCCTCAATAAGGGCCTCGACGATCTTTCTAACACGTTCAAGATTACGGGGATCCCTTTTCGGGAACCTGGGACCCAGATCAACCCGACTGATTGCCTCATGATAAGGTTTAAATCCATCCTCGTAATCGGGGCCGGCTATGTAAACGCCTTCAGCGAATCGGCCGGGACCTTTCTTCAAGGACTTCTCTCGCCACTTTGAGGATCCCGCCTTTTCAATACCCTTCTTAAACAATCCTTTGGCGTGAGCTGCATCCACGCCGGCCTTGTAATTAGCCTCGCCGGCCACGGCCTCTGTTGCCCAGTCTCTTCGAGGATTCTGGATTCCTATCTTGTAATCCTCCGTACGTCCGGGAGTGACCCTGGTCCACTTTTCACGGATTGAACTCAACGGTTTAATCTCTGCCATGGCAATTCCTCCTTTGTTGAAAGTTAATGTAATAAGCTGAAGATACAATAAAAACTAAACAGAACGATTAAAAAACCTGGCAAGTATGATAATTTTGCCGATATAAAAAGGTAAAATTATCATACTTGACAGGGACTGTCAAATTAAAGTATTCAGGAAGTAACATTCATCGCCCCAAAATGGAGGTATTGACATGAATATCACTCAAAAGGCGGTTGCAATAACGGTATGTCTATTTAAAGTATCACAAAAACACAATAAACACTACTGCTTCCCCTCTCAACTGAAGATTCTGGAGCTCATGAAGGTTAATAGAACCCTGGAGATCTCCAGAGCTACATTAAATCGGTATTTGAGAATAATGGAGGATCAAAAGTTCATCCACCGTATAAGAAGACACCATAGAGACAATAAATTAGGAATGGTATTCAGATCTACTCTGTATTTCATCACAAAGAAAGGCTTATACATGCTTATGAATTTCGGAGTTAATGTTAAAAATGCTCTGAAAAGGATTCTGGAGAAAGAGGAAAACAGGAAAATAAAACCGGAAGATCGAAGGACTCCGGAATCAAATGGTATAGATAAAAAAGGAAACGGCCTGGTCGAATGGGTAAAGAAAAAAACTAAACTACCAAAATTGTCTATCTTATGGAATTTATAGATATTTCTATAAAGATACAAAAATGAGACACGGGTATCAAACCTGGGACTCCCTAAGGTCAAAGATGCTTATCTAACCACTCCTCACCATTTGAATAATCTATTAATAAAGGGATGCCATCTCCGTTATGAACATCTTTATCAAATTCACTTACCTGGTAAAGACTCTCATCGTCAGATCTCAATAAGAATTTCCTAACTTCATCCTCAGATAATAAATCTCCGATTTCACGGATATCTTGGCCAACATATTTAATCAGAGTAAAATAGGTACCCATATCGTCTCATCGATGGAAATTTAGGGATTAAACCAAGCATTGTCTTGGTTTCAGCGGTCCCTTCTTTTAAAGCAATCTCAAAATTACTCGGCGGAAATCCACCAAAAGCACCGCAATCACAACATTGAAAAACCATAAAAGAAGTAAAACCGCCACCTTCCAAAACATACCGGTCAAAATGAAACACTCTCTCAACCTTATGGCTGCTCTTTGTCTCTAAACACTTACAAATCTTTATCACTAATCCTTATCCTCCTGATCTCTTCCAAACACTCCCTGTAGAGCTGGGCCTCGACAGCTAGGTCAAGCATTTCCTGAAGGTCGGGGTCATGCTTAAGGTTAAAACACTGAAGATGGAAAAGAGCTAAAAACCGTAAGCGCAATATATTAAAACACTCATCACCATTACGGGAAATAAGTTCCGCGTAAAAAAGGGCATCCTCAGTACTGGTAAAAATGGGATTTCCCTTATTATCCTTAGGCCATTGTTTAAAATTAATAATATTATCAGACATATCTACTACTCCTTCTTAGTTAAACTAACTTCATTTGTTTTCCTGACCATATCACTGTAATCAAAATTACTTACAACAGATGACATATACTTAATTAAGGAATCTTTAACAGTAATAGACTGAAATACACAAATAGACTTAAACAATGTAAAAAGCTCAGGGTCTATATCTCTAAGAAGATATGTGTTCGACATAATAGGTTACTTCCTCCGGAAAGTTAATAATAAAACATATATATATAACGAATATACTAAACTTGTCAATAAAAATCGAAAAACCCGGTAAAAAAGTTCTTTTGGCATGGAAAGTGAAATTCCCTTCCTGGATGGATTGATAGAATTACGACTTTAGGGAGTTCCCTGGAGTAATTCAGATTCAAATAACAAAGTGAAATTCCAATTTCACATTCAACAGCAGAGAGAGAGAGGTTTTGCCGGCAAATAGCCGGGTAAACCTCTCTCTCTATAATCCCTCCAGACGGAGTCTGGTATATTGTCTCAGGAATGAGACACGGCCTACATTAGTGTAACACAGAAGATTTTCCGGGTTATCAAAAGGGATATCCAGATCCGAATTAGTGAAATTTGCCAAGAGTTGTTCCCGACCAGCGAGAGGGAATATCTCTTGGCAAATTTCTTCCTTTAAGGGTGGGAAAACAGGTTATCATGGCCAGGTTAACGGGCTAATTCAAGCAGAATTAGAAGCGGAGGTCTGAAGAGAGTCACACTGAGAGAGGGAATGCGAAGCAAAACACCCCGAGGAGTGAAGTGGTTAAGGAATGAGGGACGAAATGACCAACGAAACGACGCTGGAGTGTTTCCGATCGAAGGAACCGCAGAGCGGTGGGACCCTCGATGACCTGGAGCGGCCGTTCACCTGGCCATGATGTCCTGTTTGGGTGGGGCCATTATGTTATTAAGATAAAACTTGACAAACTTCTCATAAGGATTTATTAGGATAAATCATGCTTAGGTACATAATAAGAGTTGTAAACGACCAATATCAGACAAGAATTTGCATACCAAAGGTAATAGCTGAGGAGACGGGATTCAATAAGGTACGCTTGGCCACAATAGAATCGGGAAAAGACGGAACGTTATATATTAAGGAGTTAAAAGATGACACGACCAAAAAAAGAGGTCTTCAAAAGAATTCGACTTGAATTCATAGATCGTCCTGATGATGTCCACAGAATGGACATTGCGGATAAAGAGCTAAATGAGCTTGCACAGTCCATAGGTGAAATAGGACTGAGACAGCCGATAGAGGTCACACCCAGGGGTGAAAGATATTTGATCGTTTTCGGGGATCGAAGATACCTGGCTCATCATATTCTTAAGAAAACGGACATCCTGTGCCGGGTAGAAGAGATGGACGATGAACAAGTGGTAATTGAAAGGGCGACGGAAAACCTTCAAAGGGTGAATCTTACAGCCTTTGAAGAGGGTCACATATATATAAGCCTGATGGAGAAAGTGGGAAAGAATGTAGCTGAAATAGCTAAAAGGTTCGGTAAAAGTCAACCGACAATACAGCGATATATCGATATTATGAGGATGCCGGATAGTTTCCAACAGGCGATACATAAAGGTGAAATAAGTATGGCTGTAGCAGAGGAGTTATGGAGCTGCCCAGATGCGCAAAAGAGAGAATATTTTTGTGAACTGGCCGTGGAACACGGAATCACAAAAATGATTGCAAGGCAATGGGTTACGGATTTCAAGAAAGAGTTGAGAGGTAGGGCGCAAGCCGACGAGAGGGGCGGCTTCGCACCAATGGAATTTGAAGAAACGCGCATTTACAGGGCGTGTGACGTATGCAAGGGTCCTATCGAGTATAAAGATGCGATAAATTTAATAATTTGTCCGGGTTGTAAAGAAGCGATCATGAGAGCGCAAAAAGAGTAATGTAAAAAGAGGGGAGGTGATCGATGATAATATATATCAGATAAGAAGGCCAGGATAAAAGAATGGCGATGTGGGTATGGGGTGGGGATTTTAAAAGAGAGGAGGTGATTGATATTGACCCGGATGTAAAAAGGGCTTTTAATTCAAAAAGGGATATTGTGGGCATGGGGCGGGAAATTCGAGAGAAAGGAGGTGAAGGAAAAATGGTAGGTGTTTCAGTTCAGATGGAAGTTGAAAGACTAATGAATCTTGTCCAGGGTTTTGGATGGGCAAAAGAGAAAGAAGAGATCGTCGGTGATGAAATTAAGATCACTCTTTCAAAGAAATCTCCTGCGGCTGCGGCTGCAGGTCCACCGGTCGGGCCGTCCTAAGCCCGATTCAAAATTATAGTGGGGCGAACAGCCCCATAAAAAACGGGTTTTAGGCCTTTTTAAGAACTAATCTTCAAACGCGACCTTTTGGGAGCGTTGCGCTAAGAATAAAGCCAAAGCAGACGGGCGTCTATTGACCGACGACACTGGTGAGATAGACAGATCTCACAATACAGAAAGTCGTCGGGCATTTCCGTCGGCCCCAGGGTCCCACTCCATTCTCTTCCTGGAGTGGGAGGGGACGTAAGGTAGACGCCCGTCTGC